>Ga0179593_1448301_pt1:17500-28743 | contig 28743 bp, 50 predicted proteins | sample CZODoug2_1_08_16_FD_185931 | JGI IMG/M metagenome (GOLD analysis project Ga0179593, IMG submission 185931) | Vadose zone soil fungal communities from Angelo Coast Range Reserve, California, USA - CZODoug2_1_08_16fungal (PacBio error correction) | ecosystem: Environmental >... | reverse complement strand
GGCCCCCCCCCTCCTCTAGGATTGACACTTGCCCCCTCTGTTTCCTGGAATGTTTCACCAGGGTCTTGCTTTTGTCGCCTCAGCTCACTTAACCCAGCGGTATCCCCCATTCCCCTTCGAACTGCGACGACCGCGTCACACCGCCCTTTCAATACTGCCGTCCAACCCTGACATCCTCCCCTCTCTTCCCTCCTGCATAGCACCGCCCCATTCCCTTAGACCCCCTTCTTATCTTTTACCTCTTGCCAATTGTAAGTGATAAGACCTCAAGTTTTTTTTCCTCCCGCCTTTTTTGTTATTTTTGCAAAAGCCTTTTCAGCTCTTTCACCAATGCTAGCCTTTGCCCTGCCCCGCATAGTGAGCTGTGATGCAATTTCTTCCCCAGGTTTCCCATCCTTCGCATGAATACCTTTTCTTTGAGTGCTGCGTTAAGCGCCGTCTGGGACAGCCTTTTTTCCGTTCTAGACCCCCACTTCTTCTTTTCCCTCCTGTTTTTGTCTGTTTTTTTTTTTGTGGAGTTTTCTTTGATCCCCACTTTCGGATACATTTTCTCGCCCCCCCAGTCATCCCCTCCCCGACGGTGCTTATTTGTCCGACTAGTCCGGCCTGTGCGCAACCTTTCCCGCCCCCCCAAACTCCCCTTTCCCCCCCCCTCCCGCCGTGCTCCCTCAAGCTGCATGCCGCCGGGGCCACAAAGGGCTCATTCACTTACAAGAACCCCGCAGCGTTGATCCAGAGACGCACGTCCACCACACTCCCAAAGAGCGTCCCCTTCCCGATCAAGAGTAGTTCACTTGTTCTGCCGCCGCACCAAAATGACCCAATTTCATCTTGATAAATCCCCCATCTAATACGCCCCCCCAACTCCCCTTTCCGGCCCGTCCAGATATGCCCCCTCTCGAAACACCAGTCCTAGCCCCCCAGTCAACTGATAAGATCAGTTTTGACCCCCGGCAAGCATCGATAATTACAACTGCCCGTTACCAGCCACCTCCCCCAGTGCCGCCCAGCCGCATCCGCCCCCCATCTTTCCCGTGAAGTCTTAGAATCTAGCCCGCCTACCCAGGGCCTCACAGACTTTGACCGCGAAGCCAAGCGATAGAGCCTTTCGACTCTCTTTACCACTCTATGGCTCTTCCTGACTCGTAGTTCTGCCCGCCCTAACCTCAGGACCTTCCTCCCTCACTTCCCTCTCAGACTCAGCCCCCTCTTCCCTCGGTCCAAGGCACCTCTGTTGCAGCCCCTTCCCGTTCCCCTCATCGCATTATGCCCCGATCGGCATTACTCAGCGCTTTCTGCCCCCCTCCCTCCCCCCCCTTTTTTTTTTTCCCGGTCGCACGTCATCCCCAAGTTGCCATTGTTATGGGGTCCCCTCTTCCCTCCCAACACTATCCTCCTTCCGCCAGTGCATTGAACCCCCCTCAAGTCTCCCCTACTCCCTTGACCACTGTACCCCTCTGTGCACGAGGTCCTTACCATTGCAAAAGACTCCGCCCCTCCCCCCTTACCCCCCAGATTTCCCCCCCGCACTTCCTTCACCTCCCCCTTAGTGCACTGCTTATTGCCTATCACATGGTTAATACGTCGATTTCGAATCGGCCAACCCCCAGCCCCCGACAATTTCTTTTCTGTATGGGAATAATAGACATGTCAAGTCTCATACCCCCGTGCTGAACCATCCTTTCTCTGGCCCAACAATCCGACGCCCCCCTCCGCTACCTCGGAGGCCCTTTCTCGCGTACCTCACCGATTGCGCCCTTAATAACCCTTTCGTAGTAACTAAGTACAGGACGCGACTTTCGCATCCGCAACAGAACCCGCCAGTCCCTAAAATGGCCGAAATCGCAGCTCTTTTCTCCGAGGGCTTGATGACCCGACACCCGTTCCTTTCTTTCGTGGCCGCCTACCCGCGTCTATGACAGCCACATAGATCCAGTCGCCTTGTTCCCCAACTCTTTCCCCCGCTTTTTTATTCATTGATCGTCGCTCATCCCCCTTTCTTTGCTGCCGTCGACACATTCCCTGTGACACGTTGTTGTTTGAGAACCAAAAACACACTCGCGTTACTCTCTTTCGTCAACAGGGAGCCGTTTTACTACGGCTTCATCCCCCTCAACTTTTTCCTCGCATTTCCGTGTTTCTCCCTTTCCCTCTTTTCACTCGTTTTACCCCCCTGGATGGGACGCACGCAAAAACATACTTTCAGCCCAGTCAACCCGACCCGCGAAATCTTAACGAACACATTGAATTCGGAAAGCCTTGTTCGGGACGACAAGCACTTACGTTGTCCCCGTCCTGCCCCCTAACACGAACGACCACCCGACCGCCTGCGTTGAACAAATACTTTTTTTCCACAAGTCCCTTTCGGTCCCCGTCCCCTTTTTTAGCTCGTTGAACCTCCAGAGTATCCCCCCGCTCCCCACTCCAATGAGGGACGCGCCGTGCCCCTGTAGCCCGCAGCCTCGATCTGTAGGATCAGTTCCTACCCATGCCCTCTTATGACCCTTTTTTTTCTTTTATCCTCTTGCGTCGAGTTCCCGAAGCGTCTGGTCCAGACCTCCGTGACAGCTTTAGCTTCTATTTATTCCCCTTCGGAGTCCCCTACCCCCGCCATGCCTGAACGGCAACGCTTAACCCCTTTTCCGTAGCCCAGCCATCTTTCCTTTTCCCGCCCACGCCCAGCCAGAGCCAGCGCAACGGCATGAGGCCAGTTTACGCCCAGCTCCGCACCCTCCCTTCACAGCTTCCATGATAGCCAGGTCCGCCCCGCCAGACCTGGGCCTTGCCCCTACCAAGAAGATAATGTCCCAAGCCTCCCTTCCTCCCCCCCTCCCTCTTTCTCCTTTTATTCCCCCCATAGCACATATCATCTTGTTGTGATTTGTCTCGCCCCAGATTTCGCTGCCTCGACCGTGATCTTTGTAAAATTGCCTTGCCACCTTGCTTCGTGCCGGTGGACTTACGGCCTATCCCCCTTGAAGCCCCTAGTGAGGGACCAATTCTCCTCTCCGCAGTCCTGCCCCCGCCGTAACGTCCCCCCCCCTTTTTTCGGTTGCCGTTTTTGCCTTGAGTTTTTGTGTTGAGCTATTCGCGATCGTTTTCGTGTTGTGGGTGTGGCTTTTTGCCCTCCCCTCTGCCTAGAGTCCCGGCTCCTCCATGCCTTCCGTTCCCGGTTTTCTCCCCTTCCTTTCCCCTTTCAGCCACCCATTTTCGCTTTAATAAAATCGCAAAACCGAAAACCACTTACGGCTGTTAGGCCTGACGCACGTTAGACTCTCGCCAGAATGGACACAACTAAATATTTCCCCCCCCCCCCCCCCCCCCCCCCCCCCCCCCCCCCCCCCCCCCCCCCCCCCCCCCCCCCCCCCCCACCCCCCCCCCCCCCCGAAGAAGTGACCTTCCCCCCACAGCCCCTGGTCCCCCCCCCCCCGTGGGTGTGGTTCCCATCCGGTGCCTGTCTGGTTTTCGGTCGTCTGCCCCTTCAGCCCCCAGCCCCTGCACGCATGCGGCCATGGCGGATAGATTTAACCGAACTAATATTATTTCTCGCCCATGAGAACGAAACGAGAACGCCACTGAAAGATTTCCCCTCCCCCCACCTCCCAGATTTAATGAGAAAAGAACATCACGCGCATTACCCTCAGCCCAGGTCAATTCCCCCCTTTTTCTCAAACAACCTTAATAGAGTACGTCGCGCCGTCAAAGTCGAACGGTTCTACGATCCCATAGTTTTGATTTTTTTTTTTTTTTTTTTTTTTTTTTGCCCCCCACCCACCCCCCCCCCCCCCCCCCCCCCCCCCCCCCCCCCTCCTTTCTCTTTTTTCCCCTCTACGGCGTGAAAGGTTTTGACCCACAATTCTTACCTCCCGTGATCTATGCCTTTTAAGAACTACTAACCTGTTAAGACGCATGAGAGTTTTACGCCTGTCCCCCCCCCCCGTGCTCAAGCAGAGAGTGGTGCTCCCCCCCAGACTCCAACCCTGAATCAGTCTATGACCTCCTTTCCTCTTCCACGCCTTTCGTGTGGTTGGGGTGGTGCGTCGCCCGATTCCTGGAGACACCCCCATGAGATATTGCAAACTGCCCTTGCCCCAGGCGCCCGAATTAACCAAAAAACAAACCAAAAAACTCCTCTCTGTTTTGTCGTCATTCCCCTACTCACCGCATGTCCTTCTCATTTAAGCCCCAACCATCCACGCTCCCATGAAATTCAGGAAACTCCGCACCCTCACCTTATATCGCATCGTTTTTTTTTCCCCCCCCCCCCCACCTCCCCCCAACACCCCCCACACCCCCAAACACCCCCCCCCCCCCACCGTCCCCCCCCCCCCCCCCCCCCCCCCCCCCACACCCCACCAACCACCCAACCCCCCACCCCCCCCCCCCCCCCCCCCCCCCCCCCCTCCCCACTCCAACCAACAACCACCCAACAACCACAACCCACACCCCCCCCCCCCCCCCCCCCCACAACACCCCCCCCCCCCCCCCCCCAACCCACCCCCCCCGCCCCCCACACCCCCACCCACCCCTCCACACAACAACCCCCCACCAACCCAACAAAAAAAAAAAAACCCCCCCCCCCCAAACCCACCCCCACCCCTTTCCACCCCCCCCCCCCCCCCCACACCCCCCACCAAACCAGCACACCTCCCCAGCCCCCCCTCCCCCCCCCCCACCCCACTACAAACCACACCCACACCCCCCCCCCACACCCTCCCCCCCTCCCCACCCACCCCCCCCCACCTCCACCCAACTCCCACAAACACCCCACCCCCCCCCCCCCCCCCCCCCTCACCTCACAGTGGTGTACCACCCACCTTACCCCCCCCCCCCCCCCCCCCCCACCCCTACCCACCCCCCCACAACCACATCCCCCCCCCCCCCCCCCCCCAATCACAACCCCCCCCCCACCCCACCCCCCCCCGTTTTTGGTTCAAACCCACAACACACAAACAACACCCCCAACCCCCCCCCCCCCCCAACCCCCCACCCAAAACCCCACACACCCCCCCCCCCCCCCCCCCCCCAAGCAATTCACCACCACAAACAAAACCCAAACAACCCCCCCCCCCCTCCACCAGTGCCCCCCCCCACTCCCCCCCCCCACCCCAACCCCCCCCCCCCCAGCCCCCCCCCCACCCCCCCACCAACCCACCCCCCACATACCCACACCCCCAAACCACCCCCAAACACAACCCCCCCCCCCTGTCCCCCACACCCACCACACCAAACCCTACATCCCCCCCCACCCACAACCAAAGGAGTTTTGAAATTGGCAAAGGACACCACCCCCCCCCCCCACCCCCACCAACCCAACACCACCACCCCCCTCAGAATATCCCTTGTTGTACTAATTAGAGAATGACAAGTCCCCTACTAGGGGGGGGTGTTTTTTTTTTTTTTGCGGGGTGGTTTTTTTGTTTTTGGTTTTGTTTGTTGCTTGTGCCCGCTTTTAGCATTTTTAGCTATTTTTCCGCTCCCCAGCCTTGACCGCTTTCCTGCTGCTGCAGCTAAGTTTGAATACCCCCCCTGCGAACCCCATTCGCTCTCTACGCCGCCGCTTTGCCGATCCCCCACCAGCCCTACTTTAGATCGCGCACATTTCCCCGCGCACGGTCATCCCCTTGCCCGCTTCCTCCCTCTTTATTTCATCCGCACCTATTGCATAGATTCGATGCACGGGCTTTTGCACGCCTTGGAGTAGAATTTTTTTAATCACCTCACCCCTCATGCCCCCCCCTTTTTTTTTCTTTTTGTGTGTTTTTTGTTTGTTTGGTTTTGGTTGTTTTTTGTTTTTGGTCCCCCCCCCGGCAGCATTTTTTAACCAGGAACCACTTGACGTTAAGAAGGGAAATCTTACGCGGCTCCCGGCAGCCCCCGCATGTTCCCGATCTTTTTTTTTTTTTTTTTTTTTTTTTTCCCCATTTTTTTTCCAAGCTCTTCTCTTGTTTTTTTTTCTTTCTTTTTATTTTCAGCATTAGGCCTTTATAATAAGATTTTTGATTTTTTTTTATTTTACAGCCGATGATTCCCTCCTTCGGACTAGACAAGACCAATTGTGAATAAGACCTTCTTACTTTTCATTCTTTGTTCGAAAATTACTGAACAATTTTTTTTTTTTTTTTTTTTTTTTTTTTTTTTTTTTTTTTTTTTTTTTTTTTTTTTTTTTTTTTTTTTTTCTTTTTTTTTTTTTTTTTTTTTTTTTTTTTTTTTTTTTTTTTTTTTTTTTTTCTTTTTTTTGTTTCTTTTTTTTTTTTTTTTTTTTTTTTTTTTTTTTTTTTTTTATCTTTTTTTTTTCTTTTTTTTTTTTTTTTTTCTTTTTTTTTTTTTTTTTTCTTTTCTTCACAGAAGAATGGAATCTCCAGCTAAGCCACATCAGCACGGTAACAAGGCCGAGTACCAGCTAAGGCTTCCTCCGTCCGTCCCCTTTTCTCATGCCCTGCATGTCCATCGCTCTGCCCATCATGTCTCCTCCTCGCCGAGAGAGTATCTACTGTAAGTGATGATTTAATTGCGACAGCTGTTTTTTTTTTTACCCCTATAGCGAATTTCTTATACCTCTTCACCCCCCCCCCCCCCCCCCCTTAGTAAGTCACCTTTGATGGTTTTTTTTTTTTTTTTTTTCCCCACGAGAACGCCTGCCCCCCCTTTTTAAATTTTAAATTAGGAGAGTTCGAACGCGAGTATATGAATTGGTTTTTTTTTGGGTTTTTTTTCTTTTCTTTTTTCTTTTTCTTGGTGTTTTTTCTTCTTTTTTTTTTGTCCCCTGCCCCGACCGCGCTTTCTCCAATAAAGGAAAGAAAAACATTTTAGGCCCAGTCTGCTGCATGTTGATGTTGATCGACTTGCCTCTACAAATCTCCTCATTGATGCCTTCCCCCCGACCCCTCGCTTTTCGTCTTCGTCCCGGCAGTTTTTTTGTTCGAGTTTGATTCCCCCCCCAGTTGAAGAGAGTTTTCTTAGCCCCCCTCCACCATTGAATTTGTGGAGACATAAGACAGAACCCCCCGACCACCATTCTTCACCTACTGTCATTTAAAGGCTTTTTTTTAGAATGTTGAACGGCTCCGTTTGTTCGTACTCCTTAAAGCACTTCCCCGACCACCCCCGGTATACACACCAACTAGACACTAAACACAAAAAAAACCAATGCCTTCTTTGGAATCACACCATACGCTTTTCTTTTTTTTACCCCCCAAGCCTACACGGGAAACATCCTTTTGACCACTCTCATCCCCGTACATTCCTCAGACCGATAAATAAAGACAACCCTCCCTATAACTATCCTCGTTGGTGTTTTCTTGGGAATCAGTTTGAGAAACGTGATGAAGACGATCGCGCTAGCTGCAGCTTCAAGATACAGCCCGTAGGACAAAGCCCTGCCCCCCGGACTTTCCACAAGATTGAGATAGGAAGACATAAGGGCATCGTATTACCAGTAAACTGTAGACTAGAAGTATACCTTTGCGTTTAATGAGCTTATCAGACTCATGCCTATGTTTTTCGCAGAACCCCGTTAGCTTCTCTTAACATGTACTTAATGCCCCTTTTTTTCTGCGTAAGAGATGCTGTCCCATCAAGCACGCCTTACAATTCTTTTTTTTAGGTTGATGCAGTGACCTTGATAGCGCCCCCCTATTTTTCATGGCCCGTACACCAGCCGTCAGCAACCGAAATAGGGTAAAAGAGCGTTTATTATTTGGGCCGCCAGACCACAAGTCGGACATCTTGTCCAGGCCACTCCTTCCCCCCCCCTACGGCACACATTCCAACTGGCAGCACGATCCTGCGTTCTATAAATCCCGACAAACCCCCAGCCCCAGCCATTTCCCCCTTAGGAGATCGGATATACGAACCCAACGTACAACCCTTGGCCCCTTCCCCCGTCGGACGGGCCCTCGCTGACAACCCATCCAAGTCGCCAGCCACATGAAATAACGGATGCCATTTCCAGCCATTCATATTTTCCCTTTACCCTCAAAGCCGGAAATCCAGACGCCCCCTACTATGCGTTGCCAGGCCGCCGGCGCCGCATCAATACCTAAACACCCGATTCCTGATCGAGCATACCGCCATCCGACACCCTGACTCGGCCCCCTGGACTTAGTATCGAAATAGCAGGGCCTGAAGGAGACTCCCATGCATTCTCGTTTATGTTTTTGACATATGACCCCCCCCCCCACCCCTGAGCGTCTTTCATGGCCCCTCCCTACTGCCTTTTCAGTGCCGCTCCGGGTACGCAGCGCGGCACCCACTCGTTTATTTTTTTGCATCCTCACTTTTTTTACACCCTGATATTTCTGTATTACCCTCGAAACCCAGCCGCTGAACATTCACCCGCGCAAACCTCCTGCCCCATCTCCCGCCCATAGCTGCCCTAGACCATATGGAGAACCTTTTGAGGCAAGACCATATCCGCTCTCCTCCCCTCCGATGCCTTCCCACTAATAGAGCGATAGCGGCTGAAAAGCAGAGCCTCTGACCCCCGCGCAACATTTTCGTTTTCCTCCTTAAGGGATCAGTTGAAAGGGTTTCCTTTTGTTTGTCTCTCTAAAACTAATGTCAATGCCCTTACCCAATGCCTTGCACTCAGATAGCCATAGTTTTCGCCCTTTCATGTTTTTTTCCTGAAGTCCATTCATAGTTGCTTTTCTGAGCCGTACCCCCAGATAGATTAAATGGCCAATCTCGGCTAACATAGCCACTGCTTTCCGTCGCCCCCCCCCCCCTCTGAGGCCGGCGCTTGCTTATAAATCGTTCCCCTCTCTATGGCTGAATACTCGATCATTACTTGCCCGTTTTCCCCCTTCTTATGTGCCCTTGAACGATCACCGTTCAGACCTATGGCCCTTTCGATCAGTCGTCCCTTGCGAGCACTGGACACATAGACGAAAACCCGGCACCTACATTTATTCTAGCTTTTTTGCTCCCTTGCAAAGAGAACTATCGCCTCCCCATCAAACCCCCTACCATACATTTGTTCTGTACCATCTGAGTCAACCCTTTTATAGGTCTCACTGCCATTCGTCGCTGGCCTCCCGACATCCCCCTATTCCCAGGACTATAAGTGCAACAGGCTTGACTCTCACTCCGTCACCCCCGGTTTTGTCTCTCTTTTTAAAAGTCTTTTTAACACTTTTTTTCCCCACCGGCTTATTGTTTCCAGCACCGCCGTATTGTAAAGAGGACTCCCCCCCCCCGCCATCGCAAACCATTGTACCTTCGCAGCTCAACATGAGAAAGCGCAAAATTAGCCCATCTCAACTCACATGGGAACGCCCGCTTTGTTTTTTTTTTTTTTGTCAAGGCGCCTTAGACTACCTCATTGCCGACACTGCAACTCTGAAACTGGATGCTGTTGTCAACCCCCATAATCTTCCTTCATTGACCCCCCCCCAATTCTCCTCGTATCACAACTTCTGGAACCCCTGCTCACTGCCGTTTTCCCCCGTCACAGACACATCGCTTAATTTTTACCAATGCTGTGCTTCCTACGGCCCTCTGCCCTCTTAGTCAGACGTAGCGCTACCTAAGAAGACTTTTTTCACTATGATTGGCTTCCTCTGAGGAGCTCCCAGTTTCTACGCCCCCACTCACCTGCGTGTCAAAGAGAGTCCTTTCAAGAATTAGAGAATTCTCCCGCAAGCCGGCACTTCCGGTAATGACCCGAACCGGAGGATTGAGTTTGAAAGGAAAGAGAATATTCCCCCCCCCCCCCCCCCCCCCCCCACCCCCCCCCCCCCCCCCCCCCTCCCCCCCCCCCCCCCCCCCCCCCCCCCCCCCCCCCCCCCCCCCCCCCCCCCCCCCCCCCCCCCCCCCCCCCCCCCCCCCCCCCCCCCCCGTGCTAACCTATGAATGTGAAGGACCAAAATCAAAAGACCCCTACTTGGACTGCTCCCCCTCTCCAATGCGCTTTCCCCCCCCCCCTTTCCGCCCCCCTAGCTTTACAAAGACTCACTCAGAGGTTGTGTGTCCGCCGACCCCCCCCAACAAAAAATAAAGAAGGAAGCACATCTCCCCAGCCCGTGTTGCCCGGCCGACCCTTGTCCCCCCCAGTTAGTCACGTTACGATAACCACTTCATCTACTTTACTACCCTCTCCTCCCCCCTTGTTTTGACAGATCATTTCCCCTTGAAATCTCAGATTAACTTTGATAAGGCCTTATTCAACCTATCTTTTTCCCTATTTCGGCTAGTGCTCCGGCCTCACGTGAACGAGTGTTCATCCGCCCGGCGCGATTCCCCCCCCCCAAAACCTTACCTGTATGACCACTCCTCCCCCCTCTCGTTCCGCTCTCTCTTTCCCAGAACGTAGTGGCAGGTTCTATGAAAGTAGCACATATCTTGTTTACAGGCCAGCTCCTCCTGTTTCGCCCTACAGCTAAGAAGATATGATGACCGCGCACGACCTTCCAATCAGACCCCCCAGTCGCCCTCCACACCCTGAATTGTTTCCCCCCTCCAGCCGGACTCTCTTTGCAATCAGGAAAAGAAGTCTTTCATTCTTTTCCCCCCCCCCACCCCCCCCCCCCCCCCCCATGACTGAGAAGCCATGGCAAACCTTTGCGCCCTCGCCAGCCAGTCACTCTGCCCCGCCCACCCGTTTGATAGGTGATGTTCCCAAACACGGAACCCCTCTTCTTTCTTGACCCTTTCCCCCCTTCTCCTGCGAGACGAGCAAATGTTGGACACCATGTCTTTGTTCAACGCACTTTAGATTACGCCTAATCACGAAAAACACACGTTTCTTTTTCAATTTCCTTTTTTTCCCCCTTAAACCCACCCCTGTCGTCTGATTATATGTATACGCTCCGAGCTCATTCGACTCCTCGACGACCAAAAATGTAAGAACATTATTTTAGTTTCCTCTTTACCTGTCGACGGTCTTTGACCTATTCTTCCCCCTGCAAAACTCCGTCGGATTTACAGCCCTTTAACCTTTGGTCCTTTTTTAGTTCCAGCTCCCCTGTTTTCCCTTCATGACTGTAAACCTCTTCCCCTTCCCCCCCCACCTCGTGAAAGGATTTCTATTCGTCCCCCCGTCATTTCTTGTTTTCTGGGTTTTGTTTTGGTTGTTTTGTCTAGCCTCCCCCTTTTTCCGCGTCGCTCTTGCCATGACACCATGGAAGTAGCTTTTTTTTTTTTTTTTTTGTTTTTTTTGTATGCACAAAAGGACGTCCTGCCCCGCAGCGGCGCAACTCCCTCCAAACCCCCCCTTCTCTTCCTTGCCTTTTCATTTTTTC
>Ga0179593_1448301_pt1:0-15000 | contig 28743 bp, 50 predicted proteins | sample CZODoug2_1_08_16_FD_185931 | JGI IMG/M metagenome (GOLD analysis project Ga0179593, IMG submission 185931) | Vadose zone soil fungal communities from Angelo Coast Range Reserve, California, USA - CZODoug2_1_08_16fungal (PacBio error correction) | ecosystem: Environmental > Terrestrial >... | reverse complement strand
GAATGCCCCACCCCCATAGGTACCCACCGAACATTCTGTGTACCGTCACCGCCAGACAGTCCTCTTTTTCCTCTCCCTGGATTTGTTTTGGCAATCTCCATGTCCCCCCCTTATCATCTAACCTTTTCATTTCTTTTTTTCTCGTATTTTCAGTTTGTGACTTTTCTGCAGTTTCTGAAGATCATTTTTTTCCTTTTTATTCTCCATTCTGATAATTGAATTCTTTCCTATAAATGCCTACCTCCTCTCCAAAGACCCTTTATTCCCTTGTTGTTGCCCCCCGCTCTTTTATGTGTTCGAACATTATAGAGCTCATTTGCGCGCGTGCCAGCTATCCCTAGTCGCGCGAAATGCCAATTTTTTCACAGCCCTCCTCGCAACCGTGACAACCCTTGTTTTTTTCCGCCCCTTCTCTGCACCTCCCTTTGTGACCAATGTTATGGAATGGTCAGGAAACTCCACTCCCATTCGTTTGGTCCTGTGAGTGTCTCGCCCCCCCGTTAGTCCTTTTTCCTGACCGCCCCCACTAGCCACTGACCACACCCGCCCAATGCCGCCACCCCCCCCCCCAACTCCCTGCTCTCCACCCACAATTTGCTGTGAACGGTTATTCCCTTGACTCCTCGGAATATCAAAAGCATCCCCCCCCCCCCCCCCCCCCCTCCCCCCCCGCCCTAAATCTAATGCCGTCCTTTTTTCGTACGCCTGACCGAGTCCACCCCCCCCAATATTTCCGTAGCCCTTTCCTTTACTCCCCACAGCCTAAGCCCGCGTTGGTTTCTCAGAAACCCCCCCCCCCCCAACTTGTCACGAAAACAGGCCCAATGAACTTACCCCCGTGCATCAGCGCCCCGAGCCCTGCGCACTCTATCGATTCTTCTTTTACCCACCCCCCCCTCTGCACCTCGCATTATCATGTCCCCGTCACATGTAAAAGAAAGCAGTGATCCGCGCAATCGACTGCGAACTACGCCCCCTCTCCGCACCCGAATCCACCCTCCCCGGTCACCCCCAGAGTTGACCCCCCTTGACCCTGGTTTGGATGCCGGCAATAGCGACGCAACTGTGCAAGGAACTAGCCCCTCCCCTCCCCCCCGTCCCTTTAACCCCCCCCCCTAATAAATTTCGGGCCTACAGAAGAATACTTTTTTCACCATTTTGCGCGCGGATTCCGGCAGAGAAGCATACCCAGACCCGTCCAAGCTCCGGTTTTTGTTGCTTTCAAGTTCCACGCGCAGCGATCCCCCGATACCTCGGTCCCATTTTCTGACTTGTCGAACCGCGAGTTTCCTATAAGAAGGACCTGCACCCCCACGGGGCCCGCTTACGGACTCCAACAGTTAGCCGCCCAAGCATGACTAGTTTAGAGCCACCCCTGATGCGGACGCCCCTCTTCTTCCCGCCTACTAATATAAGCGACCCTTTTTTACGGAACTTAACCCACACTTTGCCCTCCCATACGATACCTCTATTTTTTTTTCTATCGTACGCTTTTTTCAGCCAGTGAAAAAGCCACCTCCCCACCCTCCCCCCTACGCACCATAGCGCCCCCATTTATTTAGCTGGATGAAGACTTGTCCCAAGGCCGCTTGCGATGACTACTTTTGGTAACTTGTCGTTTTTATTCCCTTTTTTTGTACTAGCTACTCTCCCAGGTCCCCTTTTTATATTTTGGCGTTTTCTCAACCACTCGTTCCGCTCATGATAGACCAGGACATCCGTTTCAAGGGCCCCCCCATTTGCCCCCCCTCTCTTTCCTAGCAGGTAGTGATTTTTGACCCCTCGCACTCTTTTCCCTGGCAAATACTTCGTCGTAGTATAAGACCTATCTAGGCGGCCAGTTAGTGCTCCAAAGACTGTACACCTTGGCTCCCCTATGTTTTATTTCTCCTCCCCCCCTCCTCCCGAGGAATCTGTCCTTTCCCCCCCCAGGGCCACTTCGGTTTTTGTTTTACCCGATCCCCTTCGTTTTGGGCCCACATCCCCCCAACCTTGGTTTTTCTTTGTACAATTTTTCCCCACGGTCGTTTTTACTTCTTTTTCACCCCTGAATCGCGGTAGCCTTCTACCCCTGACACACGATTGTCACAAATGTGGACAGAACGACTCTTATAACCTAAAACGCACCGTTCTTCCCCTTTCTCCCATCTTTTTTTTACTCCCCCCCCGTCATATCTTTTTTATTTTTTTTCTTTGAACCTTTTCCGCCACTTCCCTTTTCCCCCCCCCCCTCTTTTTCCCCTTACATGAGCGACCAGACAAGTCCCCAATGCACTCCTCATTCCCCCAGAGTCGCCCCCTTTACCCCCTCTCCCCCCGCATTTCCCACAGTAACAATAGGGAAGCTTTTCTTAGTTAGAATTCTGGGCTCGCGTGCCGAAAAACTTTTGGAGCTTGAACCCCCACCAAGTCCTTTTTCTTTCCACCCTGCTGCCAAAATAGCCTTTTCGCTCGTTAAGAAAATAAGTTTTTCTACTTTCCCCCCCCTGAATCGTGTACATCACTGCAAGGCGACACCTCCACTCTACCCCATGCTGCTGTCTTCTTCTCCTCTACGGTTTTCCGTCCTGCGTGCCTTAAAGAATTCCGCATCGTGTCCTCCTGCAGCCTGCCCCCCGTTGCTCTGTTCCCCAACCCTTGTTTTGTTTTGGTGTGGATTCTGTCTGTTTTCCCCCGCTTTTTTTTTTTTTTTTTATCTTTCTTTTGCTAAGAAGCACTCAATTCCGTGGCATTCCGAATGGGCAAAGATCCCCCTCCCTTTTTCTGCCCCCGCCCCTCTTTTGCACCCCGAACCCCCTTTCCCTCATCCGAGTCAATGTAATTTCCCAGCCAGTAGGCACAAGAAGCATTCCTGTGCGTACACTCCCTTTCCTCCTTGCCCAGACAACCGTACCCCTGAAAATGTCAGTCCTCCCTAAGGTCTGCACAGCGCCACCACCCCCTCCAGTCTTCCCCCCCCTCCCCCCCTCAGAACCACGTCGACGTTCTCCTTTTTTTTCTTTCACTCCATAATGACTGATCTTTATCCTCCCTCCTCCGTAATTGCATGAAGCAAGCCAAGATTTTTCATCCCTGTTGAACTTTCAACTCACTGCGCGCGCGTCCCCCTTCTCCCCCCTGTCCTTTTTTTCCCTTGTTTTTTTTTTTTTGATTGGATACTTATTTAGAGAGAATTCTTTCCCCCCCACCCCCCCCACCACCCCCCCCCCCCACCAACCCACCGGATGTCGAGAGTCCTTCAATAGGTTCCCGTTCACTAAAGACTTGCCCGTATTCACCCTTTTTTCCCCTTTCCCACTGTTCCCTCCCTATTCGCTTTTACTTGACGGAACACACCTTGCCCCCCCCCCCCCCCCCCCCCGCCCCCCCCCCCCCCCCACCCACACGACAGCACCCCCCCCCCCCCCCCCCCCCCCCCCCCCCCCCCCCCCCCCCACCCCCCCCCCCCCCCCCCCCCCCACCCTTTTTAGAGTTGGCCTCTATGCGCTTTTTCCCGTACGTGGTTTGAACCAGACAGCAGTATTCCCCCCTGCCCCTCTTTCGCTTTCCTCTCAAATACGGCACTTTGAGGCGTACGAACCAATAAGTCCCTTCCACGGCGCAACCACAACCTACGCACATCTGTTGGGGGAGATTTTGCGTGTGGTGGCGTCTTTGATCCCACCCCCCCCCCACCCAATACCGTTCTTCTCCCCGAGTGACAATATAGACTACTACTCCCATTCGCCGTCTCCGTCCCCAAATTTCCTCCTGATCAGTACCTCCTTCACAACCTATGAGCCCCGCCTACTCGGTCCCTTGGCTGCTTCATGACGGAGGAAACTGTAGGAAAACAGAACCTACAACGAAGACATGCACAGCCCCCCTCCCCTCCCCTTGACTCCTTTAAAGATTTCATCACGCTTTCTTTCTTCAAGCCCTTTTCTCATTTTGCACTCCGCCCCAAGCGCCTTAAAAAGACCTCACTTTTCCTCCCCCCAATCCTGTCGCAATCTTTTTTCCATTCCTCTTCATCCGGAAATCCTCGTTTACTCTGACAGGTCATTTCCCTTCTTTTTTTTCCTGTTTGCTTCTCCTTTTACAGAGACGGCGTGCACATCCGACACAACAATGCTAACGACTTTCGGATTAAACTTGACTTTTACTCCCCCCCTGTTGAGTCCTTCTCGATTCCCCTTCCGTTCTGCCCCAAACCCGTTTTCCCCCCGTTATGTTGTGTCGACAACCCGACCATTCCCCTTGAGGACTACGAATCCTTAAGACGCGCCTCCACGAATGCACAACACTGGTCATGTTTATTGTTTCCCCTGCACAATCTCCTTTCCCCCCAGCCCGGGACTCACAAGATTGAGTAGTTTTCCTGCGGGGTTTTTTTTCTTTCCCGCCTCGCCCTGATGGCTTTTTCCCTTCCCCTCACTGAAACCATAGAAGGAAAGCGGTTACCCACTAGAAGTCTCCCGCCGCCTTGAAAGCCTCCTTCGCCCGGACTCATCGACAGAGCCTTTGAGGATGAAGTCGCGATTTTCCTCCCTTCCTATCTTGATCCTTACGATCTGCCTGCCGCTTCGAAGACCTGCAAGGAGAACCCGTCATATTCCCCCCTACTTCCCTCCTCGACTTTTTGAATACCCCTCCTTACCCAGCCCCCCTACCGAGCAATTTCTTCGACGACGCGATTCGCCCGACTTTTGTCACGCCTTTCCTCCGTCCTCTGGGACTTTCCTGCAAAATTTCTTCTTCCTCCTATCGGTTAGCGCTATCCTGTTTTTTTCACCGTTCTTCACTTCTTTTCCCTGAATGCACCGCGTTTGTTTTTTTTGACTACGACCCAGTGCCACCTTATCCTTTTCCCTACGTCTTTTCCCATCCTCCTGTTCGATTATCTGCACCTATCAACCCCCTAGTTTTCCGCACCTTGCTCCTTCTTTTTTTGACTCGTTCTACTTTTCAGTGCTTTCCAATTAGCAAGCACTTTTGGCTCGGCACGCCTTTTCTCCCCAAGTCCTGCTTCCTCCCTGTCACCTAGGAGTCAAGAATGTCTCCGTCCACTCTTGCACATCGTCCCCTCTCCTTGCTCGCAGACCCCCATTGCAGAAGGACATTTTTTAGTGCTCTGATTTCCGGCTTCTTACATTTGTTAGATCTTCCCTCATTCCCACCGTTTCTTCCCTGTGATGACACCTGGGGTTAGCCCCCAATCTTCCCCCCCCCCTCACCTTTTCTTTGCTTGCCTTTAGGACTCTACTATTACTTCTTTGCTAGCACCAGCCCCCCAGAGGCTAAAGGGCCCCAGGCCCCCAATCTTACCCCCCTTCCCCCCAGCTTGAGCCATTTTTTTTTACAATGTATCCTTCATACCTTGTTTTTTCTACCTCGCTTGCTTCGCTTGACGAGTGTGTGTGTTATTGGTTCTTTTGTGGGTTTTTTTGTTTTGCACTTTTTCCTAGAACTGCTAGCGCAGGTTCCAGTGCCTGTCGCTTGATCACACCCTTTTTCTCTTTCTATCCTTGAGCCCTCCATTACCTGCGACGATGAGAGCAGAATGCGAAAACCGTGGTTCCCGCCCTTTTTTTTCCAGACCATCCTTTTACCCTCCCTGCTACATTTTCCCAGAGTTTTTCCCCAATCTAAAAGAAGTCCCCCGTATCTTCGGTTCCTCCAGGTCGACGAACTTCGAAGCACTTTTTTCAAATCACTCCCCATCCCCTTCTTTCTTTTCTTTCCCCCCCCTTCCCCCCAATAGTTTTTTGTTTTTTTTCTCGATTTAAGATTTTCTTTTCCGTACCATATCAGATGAATTCTTTCCCCGGTTTCGCATCCCTTATCGGCTGTGGAAGGAAATCCCTGACACCCACGCTCTTCAATTTCTACTTGTGTGCTTTTTATTTTTGAGCAGCGAGTATGCCGCCCTTGTCTCGAAATTTTTTCCCTTACTCTGCCTTCTTCGCCTTCCTGGCGGCACTCAAGATCCCCCGGTGCGATTGAGTGATTTCGCGCCCGTCTTTGAAGTCCCCCCCCTATACTTTTCCACGCCCACTCTAAGCACAAAGCTTTTTGCTGTGACCCCAGTCACCCCCCCAAGACCTGGAGAAGTGAGATACCCTTCCGCTCTCATCAAAGCCTGCGTCCCCTCTCCAAGCTTTTTCCTGTTCTTGCCCCAGAGACACCCACCGTCAATATCCTGTAAGATGTCGCTCCCCCCCCTCCCCCTGCATTTTCCAGAAGTTTTTTGTCATGACCTGAACCAGACCACTCTGCAGTAATTTCGACAGAAATGCAATTACCCCCCTTTTTTGATCCCCGTCTTCCGTCTTTTTTTTTTAAGAGTCCCCCACTTACGGCCACTCATACGTACCATGGCGCAAGATGGCCCCCTGCACCGATATCCCCCCCCCCCCTCTCCCTTCCCCCCCCCCCTCCTTTTTGGCTTTATCCCGCCTTTCGAACGGTCCCCTCTCAGGACTGCGCCATCCTCCCCTGTGTCCGCATTGATTGACGGTCCATTGGTTGCGAACCTCTCCCAAGAACATCCCCTTCCTACATTAAGCTTCATCCGACCGAACGTTCCCCTCACTCGTTTTTAAGTCCGAAGGCACAGGATAATCCCGCAAATGACTCTGCATGCCAACTTTTCCTACTGCAGGCTTTCCGTCCCCCCCCCCCCCGTCGCAGGTTCTCCTATCCACGAGCCTTGTGATGCCCTGTAGAGAATCTGGTCAACAAATTCGACTCCCCTTCCCAAGCCCTTTTCCTAAAGCCCTTCTTTAGACCAGAAAGATACTGATATATATTTTCCCCGGGACCAACGAACCGCTCCCAACCGCCTTCTCGCTCATTCCCCTTCTTCTCGGACTCGCTGCAGTGAAGGTCCCGCTGTCTGACGCCCCTCCCTCTCTTTCCTCTTTTTTCGCTCTGTCATAGCTCCAGGAAGACAGCTCTTTTCTCTCTGTAAAGCCTTTGCCTTACTCCCCTCGGCCCCGCGTAAGCTTTCCCGATTTATGAAATGGCCTTGTTGTCCTCGTTTTTTGCCTCAAAGCATGGCTGTAAAACTATCGTCGTAGTGTCCCTTCCCCCCTTTGGTTCCTCATGACCGGTACCCCGAAGTCCCTTTCTCCCCCTCTGGCGAGTTTGCTTTTACTGCAAACACATGCTGGCCTTCCCTTCGTGCTCCCCCCTTTCCAGGCGTCTTGTAGCCCTCAATTACGAGGATTTTCTTTCCCATCTTTGTCCAGGGGCGTCTACTGACATTGATACCACCTGCTTTAGAAGCGTTTGTCCTTTTCCCCCCCCTCCCCCCTTTACTTTGATATTTCCAAGTCGAAGTCCCCACCTTCAGTTTTTCCCCCTGGAGCGTTTTCCTCAACCTCCTTTTTTCTCCCCCTCCCACTCTCCTACTCCTTTGTGGTGACTTTCCGTTCCCTTTTTTCTCCTGGAGTCGCAGCACAAGAACAATTCCCTTCGCATGTTGAAACCATGATTGTCCTTTCCCCCTTCTGATTCCCCGATCTCACCTTGATACCCCCCCATTTCAGGAAAAAGAGTTTTTTTCCTGTCCTTTCGGTACGACTACGATGTAAACCACATACCCTTTTTCAACTTTTTTTTCTTTTTTTCGCAGTCCCTTTTCCCCATTAGTCTGACTATTCTCCCCCCTCCCCCACTCCACTCGCTGCCCCTCCAAGTTGCCACCATGCTTGACGGGCCCCCTACTGTCGGGTTCCGAGGAAACTTTCCTTCTAACCTACTTACTATTTCGTCCTCTGCGTCTTTCTTCCCTGCTTCCCCGGCCTACCCGAATTCCCTTTGTTTTCTTTTCTCCCTTTTCTCTTTTATCGGCAGGGCCAGAGGCATCACGCCGAAAACCGTTTCCCACGCAGTCTTCCCCCCTTTTCCCCTAGGCTGCTAGCCAAGACCTTCGAGTTCTTCCTATCGTTCCTCTGCCCTCTCCCCCATGGCGCTTTTACGAACTAGTAGACGACCCCCGATGCACCCCTTCACCGTGACCCTCCGAACTAGATTCTCACCTCTCCCTTCCTCCTTGCACAGGAACCATGCCTGACAGCACCAACGTCGATCACGCAACCCTCTTCTCTTCATTTTCATTCATTCTTTATGTTGTTCAATTGAGGTCTTTTTTTTTTTTTCCGAACGTTACCTTTCCCCCGAAGGATCTCCCATTCCCGTATGGTGCTAGCATGCTTCTTGATATAAACGTTTAAGAAGTGGGAATCCTTTCTCGCCTTTTCTTAAAGCTAACAATGAAGTTGAGAATGGACATTTTATGAGTTCCCCCCATCCATTTTTTCCCTCCCACCCCACCCCCCCCCCCCACCCCCCCCCCCCCCCCCCCCACCCCCCCCCCCCCCCCCCGACACATGGAGGAAGGCTTATTGGCCATGTTTTGTTTCAGCTGATTCCTTTACTTTTTTAACCCGTCTCAGTCAATGTCCTGACTGCCCGGTCAATCAGACCTTCCCCTTCCTCCCTCCCCCCCCCCGTAAAACCCGGCATACGGGTGCAGACGCCTTACGTGTCCACCCAGAAGATCATATATTTTTCTCTCCTACCAACATCTCCCCGACGCCGCAGTCTTCCTTTTTTACCCAGAAAGCACTGATTTCAGCTGGACCCCCAATATGAATGCGGACTCTTTCGTCCTACACCTATTTTTCCCCCAGTACCTAGACCAGTCCGTCCCTTAGACCACGAGATTTCGATTCCCTGATAAGCTCCCAGGTCCCTTAACGCACTCCCCATTTTTTCTTTCCACTTTCGATGTACATCGAATTCGAAGGATAATGTCCTCTACTTCCGTGTTTTTTCTTGAGTACCTCTTTAAAGCCGTCTTCTTTTTGGTTTGACGGCCGATGTCCCTCCCCCCATTGCAGTCGTCACTTCCTATTTTACCCGTTTTTCGTCAATATACAATTTTGACGGATGAGAGTTTACCTCAGGAGTCCCCCCCCTTCCCCCCCCCTTATTTTTTTTTCGCCCCCCCTCCTACTTTTGACGACGAAATAGATCATTACGCCGATTGGACACCATAGGACTTTTCTTTTTGCTTCCCCACTTGATAAATGGCACTTGTTCTTCCTCCTGAGATTTGCTTCCGTCAATCCCTGCCTCGACCGTATTCTCCCCCCCGCCCCATTTTACCCTCCCCTGACTCCTTCTAGTAATTACCCTCACGAGCAGTATTAGCCCCCCCTTTTTCCCTCGCACCGTAGGACCGCTCATCCCTCTGAGCCCTGTCCGGGTCGACTCTTCTCCCCTTTTTCTGTTTTTGCTCCTACCTGAACTTGCGCGTTTCTTTTCGGCCCGATACATTCTCAACGACCCTTTCCCTCGGATCAGCACGTATGCACACTCATGACCTCAGCCCCCCCCCTCCTTTCCATTGTTCGTCGCACCCCCCCTGTTGCGCTAGAGTCCCTCCCGGTCATCCTGAAATATCGGAATATTATTGACCCGAGTTTATCTTCCCTGATAATTTATTTTTTGCCTATATGTTTTTAATAACCCTTTCTTTCCCATTCTGACTCTTGCCCCCACTTGACCGAGTTATTCTTAGCGTACCTGCCTTTAGCTATCCGCGTGACATCTTATTTTATTCTACTGACCCTCCCGATTCTTTTTTACCCTGATAGAAACTCAGCTATCTTTATACTATGCACTTTTTCTACTTCCTTAGTCTGTTCGCTGGATATCCCCCCCTTGACCTGCCTCACTTACTCCCTTTCGATGCGACCAGTCTCTATCAAACGGTAACCTAGTCCTTTGATCTTCCCGCGATACTTGCATGTAAGATACTTACTCTCATCTTTCGCCTGTAATAATCTTTTCTCCCCCCCCTGCCCCCCTTGTTGCCCCCATATGAATTTACGCATGATCACCGAATTTTTCCTTTGTCCCCTATCGAAGAAATGTCTGTTTTTCCTCTCTCCAACCTCCCCTCGTTCCCAGGTTGCAACGAGAATCTACTCCGCGCCCCTTTCTCTGCTTTTTTTTGTTTCCTCGTTCCGTCCCCAAGCCGACCACACCCTCTGATCGAATCCCCCCTATCTTTGCATTCTGAAGATCCTGATATAACACCCCCATTTTTTGATGCGACTCGCTTGTCCGCCGTCGAACATGCGCGGAAGCGTTGACTTGTCTTTTTTTCCCCCTTTTTTTCAAGACAAACCAAACGATAGTTCTGCAATTTCACAACAGCTGAGCATTTCTTTGTCTCCCCCCCTCCCCCCATTCCCTTTCTTTTTCCCTCATCCCCCCAGCACGGTAAGAGAAGAGAGTCCCCCTCAACTTATCTGTTCGTCATTTTCTGTAACCATCCCATAACGGATCATGACATCTTCCCCGACCTATAACGTCCCCACCAGCCTTTAAGGCTTAATCAACAAAGAAACCCCCGAACTACTCGCCGTAATTCATCCAGCAGTCCACCTTCTATTTTTACCCAATACTTTGAATTTTTTTTTTTTGAGCCGTGACCATATACGTTTACTTCTTTGCTTTCCTTCGATGACGTAGATGCAGTCCCCTTCACCGCCCATGCGCTGTTTCTTTCCTCCCCGGTATAGCCTTGTACCCTCAACTGGATCGACAACAACATAATAATTTTTAGGAACCTCACATTTATGATAGCGATAAAATGAAGTTAAATCCCCGGACGCTCTACACGACCCGTGTTCCTCTATTCTTACTCTTCATTTCTGATCGGTCTAGGAATCGGTAGAGTCCCCACTCTCCCATTTGTCTGTTAATTTCTGACGCGCCTTGCTTACTTTGAAAATCCCCCACCCCTAACTCCCCCCATACCCTTTTTTTTTAAACCTCTTTCCTAACCCACTACGTGCAAGCGCCAGACACCCTGGAGTGTTTCTTGATACACTTTCTCCGCGGAACACACCCCAAGCGACTCAGTTTCAATCTTTACCCCTTTTTCTGGCTCCAGCCCCCTCGGACCAAGATACGTAGCGGGAATACGCCCCATCTGTCTCGTTCGTTGGATCGTTTGAAAACCCCCCCATTGCCCATTTTCCGCCGCCCACTGTCCTCCCTCATCCAGGGCGAAGACCGTTATTCACCCCAGCCGGAATCATTTTTACCATGGAAGAGCCATCCCCTTCCTCATCATCTATCTCCCCCCCCTCTGCTATTTCTTGATCGCAGACAGCCAGCACTCCTTCCTTGAATCAGTGACCATGGCCAGCGCGTGCCGACTCCACCGACATTTCTTTTTTTTCAGAATCCTGCCCCCCTACTTCCCCGCCCCCCTTCTTCTACCCCGCCCTCCAGCCTCCCCTCATTCAGCGCCCCTGACACGCAGTAAGGAGACATCTCCCACTGGTCCCCCCTCAAGCGGTTAGACAGCGTTTTTTTTTCCTGCATCAGAATAATCCCCTCCATATTCTTTCATGCGCCCCCCCTCAGGCCGACGTATAGCCGTGATGCAGCCCAGATGTCAGTTGCCTTTATTTTCTTTCCTTACTGTGCAGACGTTTTAGCGTGAAAACTCCTCTACATAATCCGACGTGTTTTGTCCATTCCACGATCCTTCTCCCTTTGTATGACCCCTTGCCCCTCTCCCCATCCTCCAAACGAGCCTGGCCATTGCGCTCGGTATCTCTGCTCCGTGCACGCCCCTTTCCCGCCTCGTGTAATGTCGTTTTAGTCTTAAGAATTTTTCGCATGTCCACTCTCCCGTAGAATCTTAGAGCGTACAAGCCCAGATTGAAATCGACCAGTGCAGGAGGCTACGTATCGAGCAGCGTCGACAAGTAGGAAAGCTTTCGTTCGATATCTGAACGATGGCCCCCTTCCTAATTAGTCTGTTTTTTCGTGGACAACTTATTGGAGTGAGCCAGCGTAAATAACCCCGGGCGTCATCGCCCCCCATCTGCTTTGCCCGAGGTTGCCTTCCCCCTCCATCCCCCCCCCCCCTGAGCCCCTCTTTCATTTCCCCCCAGTGAGGAGTCTTTATGCAGACACACTCCAGTGGTTTTTCGGACTGACCACTTGGCGACGTTTCTGATGACCCTCTTTTTTTTTTCCTTCCCCCCCCAATGAGTAGTGGTCCCCATCAACATCCCCATGTTACTGTTTTTTTAGTCCGCGTACCCATCCGTCAACAGGTTTTGAGTCACATCATTTTTTAATACGCACATTTCAGCCAATTGTGAGTCTGCCTACCCTTCCCCCTGCGTAGCGTCTTTCCCATAGGAACGACCGATAAGAACAATTGATCGTCGAACCATGAGCTTTTGAATCGAGTCTCAACATTGTAATAGAGCAGTTCTTCTATATTTTTTTGACTGCAGATTTTTTACGCGTGACGACCTCCGAAGTTTCTCTTTGCAAACCCTACCGTGGTCAACTTTCGTCGTTCCCTTAGCTGTTGAACTAGCTCGGTATCACAAACGAATAATAACTCAATTTTTTCAGATTTCTTCTGAGTATTCTCTCAAGAGTGGGGGATGAGGAAAGTTCTTTCTGACACGACTGACTATCGACTATTCTTTTTTTACTTTCTTTCCTATGATCCCTCGTCTGCACCCCGTCATCAGTATTTTTATCTTTCCTTTTCCCTTTCATTCGAGCTGTCAATCTTCCATCGAATCCTAAACTGAAACGCTGCGACACCACATACCGCCATAACCAGACCCCGCGACGCCACCCTCCCTCCAATCCGACAGAACGTCCCCCCCTTACCATCCATTCTGAAACATTTTTGACCTCTCTTGAAACACGCTTCAACCGTAGCCCATGAATTCAAAGCTTCATCACTCTCAGACAGTGCCACAAAGGTTTGCATATTGTCCCAATAGTTTCCCTATTCGATAAAGCAACTTTCTCTTCCCCTTTCCCCTCTATCCGGACGTTTTTTGTTGGAGAAATTATTCGTGATCTACTCGATCTCAAGCGGTTCTTTGCCCTGTCTTTTCCGCCGGTTGACAAAGATTTAACGGTGAAGCGTTTGGCCCCATCGAGCGTCGGAGTCCTGGTCGCGAACTTCCCGTTTCTGTGGCATATGCGCGTTTGCGCGCATGTTCTAGTCGTCCCAGGTTCGGTGTTCTAGTTTCCTTCGTTTTCGACTTCCGTCAATGAAGATTCCCCCCTTTTGCCGAACAGCCGAATACCTCGAACGCAAAACCTGTCTTTACGGACGCCTTTCGATGGACAAGGACCTTCCCTCTCATTCCGCTCCTCTTCAAACATTTAGGCGCGGCGCAGGGAATTCAAAGCAGCCACCCTGTTCTCCCCCTGGCGGATTTTAGGACGCCGAAGGTACAATTCCGATCTTTTTTCAACTATCTGGAACAATCCTCTCCTCGACCTTCCCCCATTGAGTTGTCACCCTCCCCCGGCGACCGCACGTAGAAGCGCCTTCCAACTTTATACATTTTGAGTTCAATGTGAGACGTTTTTTATCCCCTCTTTTCTTTTCTCAATTTTAAACCCGACCAGGATCTTCTATTTCGCTGTGTTTTTCAGACTGACAGGTTGACGGATGCGACACAATGCAAATTTCTTGCTTACTCTTTTTCGCACCCCCCCTCTCCCTGTTTTCTCGCATGCTCGTAACGACTTGGTCACAACCCCCCCTTTGTAAAGGGATTTTATTTAAACCCGAATAGTGACGAAGAATAGCTCGCCGTCGCGTTGCCCCGACAGAACACAACTGTTGTCTTGTTTTCCCAAGACGCCTTCAGAAGCGAGTTTCCCTCCTTAGAGGAACTTAGGCTGTCCCAATCATTCATCCCCTCGCACATCCTCCATTTTACCCTCATCCGCACCGATTTTTCTACCTGACTCCAACTACGCCTGCCTTTCTCTCCCCATGTTCCTTAGTACAAAAGACAGACGCGCTCATCGCGCTGCCGATCGCTTTTTTCCCTGATTTCATACTTTGCAGTTTGCAGACTCCCCACTTCTGTGAATTCCGGACGATCATAGCTCCCCCTACCCCTTAACTCCTCGCGATTCGCCCCCTCTGTTCTTCCCTATGAACCCCTCAGATCGCAGACTGGCTTCCTTGCTGTGTGCGTTATCCCCCTATGGTACTGACGGCTGCTATAACTTCTTGTCACACGGGCCTCTTTCCCCCTCTATGTCTTTCAGAGACATACTTGTTTCTCACTAATGGTTCCACTTTACTCGCTCGCCATTACCTCGCTTGTTATCAGCCTTCCCCTTTTTCTATATACAGGCTCCCCCCTCAGCTCGTTCTATTATCTTGAGCTGCCACCCTGACGTGCTGATCCGCCTTCAGCTTCGTAGCAGACATTTCGGTGCCCTTTCCCTTTTCCGTGAGCGACTCCCACGTATACGTCCCCTAAACTGGACTCCCCCTTTCTTCTCCAATTCTTAATGAGCTTCCATTAACGAATTACCCCTGACGTCAGGCCAGTCGCTCCTTCGCCGCCATCATACAACGAACGCGCTTGCGAATGCCCCTTTGGGACAGTTTCTGAGGACGGCACACGGCGTCGAATATGAATCCTACCCTTGATCACTAGTATTCCATTGACCTTCTTAACCTCCTGAAAGCCCGTTTTGATTGACAAAACTGGCCCTGTTTCAGCTGGGTCATCGACCCGTCCCCTATAGTGATTGAAGAGTTGCGGACTACTAAGGAACCGATCTTCCGGCGCTTTTTTTATATTTTTTCCGCCGTCCTGTTCCCATCCCCAAATTATTGATTTGAGCGCCCGACCTTTGAGTAGTTTTGCGCTGCTGTATTGGCGGTCCAGAGGGAAGCGACCCTAAAGCCTCCCACCGGTCGAATATCTCTTGCGACCGAACATTTTTTTTTCTCTTTGCCTCTGAGTAAGGAAATTTTCCCCCCCTAGAGACCTGCGCCGTCGCGGTACGCATGCTGTAAACAGCTCCCGACCTTATACATCCGCGTTTTCCCCCCCCTATACGCCGTCCACCCCTGCGGTTCCCGAACTTACAGCTTACATCCGCGTAGATGGAAAAAATCTAACACTCTACCCC
>Ga0179593_1401174_pt1 | contig 28749 bp, 32 predicted proteins | sample CZODoug2_1_08_16_FD_185931 | JGI IMG/M metagenome (GOLD analysis project Ga0179593, IMG submission 185931) | Vadose zone soil fungal communities from Angelo Coast Range Reserve, California, USA - CZODoug2_1_08_16fungal (PacBio error correction) | ecosystem: Environmental > Terrestrial > Soil >... | reverse complement strand
TTGAATGTGTTTTTCCCTCTGGAGTGACGGCACTCCGTTAATCGTCCGAGACCCACCTTTTTGGTTTTCTTCTCTTGGGATCCCTTTTTCCCTTCCCCTCCCCCCTTTCCTTTTCCCGAGCTCCCTGATGCTCTTTCTTCGACCGGTGCCCACCTCCTTAGGGGCTCATCTTTTCTTCTGTTTCCCCACGGGTGCCCTTCCTTCCAGATAACTTTCTCTTTCCGGGGTTTTCTTGGGATTGCTGGGACAGGTGCGTACTGGTTGGCTTCCCTTCTTCCCCCCTTGCGTTTCGTCCTCATCTGCACACCTTCCCCTACCTGGCCCGTTGAACCCTCAGATCCTGTCCACTTGCCCTTCAGGCATGACGTTTGACAACGGGAGCTAAACCCTCCCGGCTCGGCCCTTCCCCTTTCTCGTTTGACCCCTTTGTTATTCTGAGTCCCCTTTTTTGTGTATCCGTCCAGTTGGTTCTCTCCCAGGTTAAGCGTCGGAGTAGCGTTGAATCCCCCCCCGCAAGTTCTTCTTCTGCATTTAATGCGTCAACATCTATTGATGTTTTTTTGCGTCCCCCCCCATCCCGCTTTTTGACTCTTTCCCCTCCGTTTTGGTGGTCGCTACCCAGTTTTCTTTTTTCCCTCCGCTTTACGTCGACTTGATGGCCCCCACTGCGTTGCCCCTTTGTTTTCAGCTTTTTTTTCGGCGAGCTGGTTCTAGTTCCCCCGACGGGGACGACGTCTTCTTTGTAGGGGACCCTTAAGTTTGCTTCCTTTGTCATGTCCCCTTCCCTTTGGATTTACCTATGGGACCTGAACCTTTAGATTTTCATTTCATTTATTTTCCTTGAGTCTCCCTTCCATCGGCTCCCCCCTTCGCTTGGGCCTCGAAGCGTTTCGAAAGTCATGAGCTCCAATAGTGGGGAATTTTTCCTTTTAGCCCCTCTCCTTCTCCTGCCCTCCTTGATAGCAGGCCCCTAGTCGGGACGTGAGATTGTGATTTAATTTTTTGTTAGTCTGTGATGTGGCCTTTCTGCACTTCGTTTTTTTTCCGCCCTTCCCTTCTTCCCCTAAGCCCCTAACATCTTTTTCCCCGGTTTTTGAGGAGAAGATGGGTTTGTTCTTTTATATTCAGGTCCTTCCCAGTATTGTATATCTCCTTTTCCCTCCCCCCCTGAGTTATTTGTTTTCTTGGTGGGGAATAGTTCTCTGCTTTTCCCTTTTTCCTCCGACCCCTATTTCTTTCCCTCCTTCCCCCGTCATCTGATCAGTCTTACTTTGATCAGCTTTGATCTTCTTCAAGGCTTTCCCGCCTCCCTCCCTGGCCCCCTCTCCCGTTATATTTCTTTTTCTGTCTGCTGTAGTCGAGACGTCAGAGAACTGGTCCGGGGAGTCTGGCTTCCCCTTTTTACCAAGATTCTCTTGTGCTTCGTGTCTACGAGGCCCTGTCCCTCCCGTTCGGGCTTAAATCTGTAAAATAAAAGTGACGCAGTGAGCCCCCCCCCGCTCTTTTTTCTTTCTCCTCTTTTTTTTTATTTCTTAGCTGACTTTTTTTTTCTGTGGTCCGATTGAGTTTTTTAGGCACCCCACCTCATAGAATTTTCTTCTCCGACGCTCCCCCTTTTCCCCTTCCGTTTGGTAACTGCGTCCATTAGTGTCAGTGCTGTACCCCCCAGTCCCTAGCTTGCAGGCTTTTCCCTCCCACACCCGGATCACCTGAACCGAACTCTTAGCATAGTTGGAGTTTTTCAGGTTCCACGCGTCGCTTCGTTCCCTCTTCCTGTAGCGTCAGGTCTGTCTTCGATGCCATCCAGTTGTGCCCTTTCTTCCTTTGACCTCCTCTCTCCCCCCCGTTTTCAGCTTCTCCGGTACTTTTTTGTTTATAGATTCTTCCCCCTTTGAGACCTTTTTTGCTTTCTCTTTTAATTTGCCTTTTATTGAGTCCTCTCTGTCTTCCAAAAAGTTTGCTCGTTTGCCGTTAACATCTCTTCCCCTATTTAACATCCCCCGTTTACCCCCTCTTTGACCCCTTCCCCCTAGTCTTTCGTTGTTCCATGAGATTTCGAACCTTTTTCTCAGACGTTCCCCGCCCCCCCTTCGCTCATTTCCCCCTTTTCTTGTGGTGGTCCCTCGGTGGAGTCCTGCCCTTCTTTTCTTTTGTTAAAACCCCCTTCCTTTTTTCCCGAATCTTCTTTGGGAGGTTCCCCCCTTTTGCGAGCTATTCTTGCGCGGTCGGATTTCTTCCATGGCCTGTTTTTTTTCCGTTCAACTTCCTCAACACAAACGCGTTCTATGTTGACGGGATTTTCCCGACGCTTTTTTTCGTTCTTTGGGTTAAGTGTTCCCCGTCTTTTTCAGATCCTCTCTTCTTTCCTGAAGTCCCAGTCCCCCCTTTTTTTTTTCATGAAAAACTCGACTTTCTTTAGCCTGCTTTCTCTCTATTATCCCCCTACCCATGTGTTGAGTAGTCCCTTTTCTGCCAAGGTATCACCCTTTTTTTTTATAAGTCCCTTCCTTCGTTCCTTTCTATCTTGAGGCTTGTTTTTTCCTGACCCACTGTTATGGCGGACATCGGTCGACTGATTGTCGCAAGTCTGGTTTCGTCACCCTTTCCACCTCTCTTGGTCGAGTTTCCTCTTCCCCCCGGTTTGTGGCGCTTCTTAGATATTAACCCTTAGCTTAGATAGATAGGCACGGGGATCGCCCGCCCTGGAAGGGCCTTCTTTTCCTCCCCCCCCAGACTTGCTTCCTCTTTCCCCCCCCCCTGAAGGCCCATTTATTCACCGATCCTGCTTCGCTCGGTGGTTGAGAATTCTCCCGGTTTACCTTTTACATCAGTTTCCTCGTGGAAAGAACCCCCTGACTCCTTTCCTTTGTAACTTTCCCCCCTTCTTTTTTTCTGTCTCATTGTCTCTCTCGGAGTCCTCTCATGGTTTGCAGAGGGTCTCCTGCTTTACTCTGCTACTGGCTCCAACTCCCTTCCCTTTGATCCACTCCTGGGTTTGCGGTGCGCGCGTCACCCCCAAGTACTTTGTTTGTGGCTCCCCGTACGGGCCTTTGCGTCGTTTTCCCTCTTTGATGTCTCTTGTTGGTTATTCTCCTCGGAGGGATCTTTTCCCGAGAACACTGCCCACCCCCGCTGGGCTGTGATGGCGACCAAAAAACCTCTTCTCCCCCTCCCTTTTTTTTTCTTTTCATTGGTCCTCAAGTTTGATTTTTTGTGCGTTTCCCCTAGTTTTTTGCCGGATCTTCCCTTCTTTACCGGTTGCCCTCTTCTCCGATGAGCCGATCTCCTCCACCCTACTTTGTTTCAAGTTTTGGCCACGCCTTGATGGGACCATTTCCCGACCCCTTTCTACTCCCTTCCTTCCTCCCTTCGTTTGTTTTCCTTCTTCGGCGTTTTTAATCTTTTCTTTCAGTTAAATTTCTTCCCCTGGTGGCCTGTTTCGGTCGCTTTTTCACATCGCGGCCGTACAAGATCCAACTCTTTTTCTCTGATCTATTCCTTTTCTCTCCGTAGCTTTATTCGACCCTGACTCTTCCCCTCGTAGTCTGTCGAGGCCTGTTGTGCGCAGAGTCACGGCAAGGAGTTCCGCCTTCCAGCCCTCCCCTCCCTCTGTGTGCCCTTTTTTTCCTCCTGCGCCAGTAACAACGGACCCTATCGTCCATTCCCGACCAGTCATTTTAAGCTCCCTCTTTTTATCGTTGTCTTCGTCCTCCTTTTTCTTTTTTTTTTCCTCCGATGATTTCCCTTTCTTTCCTTCAATCCTTTGGCCTCCCCTGGAAGTCACACTTTCGACCCCAACTAACCAGCGTGCTTTTCTTCGACCCCCCCCCCCCCCGGGTAAGAATCCTCTTGGCTTCTTTCACCGTCCTTTCCCCCCGATCCCCACTGCAGCTTAGTGGTTCTACAGGATCTCTGTCAAACTTTTCCCCTTCCGGCTTTTTCCCCTGTGGCCTGACTTTCTTCCCTTTTATTGGTCCCCCCTTTTTTTTTTTTTGACTCATCCCCCCAGTTCCGGTCGTTACCGATTTTTCTCTCTTTCATGGGAACCGTTTGACAAGTTTTCATTCAGTATCCGTCGCCTTTTTTTTTTTTTCTACGGGAGTACCCCCTTATTCCCATCTCATGCCCTTCTTAGGTGGCGTTGGCATCACCAGGAAACGAATAATTTTTTACGTGTGAACAACCCACTTTCTCCCTTATTAAACTTGGTTCTTCCCCCCTTTTGTCAGTCCCCTGAGTTGCACGCCCCACCCCACTAGGTCCCTGAGGCCAGTCTTGCAGCTTCCCGCGCTCCCACTTCTTTACATTCTCCTCCTTGTCAGGTCTTGGGTTCTTTCCCCACCCCCCCTTAACCCCCCATTTGGCGCGAAGGCTTTCGATCTTTCCCACAACCCCCCTTTTTCCCAGCCAGTTCTTTGATTAGGTTTTATCTGGATGTTTTTTCCTGATTACCCCAACTGAGTTTGCCGGTGCCGCATTTTTTGTCCTGTCCCCCCCCCAATCCCGCCCCCTTCGGCACTCAAAAACATCCCAATCCCCCCCGCAGCGTCCCCAAAGTGTCCAATGTTGGTTGGGTTTCTAAAGCCCTCCGCTTGCCCCTTTCTTTTTCACCCCTTCTTGTTTTTTTCCTGTGGTCTCCTCTTTTCGTCCCTTACACCCCCTTGTCAGACTTCTGTCTTCGGCTCACCCCCCCCCCGGGTCCCCCTATTTGGTTTCTCTCGACATAGTCCCATGTGGTGGCTCAGGTTGCCAAGGCGGGTTTTATACACTTCTCTTGCGTCGGGATTTTCTTACATAGTCCCCCCCTGAGTCTATTCCTTTTTTTTTTGAATTTCTCAACCCCCCCCTTTTGTCGGGATCTATCAGGGAAGGAGTACCCCCACTTCCCTAGAGCACTTGTTTTCCGGAGGTTCTCCCCTTGCTATTACTTTTCCCCCAAATTGCTGCCCCTTCTTTTCCCCGAGTCATGGATTTTTTCCTTTTTTTTTGTTTTGCATCCTTGCCCTTTCCAGTTCCCTCCTATTCGAACTAAGATTGAACCCGAGCTTTCGACCGAAGGTTGATTCTCCTTTGAACCTGGGGTGACCAGATGGACCCTGTCCCCCCCCCCCCGGTCTTCTTATTCACGTCGCCTGTTGAGGTCGGGCCTGGGCACCCTTATTACTTTTTCTTTTCTTTCCTACCTGTTCCAACTTCTCTATCAAGCTGACTATTTTCCCCCACTTGTCCTTCTTCTTTTTAACAAGTATTGTGTATTTCAACGGGGTGCTACTACTTCGACGTTTGTTCCTTTCCCTGACTACTGTTCCATAGAGAATGTGGAGACCCAGTAGGTTTCGCAAAGCGGACCGCTGTTTTCCTTTCTTTCCCCCCCTATTTCTTGGTGTTAAACGGTGTTCGCGGAACCCACCCGGATGTCCGGTCGCGCGGCCTGCTTGTGCCCGTCACCTTTTTCTGATCGGGTCGCTACACCCTGTCCAAGCTGGTGGATGGTTTTCCCTCCTCAGTCGTGGGCGCACCTGTGCTTCCCTCGTCCCCCTTTTTTTTTAATTATTCCGGCAGTTACTTGAACAGTTTTCCAAGGTGCTATTTAAGTTCTCCCCGTTTCTTCCCCCTTCTTGTGCTTCCCCTCTTTTCTTTCGGGCCCAGGCTCTTCTATTTTTTTACTTTCCTTGTTCTATCCGAGCCACCGCAAGACGAACTCGTATTTTCACTGTGATCTTTGCGCAGTAACAAGGACACCTCGAGTTATCCTTCTCCTTTTTTTTTTCCCTCTCTTTTTCCCAAAACTGCCCCTCCCTTTTTTTATGGTGGTCTTTCTTTCACTCCTCTTCTTCTGGTACATTAAGGGGATGAGCCCAGATTTTGACCCCACACCCCACCTCGAGGTTGTCTTTGGTTGCTTCTCTTTTGGAATCTCTTTCTTTTACTCCTTTTTGGACTTCGTCTGAATTGGTCCCCTTCGTTCAGCTAGACTGTGGATCCTTTTTGTCTCCTTGGACATTCCCCCCAGAATCTTGGTTTCGATGTTAAGCCAGTTTATGCCCTATTTTCTCGGCCCACCTCCCTCTCCCTGCCCTTAGTCCGACGTACCTCCCTCACAATGATCTTTTCTCTAGTGCCCCTGACTCTTGTTCCATTTTGACGATGGTGACTTTCATTAACTTCCTCTTATACAGGCTTTTTTCCCCCCCAGAAAGTATCGCACGTAAAGAAGTTCAAGGGAATGTCAGTTGCGACTTATTCACTTCTCCCCCCCCAGACCGGACCCGTATTGGGACTTTAGATCCAGATCCATGGTTTTTTCCAAGTTTTGTCTACACGTTTCGCCAGATTTTCTTTCAGATTTTTTTTGGGTTCTTTTTTCTAGTCTGCTACGACAGCTGGTTGGCTTTCTTTCCCCAGGAACGCTTTTTCTTTTTGGAATCCCCCCCTGTTGTTTTCGACTCTGAAGTCTTTATTTTGGCGCCCCCCCTCATCAACATGTGTTGTTCCTGGAGGTGGGGTTGGTGCACATTGTCTTCCCAATTCCTTTTTTGATGTCGACGGAAGCACTTCTCTTGCCTTTCTTTTTTTTTGACGATCCCCCCATACGCCTGATCGGGTTTTTGGGATGGTGCCCTTTTTTGTTTTTTTTTCTCTCCCTCCCCCCACTGCCCCTGTTATTGCTTTTCTCTCCTCCCCCCAAACAGCGTGGTTTGGCGGCTTTGGACGTTGTTCCCCCTCATGCTGTCTCCTGAGGGGCTTTTTTTCCCCAAGGTTTTCCATTTTTCCTCCCTTTTTGCCGTTGGTCCCGCAGTTTAAGCGGTAGGCTCTTGCCCCGGTACATAGTGCCAATGCCCCCCTTTTTTTCTGTATGTTCGTTTTTGGGGCGTCTTTCTGGCCTTTTTTTCTTTATTCTGTATTGGTGGTAGTCCATTTAGTGACGGTTAGTGACCTCCCGAGTCATTTTGATCCCCCCTACTCTTTGTACCCACCCCATCACTCAGTTTGATTTCCGACGTTCTCCCCCCAATTTTGATCGGTTTTTGAGACCATGGGGTTGATTGGTGATCATCTTTTTTTTCCCACCTGTTTGCGGGCGTCCCAGGTCCCCTTCGTGTACCCCTTTTTTCTTTTCTCTATCTTATAGAAAAACGTCTTTAGCCGTCGGGCAAAGGTTGTTCCTTTGACCCTTTCTCCTCCCCCCTTTCTTGTCTCTCCCCTTCCTTAGATCCCAGATCTTAACCGACTTTTTCGGAGGGTGTTTCACGTTTTTCCTAAGGAGTCGGGTTTTTTTTCCTTTAGCTTTTTTCTCTTTCTTCCTTTGTTCTTATTGGGATGTTGTCGCCTGTTTTCGCTTTTTGTTATCTGGCTTCAGTTTTTTTTCCTTAGACGCCCTTGACCGTTTCCCTTTACTTCCGTTTGATCGGATCCTTTCCGCTTGGCCTTTTTTTCTTTCGCTGGAGACCCCCGCCCCCCTCTTTTTTTTTTCCCTTGCTTTCGTGGTTTACCGTGGGTCTTTTCAATCACGTTTTGCGGTCTGCCTTTTCTTTTTTACTTTTCCCTCGCTCCCCTCCCCGAGTGTCTCCCCTTGATAAAGAGTTCTCCCCATGCGTTGTTGTTTTTTTTGTGCCGTTTCTTGTCTTAATGGGTCCCCCCCCCCCCCCTCTATTTTCCTTGTCTGGCCAACTCTATGTTTCTTGTGATCGCCCTTGTTTTTTTTCCTACATTGTGCTTCTTCCCCCCTCGGTCCTTGAGGACGTTTTTGTTGCAGAGTCTTACCCCCCCGGCGACCTTGAAGGCAGCGGTTGTGATTCCCCAGCGGCCTTTTTTTGGAAGCCTCTCTCTCCTGAAGGTGTTCCGTCTTGAGTTGGTCTTGTCTTTTTTTGGTTCTCGGTTTTTTTTTGTTTTTGGTCTGGACTCTTTCTCACTTTTCCTGACCGATTCCCTGCGTTTCGCCCCCTTGTGCAGTCACCCCTTCGGCCTTTGATTTTTGTTTCTCCTTCTCCCGCTCGCACCAGGTCCCCTTTTTGGCTCCTCCTTCTTTTTGAGAGTTTTTTTTTCTGTCAATGCTTGGTTTCCACTGTCTTTTGGCTCGATTCCCCCTAGCCTTTAGCCAGTGGACCACCCTCGTTCTTCCGTGTTCTTCTCTCCCGGAGCCCGATTTATTTTCCCGCGACGATGTCCCCCCCCCTTTATGATGATTGTCTTTTTTAATGTTCGTATATCGAGTGTCTTTGTTTCGTCCCCCATTTTATCCGTTGATTTGTTGGAGTTTCCTTTTTTCATCGTGGCCTTTTTCGACTGTTTTGTCCCCTTTCCCCTGAGCGTCTTCACCTTGGGGGTGTCCGGGCGGCCCGTCCCACCCCTCTTTTTTTTCACTTCTCCGGCCCATCCTTCTGGTCCCCACAGTCGCCTGAGTTTTATTTCCTCACCCATGCTCCTTTGGCGGCTTTTACTGAGGTCGGAGATGTTCCGTTTGTTGAGTCCATGACCGGTCGGTTCTTTCTTTTTCCTTCCCGGTCGTCTTTTTTTTTTGCCGGGTTGGTTTTTTTTTTAAATTCCGCAGTTGCTCAGGTTATCTGCCGCCACTGATTCCCAACTCTCCTTTTTTTCTGGCGTCCCCTTTTCTTTTCCTTCAGATCTTTCCCACCCACCAGTGCCCCCCTTTGCCGTCGTGCTCACAGGACCCCCTCTTCTTTCCCCTTCCCCCGTCTTGGTCGTTCCTTTTTTGTTTCAACCCCCTTCCATTCTTCCGAGCAGTCTTACGGGACTCCCCCCCCGCAGGCCTTCTTTTCGACCTTTCAGTCTTCTTGACTCTTTTCTCCCGCTTATTGGCTTTTTCTCCAGACAAGCTTTTTTTTTTTGTTTCTCTCGACCCCCTGATGCGCGGCATACTACCGCCCCCTGAGGTTTCTTTTTTTCCTCCGCGCTTTGGCGCTTACTTTTCTTGTTGCCGGCGGCACCCACGCCGTGTTAGGATTTTGCCCGTCTTCAACCCCCCCCCCTTGTTCGCCGGAGATGGGGTCTTTCTCTTCGTTCCCGGCTTTTTTTTCCACCTTTCCTTTTGTAAAGATCCCTTCCCCCCCTTTCAGAGCAGGGAAAATTTTGCGTTTCTTCTAACTGAATGACCTTTGTCAGCTTTTTCCCCTTTATCCCCCTTCCGTTTTTTTTTTTTCCTTGAGATAATTTTGTCTTCCCCCCCTTAGAGTTTCATGGTTTGGGCGAGAGTCCCATTTAGGGTTTGGGGGTGGGGGGGGGGTGTTTCCCAAAAGGGTAGGAAGCGGCTTCAACTCTGGGGACCCCTCTCGGCGCGGGTGTTTTTTTTTTTTTTTTTTTCTCAGGTTTGTTTCCAATTAAACACTCTTTTTTTGAGGTTGTGTCCCTTCTGGCCTTGGCACTAACTACCCTCTTCCACCTATCCCGGTCGCTCTCTTAAGTCAGTTCTTCCTTTACTTATAGTATCTTGGATCCAGACCATAGTCTTTCAGTTGTCAAGAGGACAGACTCCAGGGGATTACCAAGAAGTAGGTATTCCCCGATTACTTTCTTTTTCTCAGTTGTATCCCCACTCCTGAGTCGGATACTCAGTTATTTTTTTTCCCGATTTGAAGGTGTTGTCACCTTTGGGGACCTCTTTTCGAGATCTCCCGTCTCCAGGCGAAGGTGGTCGGACGTTGACTCCTATTGAATTTCCTTTCGTCATGTCTAAGAAGAGACCCCGGTGTTTGTTGACGTCAAACCGCCAGTTGGCCCAGGTTTTTTTTCCTCCGGGTTTGCCTCCCGTGGCCGACGGGATTTTCTCTCCAGGGTAATATTGGGGATTCTGTCCGATGCGGCCTCACCCCAGCGCCAAGCAGACTGACAGTAGTTTTCTGTCTTGGCGGTTGATGTGCGCACTCGCGCACTTTTTTTCCCTTCTCCCTCATGTAACTGGCTTTGTGCGTTGTTTTTTTTTTTTTTGCTTTCCTCCTGGATTTCGGGTCCCCCTCTCTCTCTGAGTCCCTCCTCTTCTGAATACTGATATTTATGTGTTAATGCTTTACACGCATCGGAGAGACTCCCTCCGGACGAGATTCATCCCCCTTAGAGGGGTTTTCCCGTCTTCCCCTTTTTTCGTAATTTCTCCCCTGTGGTTTCGCAACCCCCCGGCTGGAAGAGTTTGGACTTTTTCTTGTTCTCTTATCCCGTTTGCCGCTAGCGCCTTTTTTTTTTCCAATCCTGCCTTCTCTAGATGTCCCTTCCTACCTCTTCCCCCTCAGGACGATAGGCTGGAAGCTCCGCGTGAGTTATCAACCCGCCTCTCAAAGCCACGTTCTCCCTCCCCCGGGATTCTGGATCTTTCCCCCCCCCCCTTCTGCGCCTAATCTTTCCCGTGCCTGTCTAATCCCCTATTAGCCGCCCACAAGCTGGTGGTCTTTTGTGCGAACACCTTGCTCTCTCTCTGGCAGACTCACCTTCCCCACCAACCTTCTTTTTCTCTTCCCCTCCCAAAGCTTCTGAGGAAGCCCTTGGTGACTCCCGCTTTTCTTTTCCCTCTGAGTTTTTACTCTTTCTCTTTGCGCTCCTCAACGCCCTTTTTTTGGACTTTTCCCTTGAAGGTTTCCTGCTCGGGCCGAACAAAAGTGTCCTCCGTCGGGCTGGCCCTCCAAGGTGCCAACCCTAGTTTTTTTTTTTTTTTTCTCACCTTCCCCCTTCCCCCAACAACCGGATTCCCCCCGTTCCCCCTCCCCCATTTTGCAGGAGGCTCCCTTGTCCGAGTTTCACAACTTTTCCGGGTGTTCCTTTTCTAGGTTGTCTTTTCCCCATGCCTTCCCCCCTGACTACATTTCCCTTTGAGCTCTCTCCTTTTTTTCCCTTTCTTTTTCCTCCCACGGGTAATACGTTCACATGTCCTTTTCTGGGCAGAGCCTTACTTTTTGACTTCCTTTGACGACCTTCGCCCTCTCCCAGACCCTCATGTTTTTTTTGTTGTGGTTGTTCGGGTGGGGTTTCCATTTCATTTTTTTTTCTTTTTTAACCCCCTTCCAAGGACTATTACCCTGGGGTTTCTTTTTCCCCCTCTGCTCTTCCCCCCTCCCTCCCTGTAGTCAGGACACTGTGGGCCCCGCCGGCAGAAGTCGCGGAAACCATTCTGTTCTTCTTTTTTTTCCCTAGTTCGTCCCCCGCGCAGCAGTGTCCTTTTCGTCGCTCACCCTTTAGCCCGAGATGAAGTGTGGCCGACTTTCCCCCCCGGTTGTACTTTTCCTCAAACCCCGTTCACCTTCGCCCCTGGCCTGGGTGTAAGGTTTCAACCCCTCTTTGCAACCCCCCCCCTCCGGCGGGTTTCTCCGGCCTTTTTTCGTATTCTGTCCTCTGCACATAGTCTGCTTCTTCTCGTTTTCCCCTCAGGGGGCCGCTTCCCCCCCAATCAGCTTTTTTTATTTTCCCAATCCCCCCTAACCCCAGTCTCCAGGACTCGTAAACTGCAAAAGGGGTGCGATTTTTCCCAGAGCTAGGAGTTCTTCTCTTACTGTCCTTTCCCCCCTCCCTTGTCGACAACTGCTGATTCGTTTCTGGTTAGGGTTGTTTTTTGGGACGACGGCCAAAGTATTGCTCCTTCCTATGGTTTTTTTTTGTTGGATCGTTCGACATCGCTCCTTTGCTTTTTAGTGAGAATTTTTTCCTCTCCCAATTTGGCGGGCTTTTTGCTTTTTTGCGGTCCCCTCTTGTGCCCCCCACCCCGCTGTATGTTCCCAGTTCAGATGATCAAACCGTGGTCCTTTCCCCCGAATTCGAAGATGCTCACAACCCCCCTGCCTTCCCCCGGAAAGTGGATCGTTGCCCACCAAGTCGATCTTTTTTTCACACCACCTTTTTTTGTCGATGAATTTCCCTGGAGGCACTCTATTCGTTAAATGGAGATTTTCTTCGTTTCCCCTGAACTTCGCCCGGACTTGTTTCTTTTTGCGCCGGGAGCTCCAACTGGGCGGTGATGGCTCTCGCACCTTTCTCCCCCTTTCCTCCCCATTTTCCCTTTGAGACTGTTCGGATGCGATTGAGTTGGTCTATACACATTTTCTGTTTTTTCTTTTTTTTTTTTTCGGTTCCCCCATGCCGGATTTTTTTTTTTTTTCTTAAACCCTGGGATTCACCATTTTTCCACCTCAGTTGTACATTTTTTTTTTACTGACTCCTCTCTTTTTTCGAATCTCTTTTTGTCCCCTTTTCTTTCCCCACCAGATTGTCAGGCAGTCCTGCTTTTCCTCTGCCACGGGGTATTTTTTCCTTTTCCCAAGGAGTTTTCTCGCCCCCCCCTACCCAGGACTTTTCCGCGCCTACTTTAGTATCGGACAAAGACACGGTCAATCAGATTCAGTCCCCCCCTACGAGGGCCCTTCGTTTCGGTGCACCTTCCCCTCTTCCTTTTTGAGTTTTTTTTTCTTTCCACGCTCCCTCCTCCCCTTTTGTTCCTCTCATGGAGAGTATTCTTGCGGACAAGGTGATTTAATTGCAGGAAACGTTTCCTTTCGGCTGGCCCCTCTTTTGAGTTTATTTTTTTTTTTGTTTTTTATCCTTCTATTTTTTTTTTTATACTTGTTGTTTTGAAGCTAGTATCCCGTGTAAATGCCTCTTTCTTTTTACCCCATCGTTTTTTGAGCCCCTCCCGTTGGCGGGTCTCCTCGCCCTTAGCTGCTGTGAATGTCTCATTTTCATGTTTTTAGACCTCTTTTTGCCCCCTTCCCTTTTCTTCCGAAAAACTTTGGCCTCCCCCTGCGTTAGGGTGTTTCTTCGGACAGTTTTTTTCCCTTCGCCCCTCCCCTGACATCCGGTTTTTTTTCCCCTCTGGCGCCTGATCCGATCAAGTACTACTTTTGAGGCTGTCCTTTTTCTGCGTTTTCGGTTTTGAGGTCCTTAGCTTTTTTTTTTCCCCCTCTCTCCCGAATTGTTTTCCTTCCAGTGGAGGGCCCGAAGAGGACCCCCCCTATCAGTTCTTGCCTCTTGTTCAGTTTTTTTCCGGTTTTGCCCTTTCTTTCTCTCCGGCGAAGTTGCCCCGTGTTGGTCCCCCGGATTGAAGACTGCTTCGGGTTCTTTTCCCGTCGGCAGTCTCTGGCTTATCGCCGGTTCCGCCCTGTCCCCTTTTCCGCGTCGTCGTTCGCTCCTTTTTTTCGGTGTTGAGTGATGTGGCTTCCTCTCCAGGTCAGGATATAGCCCCATTTTTGCTGGCCCCCCGTCTTCCTCCGTTTTCAGCCCTTTTCATCGTATAAAAACGGGTCTCTTATTGACTTTGTTTTTTTTTCTTTTCTGTTTGCCTTTTGACGTCCCTCCCCCTGGACGATTTCCATTGTCCCCCATTTTTCAGTCTCTGTAGTCCCAAAACCCCCAGTTTCGAGATGTGAGCGGTGGAAGTCTTTTTTTCTTTTTAGTCTCTTCTGTTTTTAACTTTTTTTCTGCAGTTTAACTTCTTCTCTTCCTCTTTTTCTACTGGAGTTTTATCTTAACAGCCCCGTGGGACGGACTCTTGGCTTTAAGTCGGTTTCTTCTCCTGTCTCCCTGAAGGAACTGAACCCATGGTTTGAGATGTAGTACCCACATGGGAAGGTGTTAGACTTTTTTCTTTCTATAGTACCCTTTTTTCTCCAGTTTTGGATTCCGCTTTTTGCGCTTTTCCAAGGCTGATGCAATAGCGAGTTCGTCCCCTCTGCGTCGGGTGGGATAAGCTCTCCCCCTTCCTTGTTTTTTTTGTGTGTTAATACTTAACAGTTTTTTTTCCTTTTCTCTTAGCGATTTTTCTTGGTATGCTGAAGTCCTGGGGTGCTGATGGTGTGTTTCGGTGTACAAGCGGCTCCGCTCCACGTTTTGTTCTTTTTTTCCTTACTTGGCCGGACCTGGGTTCCCCCCCAATTATCCCTTCCTCTCCGAAGACCCCCCCGTTCGGGGTGTTTTTCCTTTTTTTTTTGGGGTTGCTATCGATCTTTTTTCTGTCCCTTTTCCTCAAGTCGCGTGAACGGGTATTAGCTCCCGTTTCGACTTTAGACCCTTTTCTTCGTTCTTTGTGGTTCCCGACTCCCCCTGAAGGCTTTCGTTGATCTGGAGAAGGGTTTTTGTTTTCAACAAAAATCTGTAGTTTTGCCCTCTTTCCTTTCGAGGGCATTAACAACCTGCCTTCTTGGGCCTTTCTACTCCTTATATTTGGGTTTTTTTCCTTTCCCTTGTTTTTCTTTTTTTCTTTGTCGCAGTTTCTTTTTTTCCTTCTTATTTTGTCTCCCCCCCTCTTTACGTCTTCTATCTGGTCGGCGACGGTTTTACTCACATCCCCTTCCCACCGTTATCCTTCCTCTTGACCAGAGAGTCAATTACCCAACTTTTTTTGGGGACCCCCCTGAACTGCTCTCCCTTCTTCGATCCCTTTCGTATTCTTGGACTTGCCTGTTGGTCGAACCTCCAGGTGACTGAATGAATGGTTACTAGCCTCCCCCCCCCTTTTTTACGAGCTGCAGGGCGTCATGGAGATTTCTTTTGGGATTGTTTTTTTTTTTTTTTTTTTATCTTTGACAGAAGGCCCCCCACACTCGATTTTTTCTTGGGACTCCCCTCTTCCCCGGATACGCCGCCTTCTCCTTATTTTGTTTTCAGGTTTTGCGCCCTTCTTTTTTTTCCTTAGTCCAACCTCTTCCCCTTCCGTAGCCCCGTTAGTCCTTCTCATAACAGTCTCCCTAAAGGCCAGTGGGTGACCGCATTAATCCTTTCTTCTTTTCTCATTGAGTTTTTCCCGGTTCTCGTCTGCCCTAGGCGTTTGATCTGCAGGTTTAACACCATAGTTTTCGTGGTGTTTTTGGTTTCCTTTTTTCCTTCCTTTTTCCTCTGACTTGGCCGCCGTCATCCATCCCTTGAGTTTTCTTGTGATTAGTGTTTTTCGAACTGCGCAAGAAGAGTCACCTTTCAAGTTCTTCGTTTGAGGCTTAGTTTTTTTTTCTTCAATCTAGCTTCTTTCTTTTTTTTTCCCGCTTGTTGAAATCTTCCCCTCGGCCGAGTTCCGCTGGCTCCTCCCCCCTTTCTAATTCCCCCGGTTTTTTCCTCTTTGTCTCAAGAGTTCCCTATTACTCCCCGGCGACTTTCCCCCCCCAAGGCGTCTCTTCGTCCTTAATTTATGGCTCCAGAGTTTTTTGGCTTTTTTTTTTTTTTCCTCGTCTACCCCTTATATTTTTTTTTCGATCCCTTTCCTTCTCTGTATTTTTTCCCGTTCACACACCGGGCCGGTTATCGGCCTGAGTTATGATTCCCTTTTTTATCCTACTCTTTATTATTCCCCCCCGGACCCTAACTCCTTTAGCTTTCCGCCAACAATCCGACTCATTTTCTCCCTCCCCGTCTTAGGGCTTTTTTTTGATTTGCCTGTAGAGGGTCTTGAGATGATAATTCTCCCCCCCATCCCTTCTATAGTTTTCTTTTTTTAGAGAGCGTAAAGCCCTCGCGAAGAGAAGGCTCCTTGTTTTTTTTTTTCCTCCACGGCTCCTTTTGTTGTCTCCAGTTGATGTTTTCCACTTTCCTTCTCGTTGCCGCGGCTTCCCCTGTGTCATTTTTTTTGAGAACTCATCATCAGGAGGACATAGAGACTTTCCCTGGAGTCTATTTTTTTCTTTTCGCACCTCATTTTCTCTCGGAAAGGTGGCAATTGCCCCCCGCCGCCTGTCCCTTTCGACTTCCCCTTCGTTTCGTCGGGGGAGAGCCTCTCCTTTTGCTTCACCCTTTGACTTCTTTCTTTAGGTTCTTTTAAGGACGGAGGCGTAGGTCTCAAGCCCCGCATTGAGTGCGATTTCTGCTAATTGTCGAAGCTGGAGACAACCTTGCCGCGTTCCCCCCAGCGCACAGTGACTTTTTTTCCACTTTTTGTGCACCCGATGCGCTCTTCGGAGATCCTTTTCGGTATCTCGTTGTCAAATGTTGCAAGGGCTTCTTCCTATCCTCCTCAAGTCCCTCCCCTCCCTTTCCCTTATAAAACCTCGACTATGGGTTTTCTTTGCTCAACCTTCTCCTCTTTTTTTTACAAGTTCCTTTTTTGAGGAGGGGCTCACGGTATCCAGAGGTTTTCCAGTCCCATTATTTCCTACTTCTTCCTTCCTGAGTTAGGGAACTTTCACCAGGGAGTACATTCGTAAGATTTTAATCCCCCCCTCTTTTCGGAGTTTTATTTCTCTACCTTTGGTAGTTTCAACATCGTTTGGGTCCCTCTATAAGTCAGTTCCCCTTTTCTCCTCCCCTATCTATTCTCTTCCGCGGGCGTCGCGTTGTGTTATGTTTTTGATTTTTCTTTTTCCTCCTTTAAGCTAGCTTTCGACCTGGTTGAGGGCGGTCTGTAGTTCCCCCCGAAGCCCTCTGGCTCCTCCACCGATAAGGGTGCGCGGCTTTTTTCCGGCCGTCGGTACAGTGATCCGCTCTCATCTTTGCTTGGTGTGTTTTCTTCATTAAGTGGCCGACGAGTTGTGTCATCGGCGTGGTTTCTGGTTCACAGATTTCTTCGAGAGTGTTCTTCGGCAGGAGATAATTTTTGTCCTTCTTGATCTCTTTCTCTTTGGACGGCTTTTTTATTTTTCTCTCCCAAGATCGTTGCGAGAGATAAGAGACACCACCTTACAGGGTTGCCCCTTCCTCCCTTCCCCTTGGTAAAGCCCTTTTTTGTCGCGCAGTACAGTTTTGGGTTTTTTTTTTTTGGGGATTGCTCCCTCTTGGATGCTAGTAACGAGACACGTCATCGCCGCCGCGTCGCTCTCTTTTCTTTTTTGAGTGAACCCCTTTCCCCCTTTCTCTTTGCGACCTTCTCTTTCTTGGTCTCATTTTCCAGGATGTGTTCCCTTGGTTTTCCTCGAGAGGGCATCGATTTTTCCCCCCGTCTTTTTCACGATGGCGATGAGCTCAGTTTTTTCTTTTTTGTCGACCCCCCTGGACGAGACGTTTGAGACCATGACGCTTCCCACCTAGGACTCACCCCCCCCAAGACATTGTCCTCTTTTCCCCCCTGGCCCTCTCCTTCTCGAGTTTTCCCTCTTTTTTCGTTGGGTGGCTCTTAACTGGGACTCTGGAAGGGGACGGTGGTGTCTCCCCTCTCGGACGCCCTCCCTTGTCCTTCTTCCGCCGGCCTCATTGGACCTTATTTTTCCTCGATTATAGTTCTTCCTGAAGAGGAATCGGTCGGTCCTGATCTTTTTTTTCCTTTTTTTCCAGGCCCCTTTTTTGTTTAGATCAGCTTGTTTTGAGTTCCCCCCCTTTTACCCTTCTTTGCGGATAGTAAAGGCCTGAGACGGGCCCCAGCCGTTTTCCTCTTGTTTTTTACCCCCCCGCTCATCTCGTCCCGGGAAGACTTTTTCCAAGTTTTTTTTTGTAGACTATTTGCTTCGGAAACGCGCACGCTTCCCCTCCTTTTTCCTTTTCCGCCTTCCGTTCATCGGGCGCTACTTGCTCCCTCATTCCGTCGAACCTGTCCCCTTTTTTGATCCCAAACCTCAGAAAACGCGGTTTCTGGCCCGTTTGCTCCCCTCCTAGCGAGTTTTTTTTTTTTCCGTCCAGCTCCTCACACCTTCCCCGACTTTCGTGTTTTGTTTTGCTCTTGTCCCCTCTTTACCAAACAGGCTGGAACTGCTTACTGGCGAACTTTTTGATTCCCCAAAAGTCCCCCCTTCCCCCCTTGTCCTACCTTCCCCCCTTACGATAGAGTCTTCCAATTTTTTCCCCCCCTCTTTTCGGGTTTATAATGACATGCGTCGGGTACTCGAATCCCCTTCCGTAGTTTTCCCCTCACCTCTTCCCCTCTTTTTCGCCCCCTCTCCCTGGATCCGCTCCCCCTTCAAGTTTTGGTTTTTTTGCACCCCTTCAATCCGGAGCCCCGCGGCGCACCACTACTACCTTTCTTCCCCAGTGCGGACTGGGGTGCCTCCCCACGAATATGAAGATTGAGCTTTCGTCTAAAGTCTGCCTCTTTGCCTTCTTCCCCTTCGGTGCTTTTCTTCCCGACCGTTCTGATCCTCACCTCCTTTTTTTTGACTCGGGCAGAACCCCCCCGTTTTTTCCTGTCCACGCCCTTTTCTCTTTTCCCTTTCGAATCCCACGAACCCTCCCTTTTTTTTAAATTTTTTGCGTTCGGTAAAATGGATTTGCCCGTCTCCCCCCCTTTCCTTGCCCTCCTTCTGTCTCTTGGACCTTTCCCTTTAAAATTCAAGCCCCCCCCTACTATTAAAAGGCCCCATCAACCTCCCCTCAATCAGAGTCCCCTCCCCTTTTTTCCTGTGGCTGGCCCCCCCTTTTCTTCCGACGATTGCCTGTCGCGGTTCTGCGTTTTGTTGACATAGGAGTTTCTCGGCCCGTTTGATGGAAGCGCTCTCGGCTCCACCCCTTGTGTTTGCCCGTGTTTTAATTTTCTAGTAACCGTGGGGGTGATTTCACCGCATTATAACCCTCTTTTTCCCCTGTACCCTTTTTCTTTGCGCCATCGTTCCACATCCGGCCTTTCAAGCTTTGCTCGGAACACCACCAGTGTGTCTCTGTTTTTTTTTTTCAAGTTTTTCTTTCCCCCCCCGCATCCCTGTGCTTCTTTAGGTCAAAAAGTGCTCTTCCCCTCCTCACCCCAAATTGGAGATTGACCGCGTTCCTGGCGATTTTAGCCTAGTTTTTCCCCCTCCCCCCCTAGTCCGTCCTCCCCCCCAAGAGCGCTCTCCCCTGCTCGATTATTTTTTTTGAGAATTATTAGGACCCCCCGTCGTTGGCCTGAGTGACTACCCCCCCCCCCCTGGCCTTTTAGTGCCCGCGCTCCGCATTGACTTTTTTAGACTTGTTTTATACGGTCACCCAGTTCTCGTAGCCTCTCTAAATCATCCCCTTTTCTGCCCCTTCTCCCGTCTCTTTCCTTCACCATCCATCATCGGTCGGACGGTTAATTTTTTTTTTCTTTCGTTTCTAGAAAGTGGTTGACAGTAGGGTTCCCGAAGCTGTTTTTTTTTCCTTCCCCCGGTTCCACCGCATTCGTGGATCCAGTTTTCTTTTTGGTCCTCACAAGTAGGCCTTCGCGGCGTATCCCCCTCTCCCCCCCCCCCTTACCCCTGTCGACTCACTTTAGGGTCTGTCTTCCTAAACCCCGGCCAACGTGCGTCAGTCCCGCTCCCCATCGTATCAGTCACGCTCTTCCCGGTTAGCTCCCTTCACCTAACTCGTGGGACAAGGTTTTTTACCCCCTGTGACCTTGCGAAGATCGCCGTCCAAGGTTTGATTTCTTTCTTCCTTTTCGATTGATCCCTACTCTTTCCTTAAGTTTTCTCAACCTCTCTTCGTCCCCCTTCGCCGGAAGTGGAAGACCTCCAGAACCACAGACTCTTCCGATCAGCTCGCCGTTTTGTGACCTCTCCACTTGAACCCTAGTTCGAATCCATGATTGGAGTTACAACCCACGCTTTTCTCCCTTGAGCTTGTTCTCCTATTGAGGGAAGCCTTTTTGAAATCTCCCCGATTTTTTTGTGGTCGCATCCTCCTTTGATCAGAGTTGAGAGTAACTGAGATTCCCCGTCCAGAAGTTGGTTTCACTTTGTCTGAGGATTTTTGTTTCTTTCTTTCCTTACCTTGTTCCACCTTTCAGGATGCCTGGTTGGACGGCACCCAGCCTGCACCTCCGTTTTCTACTTGCCCCCCCCTTTCCCCCCTGATCCCTTCTGTCTTGCCACGTAGAAACGACTGTTACTGGAGACATTTGTTTCAGATATGGAGCTGAATCTTGATCTGGGGTACGCAGCCTAGCTCCTTTCTTACAGTCCCCTTCTCCCATCCCCCCCCTCTTCCGGTCGCCCTCATTTCCCGTGGCGCTTCCGTGATTTATTTTCTTAAAACTGTCCCCCCCGTTTTTCTCGAGATATGCCTTTTTCCGCAGCCTTCCTTTTTTTTTTTTTCTACGAGTCGAGTCTATTGTGCCTCCTTCCCGGACGGCCCCTCTACGCGGTCAAAAGAGTACCACTTCCCCTTTGTTTTTTTTTTTTCTTAGAATTGGCCGTCACCTCCACCCTTCCCACCATTCTCTCATACTGTGGAGGTGGTTTTTTTTTTTTTCGATATCTTTCTCATTACCCCTTATCGTGACCTCTCCCCCTGCGTCCCCTTAGTTCCTCGTCTTTTTTTTTTCTGATGGTCAGCCTCACTTAATCTTTTCCGGTTTTTGTAGTGTAGTCTGCGTGGTATCCCTTCCTCCCCACGCCCCCTGTATGATTTTCTTTGACGATCAACTTTCTTAAGAGTTAGCTTTCTAGGCGGAATACCGACCATGGTTCTCTTTTTACGTTCGCCGAAGGCTCCCGTCCCACCGATCCTTCAAGCGGAAGTTAGAGTCTTATTATACGCCTCCCCTTTTTCATTCTACCTTTCTTCTTTTCTTTTCTGGGTTCTTGATACCCATGTTGTTATGTCTGTTCCCCCAAGCCGGCTCTATCAGATCCCCAATCTCCACCCCTTTTTGGCCTAGGGCCCACCTACCCCTCCAATTTCACTTGGCACAGGCTTGTTGAGACCCATGGGTGATTCCTTAAAAGCCTAAGGAATAAAGGGTTTTTTTCTCCTTCCAAGCTCTATCCCTCCCTTTTATTTTTTCCTTGGCCCCCCCCCCTTAGGTAGTTGACTTCCATTTTGCATCGGCTTGTGCATGTACCACCACTATCTTTTGCCGCTTTTTTTCTTTTGTGGACTGGGCCCAGTTGAAGGGTGGGGCTGGTTCGCCCAGTCGCTTTTTAGTATCTTTTCTTTCTCTTCCCTTTTGCACAGGGCACTTTCTTGCTTGGATTCTGGCCCTCTTCCTTCGTTTCGTCGATTCTTTAAAGTCCACCAGGTTTTGATGCCTAGTCTCTTTCCTTCCACCTTCCCCTTTTTGGATCCTTTACCCTGTTCGCGAATTTAGTAGTCTGCCCTGGGAGAAAGTCGCTTTTGTGAAGGTCGCCTTGGCCTTTGCCTTTTCTTTTTCTACTAGAGGCCTGGTCTCCCTTGGTTTTCTCCCCTGAAGTTCTAGCTTGGTTTTTGTTGTGGTTAAGACATAGTTTTTGTCTTTTGGCCAGAGTTGCCATTCTATTTTCTTCTCCCTTTTGTCTCTGGACTTCAGTTATCTACAAAAAGTAGCCACTCTAGATCCTTCCACGTCGGACTTAAACCAGGTACTTTCTTCCCACTGGGGTTCTTCTTAATAATCCCCTCCTTGCTCGTTGACCTTAAGTAGTTTTGCGTTCTTGTTCGAAAGTTCAACCAGCGTTCTCTGTTGATTTTTCCAAAGACCTTTTTTCTTTCTCCCCCAATTTGTCCCCTTTTCTCCTTTTCCTTTTTCCGACCTGCTTTAACTGAGCCCTTTTTTGCTTGTCTCTTTGTGATTCTTCGGTCCGCCTGTATTGCTTTTCCCTCTGATTCTCCCTCTCCTTTTTCTTTTTTTTTTTTTATATGTAGGCGCTGAAATGGTCTTGTGTAAGCTTTCCTTCCTCGCTTCCCCCCGCGCCAGTCCCCCCGTCCCCCCCTCGGGATTCCTCCTTGTCCCTTTTCCCGTTAGTTCCCCCGACGACCCGGAGGATGGGGTGATTTCACTGTCTGTTTCTTTTTATCTCCCCCTGGCTTTTTTTTTCCCTTCTTCTTCTTTCGTCAACATCCCTTCGCTTTTGGAGGTTCGAATCATTTTATTTTCCGCAAGGGGTGAACTTGTTTCTATGGCTTCGCCCCCACGTCATTTCCTAGAGCTACAAAGTTTCTAGAGTCTCCTTTTGCGTGCTTCCCCTTTTCGATTGGGCGATCTCCCTCGTCCCGCTTTACGCTTTCTTCCCCCTTTCTCTCCCCCCCGTTTTTCCTTATAGCACTTCGGTTTTCCCCTTTTTTTTCTCTGCGGCCCGGCTCGTGTTTCTTCGTCCGCACATGTTTCACAGTTACCTCGTATGGTTACCAGGAGCAACGTCCCTGCAGGACTCAACCCCCGTGCCTACGGTCCCCTTTCCCTTTTTTGCGTATCCGTGCTTAAATTGCTTATCGGACGTGACGGGTTTACCAGCCGCTGCTGCTACTTGTTCTCTCCTGGACGGGGAGAAGGCACTTTCTCCTTTTTCCCCCCCGTCCTTTTTCCCTTCATAAAGACTTTCTCATTACCAGGGCAAGTAAAGAGGCCGCCTGGGTTTGAGCTCCGGTTCTCTAATGTCCTCCTTTTTCTTTCTCCCCCCAAATTCAGCACCGATTTGGGACAACCGAGCACCCCTGTTGGTCTCTTCCTTGTCGTTTTTGGTCTTCTCCTTTCTCTTTGTCTCCTTTTTACAAGTTTTAACTGAGAGTCAGGAGGTCCTCTACACCTCCCATCCTCATCATTCCTTTTCCTTCTCTTTTTGTTTTTTTTTTCCTCTCTCTTCAGTTGTCTGGCTCACATCGTGAGCTAAAATGGCGAGTTCTTTTTTTGAGAGGGGAACACAAGACCCCCCCCGCGGTGGAACTCCCCTTCTCCTTCTTTTTTTGTCCTTAACTTTCTTTTTTTTTACTGGACCTTCTCGTGGTTGTGGTGCGAATTTGTGACGTAGCCGATCTTTTTCGGTTTGGCCCGTTCTTTTCTGGGATTTTCTTTTCATACCCTGTTTTTTCCGGGGAGGCGAAGCTACCGAGCTCTCCCCGTGCCACATGGCCCTGATGGTTGTTTCCCAGCCCAGAAGTCTCAGTTCTCTGGTCATGGACTGCTCCCTCTTTTGAGGTCTCCCCTTTTTTTTTCTGTTCCTCATTCAGTTGCTGTCCCAACTTCGTGGCGGGACGGCTTGCCCTGCGCGCTACATGTTCGAAGCCTCCCCGCCTCTTTTCTTCCTTAGGAGATTCGATTAGCATCCTTCCTACGAGTGCCCGACGTTGCGCGTTATAGTCTTGGCGTTCGGTCTCTTTTATTTTTCGCAGTTCGTAGCCCTCGAAGAATCGCCGCCTGCTGACTTTTTTTCTTCGGTGATGATGCTATCTTGCATTGTGGGATGATCACCTTTTCTTTTTCGCCTACTCTTTCGTTTCTCTTCCCCTTTCCGAGCTTTCCTGATGATTTTTGGTCATCTAGTCGCTTCGTCGCGCAATCACCCCCAACCCCTCCTACTTTTTTTTCCCCTGTCCTAGGGTAACGACAAATCCCCCCCTCTGTTTTACGTAAAAACCTGATCCTCCTTCGCGGTGGTTTTCCTCGTTGCCTTTTTTTCTCCCTCTTTCCTTCCCCTCCTTTAGGGTAAGGGCTGGTATTTTCCGGCTGGTATTTTTTTTGGCACGCTAGAGCCTCCGCCCCCACCTACTTCCCTATATTCTTCTCTTTGCTCGCCAGATCTTTTTCGACCCCGGCCTTCTCCTCGGACCCGACGGTCCGGCTGGCTTCTTCAAACTTATCACAAACTTTTTTCACTGTGGCCACTGGTTCTCTATTTTCTTGCGCACCTGATCTCTCCTTCCCCTTGTCAGGGGGCCCCCCTTCTCAGGACAGGTCATGACCATTTTTTCCTCTGACCTTACTGGCACGAGACGACTCTTCCCCTCTTCGATTTCGGCCCCCCTCCTCTGGTTGTGATTTTTTTTTTTCTTCGTCCTGTTTCTTCTTTGCGCCGGACGCCTCAAGGCATCGTTTGGACGATTAAGGAGCTCACAAGCCTCCTCCAAACCCCGTTCTTTTTGTTCCGCGACTTCCCTTTCCACTGCTCTCCTTTTTTCTTCGTCCCTTCACATTAACAAGTTTTTCCTGTTTTGGTCAGGCGCTATCTATTGACGCTCGCTTTACCACGGCACTCCTCCTTTCGATGGTTTTTTCCCTCCCCCCCCACCCTCCCCCCACAGGAACGGCCCAATCAAGTAGACAGGTGCCCAAGCTCGTAGCATTTCAGAAACCTTCCCTTTTTGTCCCTTTGTCCTTCATACTACGTTTTTTTCTTTTTTCACTCTCCCCCCTCCCAATTCAGATCGGTTTTGGTGCTTTTTTCTTCCTTGTCACAATAGGGCATGACTGACCTCTTTCTTGTTTTCTCGTTCCTTTCTTCCTTTCTGGTGTTGCGCTTTTTTTGAATTTCCCCCCGTTTCCCCCCCCCCCCTTCTATTGGGATTCTTAAACCCCCCCTTGTGTCCCAAGAAGGAGATTCAGCTTCGAAAGCCTTCTAAGACCTTGCCCCATTTGCCTTTTTTAACGAAACCCCCGTTTTGAGAATTGGTTTTGCTCCCCATTTGCTCTGACGTAGGTTCTTCCTTGACTTCTGATTTCTTTTTTTTCCTCGCCAGTTCTCCCTATATGGATCGGCCCTGGCAACCATCCAGCATCTGACAGGTCCCAAGTCCCCCCCTCCCCCCTTTCCCTTGTTCCTTTGTGTGGTTGTTCTTCTCTTCTTAGCCAAGAGTACCCGTGTCTGATGAGATTTTTTTTGAAAAGTTTGCGGGATCCAATCGGGCGGTAACCGTCGTTTATCTTACAAAAATTTCCCTCAATGTGGGAGCTTCACCATGGTTTTTTTTGTGGACGTTTCCGGGCACCACCCCCCCGTTTTTGAGCGGCCTCTTTTCCCCCACGCCTAGTTTTCACGTTTCCCTTTTCTTTAGTCGAAAGACCCAGCCGACGTTAAGGATCTCCAAACTCACCGTGCTCGTTTTGCTTTTCTTGATTGCTTTTCCAAGTCCCCTCATCCTTACCCGGTGATGAGGTGGTGAAGTTGTTTTGAAAGGGACGCGCCGACGATTCCCCTCCCCTTCCAGCGCTCGACCTCTTTCTTTCCCCCTCTTTTTTGGTAACAAAATTTTTTTCTTGGGGTCCGCCCATTTTCGGCTTTTTTCTCCTTGCCGCCCTTTTGGCTGAAGGCGTCCCTTGGTGCGCGCTTTCCTTAAGTGAGCTTTTTTACCCGTGATACCCGGAGGGTCCTGCCACCTCTTCTGCACACAGCATCAGGTTTACCCCCCCCCTACCTGGCAGCATTTTTCACCCACTTTTCAGTTCGTTTAGTCCTTTTGCCTTAACCCCCCCTACCCCACAGAGGCGATTTCCGGATTTTCTCTGGTGGAAGTTAAGTCGGGACCGTCTCACCCGCTCCCGGTTTGACTTTTCTCCTTGTTCTATTTAACGTACCGTAAGTCTTACCCCCCCTTGGCAGCTCCTAAACACTAATTCACACTAGGTCGGCTCATTCCCTTCTAATCCCCTTCTCTCCTGGTGGGTCTTAAAAACGTGACCGACAAGCAGGACTTTTCTGTGGCATTCATGCTAGTTCTGTCGGTTTCGTCTTTCCAGAAGATTTATCCTCTTTTTTTTTGGACAGGTTCTATTTTGCTTCGTCTATCTTTTTTTTTCTTTTTTCTTTCAATCCTCCGTTTTTTTTGCTTATCTGAGATGATCTCGCTTTCCCGATTTATTCGACCCAAGTCCGTCCGTCTTTACCCCCCCTTTTTCCCTTTTATCCAATCAGGTATCGGTTTTTTTTTTTTGAGACTTGCCCTGTCCACCTTGTTTTTTCCCTGATCCCTCTTTCCTGACTGGATTTTTGGTTTTACCCAAAAAGACCTTGTGCGGTTGGGCCTCTGTTTTGCCGCCTTCTTATCCTTTTATTGGCTAACTTCCCCCCGATTCCCTCTTTTGTAGTTTTTACGCCCAGAGCTCTGGCCTTTTTAAACTTCCGTATTCTCTTTTAAAGCGTTTCAGCGTGTGTTTTTTCTTCTTCTTGCGACGCTCTGACTTTTTTTAAAACTTATCCACTGATGCCGGTTTATTTCCGACCCCCAAGCTGCCCCCCTCTCTGTACAGACCCCGTTATGAGACCGGACTGTATAACCTTTTTCTACAAAACCGAGCTATGGTGAGAGGAAAAGTTATTGGTCCCTTCCCTATGGTTATGTGCCCGATGTTTTTTTGTTTGGCAGGGTTCCGATGAGGTCGTATCTTTGGCCTCATCCCCAGGGATGAAGTGCCTCCTTCAGTTCGTTGATAGACGAGAGCATACGCCGTGTTGGCCACCTTTTCAAGAACTAAGGTTCGCAGGATCTAGGAGGTACGAGCTATGTTTACTTCTTATCTTTTTTTGATAAGTAGATATCCCTTTTTTCCTTTTTACAGATCATCACGGGGTGCTCAGATTTTATTTCCTCACCATCCTCCAACCCCGCTAGCAGGAGGTTCTTGGTGTGTTGGGTGCTCTTCTCTTCTAATTTTTTTTTTTTCTCTTACCCTGCCCTGTTCTTCTCTTGCGTGTTTTTTTTCTGGTCTCCCCCCTTCTTTTGCCCGGGTTTTTCGATTCTATTTTCTATGGCGGTTGTCCTGCGCACTCCTGTTTCTTGCCTGTCGACCTATTTTTCCAAAATAGGTTTTGAATCTTCATTGCCTCCTTTCCAAGTTTTAAATCTGTTTTGTTTTGTCTTACCAGTTTTTCAGTATTTCTCCCTTTTTGGAGTTCCTAGTGGAATCAAGTTCTCCTGTTCTGGTTTTTTTTTTTCATGGTTTTTTTTGCTTGGGCGGGTCTGCTATTGAAGAAGAGGCTTTCTCAGGTCTGGCTTTCGGATTGGCGGCGCGATGGTTTGTGAGAACCAAACTTTTTGTCAGCTCTCTTTGCGACCTCCCCTTGACCACATATCCCGTCATCCGAATAAATCTTCCAAAAAGTAAGGTTTTGCCTGTTTGACTTCTATCCTCCATTTTTCAACGCCATGCTTGACTCGTGCGTGAACTGATTTCCTGAAACGATTTCAACAAGTTTCTTCCCCCCCCCCCCCTCCTTTTGTACTACAAGACGCCCCCCCCAGATTGGAGCAGGTCTCCCTTTTTGACGGCTGTTGACTTTCCTTCCATCTGAACGATCTTCTTGTTTCCCCCCCCCCCCGCGGTTTTTTCTCTGTTTCCTGGGCGTGACCCAGCCCCTTACGGGACTTTGTTGTCGCTCTCCCGTTTAGCTTTTCTCAGATTTTCTGAGGCTCACCTTGCAGAGCGTCCTAGAACTTTATTTTCTCTGTGGAGCTGTTGCTTCGAGTTTGGCGGACCGGCTTAGTCGTACATTCGTGCGGGAACCGTGAATAATGGTAATTTGGTCTCCCCTTTTTCTTTTGTTCGTTTTTTTCATCCTTGCTGAGTCCTGGTAATTGTTTTGGTAGCAGGCGACAAAATTCTAATTTCTCCCCCTTTGACCTTTTTTCCTCTCTCTTTCACGAGAGCCCCCATTTGGCCCCGAAATTTCTTAATGCAGTGATCTTTGGGGTGTTTTTTTTTTTTCCAGCACCCCCAAACGGCTACCCCCTTTTTCCCTTTCTCCGACGGCCATCCTTTCTTTTCCAACGGTTTCTCCTGCCTTGATGGATGGCTCCTTCCCCCGGTGAATAAAGTTCCCCCTCTTCTTTTCTCTTCTCCCTTCAGTAGGCTTCCCCTTCTCCCTAAAGAACCTGTCGGTTTCTCACCCTTCTTTTTCGGCGGCCTCGTCGTCCTCCTTTGTCAAGGTCGCTCCGTTGATCAGTGCGAATGAGATGATTTCCCAAATCTTTTTCTTTGGTTCTCTCAGTCTTGGGGTTTTTTTTTCTCTTGTGCCGTCGCCTTTTTTGAAAAGCGCAGTATAGAAATTAGGAACAAAGATTTCTCTCTATGGTTTCTTTTTTTTCATTCATTATCCGGAGATAAGACTCCCGATTTCAATCCTCTCCGTTATTTAGGATTTTAGTAGCTCCTTCGGGGTGGTATTTTATTTTTTCTCCTCCCCCTGTTTGGGGCTGGATGGGCGGGGTCAACCTTATGTCTACATTCCCTTCTTCCCAGGGGTTCCTCTTTTTCAAATTTGGCGACCCCTTCTACCGAAACCGTACGGGAACCCCTCTTCATTTTGATGTTTTTCATTATGGTCGGTTGTTTCTTCTCTCCCTTCTTGTTTTTTGACTTTTTTTCTTATTTTACCCACTTTCATATAGTATGATGCGAGGGGTCTAGCCCTTAGCCATCGTCAATTCATGCTCTTTCTTTCTCTCCGAATTATATTAGGATCAAAGCCCACCGCTCCCGCACCCTTGTTTTGTCTCTCTTCTGATTTCTCTCCCATCCCCCCCTCTCCGTCAGGAGAAGGCGATTATTCGCCGTTTGCGCGGCTGGTATTTTTACTCTCTTCGACCGTCCCGATTGTTATGGGAGCGCTAGGAGATTAATTGTCGTCACGTCTCCGGTCCGCCTTTGCTTCCATCTTTTTTCTCTCATTTTTTTCTCGCAGGCACGTTGGGCGTCGGTTGTCGCCAGGTAGTCGATACTAAATCGTGCGCGCTTCAACACTTTCCGCCCCGGCTTTGTCGTTTTCCCCCTTTTCCCCCCTATAATCTTCTTATGTTACCATTTACTTCACCCTTTCCCTTTTCCCCGGTTGACGTTTTTTTCTTAAGGCCCAGAAATATCGAGCTTTTAAGTGGCAAAATGTCGAAGGCCCGCACCCCCATCATCGGCGCTCCCAGTTCCGCCTTTCGCGATAACAGGTAAATTTTTTTTAGTTCTCCGCTTTTTGGGCTTCCAATTCCAGACTTTAAGCTTGGATTTCTTCTCCCATGGCGTGACGAAGTTCTCCAGGCTCGACGCCTTCCCTTCCAGAGGCGCACTGTCTCCCCTTTTCCCCTGAAGCGCGGGCCGGCGTCCCTTGCCCTCGGCACCAAAACACGTGTGAAGGTTCTGAGACTTGAATGATAACCATGCGCGAAGGGGCCTTTCTTTCGTTGCTTTTCTTCCCTTTTTTTCACAGGCTCCAATCTCATTGCTTGTAAGAAACGCACGCTTCTTCTAAAACATCGTACCTTCTTTAGTTTTTTCTT
>Ga0179593_1567885_pt1 | contig 28752 bp, 50 predicted proteins | sample CZODoug2_1_08_16_FD_185931 | JGI IMG/M metagenome (GOLD analysis project Ga0179593, IMG submission 185931) | Vadose zone soil fungal communities from Angelo Coast Range Reserve, California, USA - CZODoug2_1_08_16fungal (PacBio error correction) | ecosystem: Environmental > Terrestrial > Soil >... | reverse complement strand
TCTTTCAGTTTATACCCCCCCCTCTTCCTTCCAAAGGAAATTAGTGCCTCCTCGGGTAATTTCTGCAGCGGCTTGAGCGGATGCAGAAGTTTTTTGAGTCTCACAGCTATTTTTCGGTTTCCCCCCCCCCCCCCCTCATACTTTTCTGAACGGCTTTCCTTCCTTTTTTGAGATGCTATTAACCCCGAAACTCTTATAGAGAATCAGGTTTTCTTTCTTGACCACCCTGTTACAATTTCCGGGATTTCAATTATCTTTTCTCAACGCTTCCTCTCCCCTCAGGGAAGTAAATCCCGGCGTGCTGACCGCTGATGTCACTGACAGTGGTCTCTTTTTTCTTCAACTGGGGCTTTTCCCCCGTGAGGGTTCTAAGCCCCCTCCCTAATACTCCTCTTGGGGTTTACCCCCCTCGCAGGTGGTACCTGTTGCCGACCTTTTCCCACTTATTTTCACTCCTCCTTCCCACTTGAAATGTTCAACCAGCCCTTCTTCTGTTCCCCCCCCTTTCCCGAGAACCTTCTCCGTTCAAACTTCTATCAGCTCGCTTTTGCTTGGCCAAGCAGGGATGTTTCCCCTTTTTCGAGTTCTTCGTTCCTTTCCTATTCTTTTTTAATCCCGGTTTTTTAGGTCCCCCTTCCCTCAAATATCGTCGGGTCCGCGCGCGGAGCGTTCTTTAGTGTAGCAAGGACCTCTTACAACACTTTTATCCCCTTGATCGAGGTTTCTTGCTTTGCAGCCTTTCCCTCTTGGCCTTCTTATGGTGGAGAAATCACCCCCCCCAGACCTCTTCCCCTCTTTTTGGTTGATGTTTTCCTTTGACGTTGGTTTCTCAGCGTCCCTTCCCCCTTTTTATCCCCAACCGACACACCACGCCGGCGAATATTTTCCTCCTTTGTTGTTTTTCCCAGGCTTCCCCGGTTTCTATGATCCCCCTTCTTCCCCTCCCACTCCGTCAACAACTAGGCCCTCCTCGGTTTCGGCCCCCCCACCGTTTTTTCTGGCTTTTCCACCCCCTCTGAAGTTTTGTCCAGTTTCCTTCTCGAGGTCGTTGACTGCTGCGGTTTCTTCCTACGTTGTTTGTTTTTTCCGAAACTGGATCTTCCCCTCCCTGCTTCTTGATATTTTTCCCATGATCCCTCCCCCCCGAGCTTTTTTTTTTTGGAATGGGCCCCCTGCCGATTCCACACATCGTTCGGGCAACTTTAGCAGAATCTTTTCTTTGTGACCCTCCTGTTTCCCTCATCGATTCCTTCTCCTCAGTTTTTGCGCATTTCTCCCCTAGCTTTTTTAGTTTCCCCTGAACATTTTCTGGTCGCTTGGTCATCAAGTTGAACTGCGAGAGTTGACCTGTCGGAACCCACTAATGCGATCGGTCCCCTCTCCCTGGTATTACCTTCTTCCCTAAACTTTCCTCTCACATGTCCCCCCTCCCCTAACGCCTCCCCCCTTTGGCATAGACGCGCAAGTCCTCGCCGTGAGGGAAGGACTGCGGGATAGGGTTCTGGTCTCAAGACCCTTTTTTTTGAAGTCTAACTGGGCCATGTTCCCACTCTCTTTCTGTTCGGGGCGACCCTTCGCTTCCTTCTTCCGAGAAGCGTTTTTTATATACTCTCCCTTGGAAATTCTGTCCTCTTTCTTTTTTGGCCCCCCGCCCGAGATATTTCTCGCGGACCTTGATTGTGCGATTCTGCGGCCGAAGATTTGCACGCCCGTCCTGCTCCTTGATTCTCTCCGGGTTTTTTCGCGGAGTTTTTTCTTTTTTTTTCCGTCCCCCCTCCCTCAACAACTTTTCGGGTTCCGCACAGAGTATGAGCGCCTCGACGCTCACCCTGAAGGTTTGCACCTTCTTCTGCTCAACTTTGATGGAGTTCCCCTTAGTAGGTTTTTGGATGTCCTTCTCTTCCTTGCCGGATATCTGCTATCATTTACTTTTGGCCTGTGTCAAGGCAATTTTCTTTTCCGTTCTTTTTCCATGCCTTTTCTCCTAAGGCCTCCCCTTCTTCCCAAAAATTAGCTGCTTTGATGATCCGACGCGCGAGATTCGCGCTTAGTGGGCTTTGGCCCTCCCCCGAGGACGCAACCTTTTGAGCGTTTTTTGAATGGGTGGTTCTTTTCAGGATCCCCCAGCCATGGTTCTTCTCGGCTTTATGTTCCAAGGTTTCCCCTCTGTCCTTAATTTATAGAAGATACGTTTTTCCTGACGAGTTTCTTCCCTGGAATGCCTGTTCCTTCTCTCCCTCCATTAAGTCTCCTTTTTTTTTCAGCCCGTACTGGTCTTGCCGTGCCCCCCATGATGAAAACTCGACTCAGCTCGCAGGAGTTATTTTTCCCCCATATACCCTCTTTTCTGCGATCCCCGCGTCGGGCCTTTGGTATGAAGTGATTTCCCCCTTGTCTTGCAAATGTGAAGCCGAGACCCAGCAGGCGCATGCCGGGAACGCGGCACCCCTCAAAGTCATGATCCCTCGATCACTTTCACTGCCTCCTCTTTTTCCACGGACCTTTCTGAGTTTTTTTCACAACTCCTTCCCCTTCAGTGCTTTCTCTTCTTCCCCTTCCCGTGAGACTTTGCTCTTCCCTTTCCCGGAGGGCGTATCAGAACGAAGTCCGCGATTGTTTAGTCATTTTTCTCCCCCCCCTTCCTTTGCTTTTCTCCTTCGGCATTGCTTTTGGATTCCCTCTAAACTTCCCCTGACGTTGCCGATCGTTTGACGCCAAGGGCCTTTTCCCCCCTGATCGCATTCTGTTTGGAACCATGACCCTTTTTTGCAATTGTTTTTAAGGTTCCTGAATTTGATCTCCTTCCCTCCACAGTGGTTTACCCCTGCAGCTTCCCTTTTCCTGGCGCCTCTTCGCGGCTTTCACAAGCGAAAACCTTTTTTTTCATTGCCTTCCCAGTTTCCCCCCCCTTTGTACACACTTTCCTTTTCCTCTAGGGCTTTTCCTGACTTTTCCTTTCTTGGATGCACGACCCCGCAAAAATGGTCGCGGCTCAATATATCTTCTTTTCAAACCCTTCGAAGTCCCTCTTTGGAGGTTTTCCTTCACGGTTTTAGATACCCCCCCCTCCCCTAGCTTTCCTGGACTAAGGCCCACTTGGCTACCTACGCCAGTTGCCCCCTCGGGTTCCCTTTCTTTCTTCTACTGCTCTCCTCCTCCTCTCCATTTTCTTTCCCTTAAATTCCCCTTCCTTTGCCGCGCAGCTGCGGGCAGTGTGTTCCGCGGTGCTGCGTTGGACTTCTCGGCAACTTCCCCACCAGTGTTTTTTTTCTAAGACATTTTTCGCGAGCTTTTTTTTCTCTCGCAGGGCTATCTTCCCTTTTTACCCTCTTCCCGTTCAACTTTTCCGCTGCCCCTCTCCAAGGAAACTTTTGCATACGGGCGAGCAGAATTCTTTCCCAAGTTGTTCTCCTCCCCCTTCCAAGTCCCCGCTTCTGAGGACGTCTGTTTAAGTTTTCTTTCTGCGATTTTCCGATAAGTTCTCCCTCCTTTCAGTTCTCATTTGATAAAGTTTTTTTCTCAAATATTTTTCCCTTCCCCCCGAGTCCCCAGTCGATCCTTCTTTTTCCCCGATGCGCCCACGTAGTCGTAAACTCGCATTAGATAATCTCTTTCCTGAACCCTTTTTCCCCCCCCTTTTCTTGTCGGATTCCTTCAATCCCCCTTCTCACCTTCTCTCAAGTGCTGTTTCCCCCCCCCCTGTGTGACGGATGTTCTGAGACGGGGTGAACTCAGGCCGTGGTCCCAGCAAACGCCCCCCCCAAACCTAGTTCCCTCTCCTAATCTTCCTTCTTTTTTGCGAGATTTTTTTTTTGCGGGCTTTTTTCCACCCTTGATTCCCCTTTCTAAACCTCCCCCTGTTCAACTCGCAGCACCTTGATTTCTTTTCCTGGACCAGAACCGGTTTATTCCTGCCCTTTTTTGGTTTTCACCACCAGGACATCTAGGCCAAGCAGTGCTTTGCTGGAAGCCCTTCCCCTCGGGGTACTCTTTTCCGACTAAGTTTTTTCGCCCGGAAAGATTTTTTCGACTTCCGCCCTGCGGCGCTCTTACTCTCATTTTTTTCTCCCTTTAAGTTCCCCGATATGTCTCCTTTTTCTCCTGCCCGAGGATTTCCCCCTTTACCCCCCTTTTAGCCACCGTTCCCAGTCTTGCCCCATCCCTGGCTTTCAAGGCGTCCTCGAGAGGTCTCCCCCTGGTGTGTTCCATTACCTTTCCCTTACTTTGTGCATATTCTTTGTATCGTCCTCGTCTCTGTGGAAACTTCCTTTAGGACCTCGATAGGTCCCCAGCTCGTAGGTATTCGAATTGTTTTTTCCTACCTCCCAAACTTTAGACCTACTCCTCCTCAAATCGTTTTTTTTTTTTTCTTCCCCTCGTGAGTCCTTCCCCCTCCCCCGATCTTGTTCTCCTTCATGGCCTTCCGTCGATCCCAGTCCCCCCCCCCGCTTCCCGAGACCTTTTCTTTTTTAAACGTGTCTCTTCTTATAAGACAGGTTTCGGTTAGCTTCCAGCCTTTCCGGCGAAGAAACCATCCAGCAGTACAGTCTCCCCTTTCCCCCCCTCTCGATTCCCCTCCCTTCTTGGCGGCCCTGCGGCGGCACCGCAAAATCCGCTGCGGATACATTTATACGGAGTTTCAGTTCAGAGGGTCCCTTCTTGAATACCCTTCCGCCATCAGTTAGACTTCCTCCCCTCTGCCGGGTTTTGACATCCCACGAGGGATTGTCCCTGCAGCTAAAAGAGTCCAGGTTTCCGCCATTCCCTTTTTCTCTCTTTTTTCCTGGACTAACGTTTTTACAAATCCCCTTTTGGACTTGGCTTTTTCTTCTTTTCCCAGGTCGGCCCTTTTTCGTTTCTCGGGTTGACGCCCATCCCCTGCGCGCTCTTAATGCCGCTGCGGTGCGACGCCGGCTTCCCTGAGAGCCCCCCAATTATTTTTGTTAGCTCTCTTATGCGACTTTCTTTTCCTAAATCTCCCCTTCTCTCAGAGCCTTTCTTCACCTCGGTTTAAAGATGGTGGATTGCAGGCGCCCGCCACCCCTAGAAAAGTAATTGCTCGGAGGAGGGTCTTTGTATGTTGACTTCCCTTCCTCTCTTCTTTTTCATTAACTTCTCTTCCGTCAGCTTCTTCATACGTTCCCCTTTCCCCATGCGAGTTTCCCCTCCCCCGTCAGCAAGTAGATTTACGATCTTGGCAATACCCTCGCCGGCGTTCTTGGGATGATATCTATCTTCTTTTCTCCGTTGTTTTTTCTAGAGACCCTTTCCCTTGCGCGAGGATTTTTAGAATTTCACCGCGCGGATTTCCCTCCTTTTCGAGGACTTCTCTTCAAGCGGAACCCCTCGTCCCCCCACCCGTTCATGATGCTCTTCTCTAAAATTCAAGGAACGCCCTACACTCTTGCCCCTCCCTCTTCCCTCCTCCCCTCGGTGGGGCCCCGAATTTTCTTAGGAGGCCCTCTTTTCCTAAAGGAGTTTTCCCCCCCCCCCCCCCCAGCAAGTTCCCCTTCTTGGCTCGCTTCTGATCATCCACCGCATCTCCCTTGAAATTTTCCAGCTTTTCCCTCCTGCGCTCCCTTTTCTCGATCTTTCAAGAGTGCCGCTTCCTCTTACGCCCTCCTTGTCGAAATGATTTTTCTCTATCCCCCGGGCAATGATGTCTGGCCCATACAAGCAATTAAGCTGCCCTGTTTCCTTGGACGGCGCGGTCCGACCCTCCCGTGGTGGTCCCTTTTTTTCTTTGTCTCCATCGGCTCTTTCACCTTTTGCGGAACCCTTTCATTCCCGCTCGCGGACTCAACCGGCCCGTTTCCCTGGTCCCATTGATTCATTTTCTCCTCGTTTTTGACGAACCTTTCATTCGGCTTTCTCCCTTCCCCCAAGGGACTTATCTTCATACCTGATGAGCGGTTTTTTTCTCTCCTTCTGGAGTGAGATATTTACCTGCTTTTTCTGGAAGCGCTCCCCCTTTTTTTTTGAAAACTCTTTTCTTTCACCCCCTTTGAGCTGGATGATTTTACCTTTCTTACTATTCGTGCCTTCCAAATTGTACGGTTTGTTTCTTTGATACCTTTCCCATCCCTTTCGCTGAAGCCTTCCCCTTTCCCTTTTTTTAAGCCTGAGGCTTTCTCCTCCCTTGGGAGTCTCTCCCTAACAATTCTCTCTGCGCGATGAGGGAGTGGACCCTCGTCCGGGCTACCTGTTTGGCGATGTATCTCGGTTCATTGAATTTTTCCCCCTGCCTTTTTTTCCCCCCAGCACGACGCCCCCCCCCTTATAAAAGGACCTTGACAAGTCAACTTTTGAGAGATCGAGGTATCCTTTTCAAGCATTGATCACGGTCTTATGCCCTCCAGATAGATTTTTCTCGGAACACCTTCCCTCTCGATTGTTTTATGGGCAACTCTCTCGAAAATCTTGTGCCGCGGAGCTTTTTTGTTAGGATTCCCTCCCTTAAGATGCCTTAGTACCTTTCGCGATACTTTCCTTTCCCTTGATCCTCCTTCCTCGGATTGGAGATTTCTGTTGTGACTCCCGCCAACACCAGCCTCCTTTGATGGACCCTCCCTTTAGGTGTCTATGTGTCTGCAGTGGTTCCAGACCAAAAAAAACGAAGGAGCCTATCCTTTTACTATCCTTTGAGACGCCTTCCCGGTTCGTTTTTTCCCCTTTGGATGTGACACCCTGGCTGATTTCCCGTATCCCCTCCAACTCCAACTTTTGAGTTTTTGGTTTTTGGAGTTTCCCCCTTCCCTCCCCAATCTCCCCCTTTTTCCTCCAGTTGCAGCCCCGGTAAGGTCCCCCTCGATCGCGGAGGAGAATGCAGTTTTTGATTCGTGGTTTTTTCCTCTTTATATGCGAACTTCTTCTCGCTCGGCTTTTCCTTTTCCCTATAAGCTTTTGTCGGTATCGCCCTCGATCTCTTTCATGGTGCCTTTGCCCGAGCCGAGACCTCTTGGCCCTAGACCCTCCCTTTTAGGTGAAACCCTCGTACCTTTTTTGCGCCTTTTTCTTTTTTTTTGTTGAGACCTCCTTTCTTCCCTGTGCTTACGATTTCCACCATTTCATTGCAGAGTTGGTCCTCGTTCAAGTTGAAATGAGATCCTTAAAATGGGCGCACCCTGCTCTAGGTACTCTTTTTTTATTTATAGAAGACTTTCCACCCCTTCTTTTATTCCCTCCCCATGGACCCCGCACCGCGGTTTTGGAAACAAATGCAAGAGACTATCTTCGCGTAAGATTTTTAGTGAAGTTCCTTTCTCTATTTTTCCCTTTCAGATATTTTTCTATACCCCCTTTTCCCCAATAACCCAGTGTTATTCCGAGGCCTTTCACTTGCGTATGGTCGCCAAGGTTTTTCCTGGCTTCTCAGAGTCCATAGCCTCCGTATCCTTGGTTCAATCCTCCTTTATGATTTCCTTCCCTTCGTCTGACACTTTCCTTCATAAGTGATTTAGATTCTCGACCTTGATTTTTCTGCTGGCCTTGGAAAACCGCACGCTGTTCCATTACTTTTTCGATCATCTTTTTCTTTCTCGCCCCCGGAATGACACTGGTCCGGACGACCCCCATTTTTGTTTCAGCAGGTCTTTTAGAGGCCGGGTGTCCCTTGATTTTTCCTTCTTCCAAATTAGTCCGCCCCTGGCGTCCCCTCCCCAATTTCAGTTGGAATTGATGGGTTGTCCTCTTGTCCTGCTCTTCTCTTCTCCTGGAAATGGTTCCCTAAATTTTAGTTTCTTTTGTTTTTCCCTCCTCCTCTTCTAAGGACTCCCTCCAATGCACTTGGTTTGCCGTAAGCCGGACTTTTTCATTGAGGATCAAAAGGATTGGAGATGGCTTGTTCTTCCGACCTTCCTCCCTTTGTAAATCGCCTTTTCGACCTCCTTTTTTCGTTCCAGAAGTCTCCCTCCTCCGTACCTCTAATGGTGGATTGGCGCCGCAAAACCACAGAACCCTGATTCGCCGTTTTTTTCCTTTTAGAGGTTGCCCTGCTTCCCCCTCTGAGCCTCTTGAAGCATTTCTTCTTTCATTCCTCTTTTCCCTTCCCTTCCTAGCTCTTTTCAAACATCCGTCCGCACGTTTCACTGCGGGCCAGATGCCTTCCCTTTCCGACTTTTAATGTGACTTTTTTCTTGCTTAGCCCTTTTTTTTGGATAGAGATCTTCCCCTCCCTTTCCTTGAGTGTTTTTTTTTTTTTTTTTTTGAGGCCGACGTTCATCGCCGGACAGAAGTGCTTGGGCTGCCAAAAAATTCCCTTTCTTCCCCCCCCCCTTGAACTCCTTTTTCCCTCAGCATCCAGGTTATGATCCTAGTCCCCTCTTCAAATCCCTCCTTCCCCAATGATTTTCCTTTGTGGCGTTGCGCCTGCCTCCCATTTCGGTAAACCGACGTGTTTTTTTTTGGAGGACGATTTTTATGGAAATTCTTGCGTTCTCCCGCAATCCCCTTTTTCTCACCATGTTTCTGCGAGTACGTCACCCAGCATCGGCAGCGCTCGGCTACGGGAGAAATGGCGTTCAAAAGAGTTTCACCCTCCCCCATCCCCTTCTTTCTGACGGCTTCCCAAATGACCCCCCCCCGGCCTTCTTTCTTTTTCCTCCACCATTCCCCCCCTCTGTGAAATTTCTCGACAGCCCCGCCCGGGAGGCATTTGAGCGGCATTCAGCTTTTTTTTGGAGTACCTTTGGCTCCGTGGCTTCACTTTCCATTTCGTTTCTGATCCGCTTCATCAACTGTCCCTGATCTGCCTCGGGGAAGGGAATCTTCAGCGTTTTTGCGTTGGTTCATATTCTCAAGGTCACCCTTCCCAATTCTCCTTAATACCCCTGGATCGTTCTTGCGCCGGAAAGAGCTGAGTACCCCCACAGAAACCCCCTTTTTTTGCCCTTTTTTCCTGACCTTCCCAAGTCTCGTCTTACCCTGCGGGATTTTTTTCCCTTGCTCATAGTCCTCTTTTGTCACAACTTTCCGTTCGTCCAAGATAAGCCCTTTAATTAAATAACCTTTGTTATGAACGACCGATTCCCCCTCCCTTCCATTTTAAGCCCCCCCTTTTGAACATTTTTTATAAAGCCTCTTCTCCCCGACTCCCCCCCATTCTATCCATGCGCGTCGGCGGGAGTGCCTCCTTTTTCTTGCTACCACTGTTGAGCTTCCGTTCCACTTTCTCCCGCCCCTCCCGAGTCAAATGTTTCCCCTCGAAGACATCCCCCTTCCCCTGTCTCACAGGCACCTAACCTCTCTCGTTAACATGACTTTTTTGAAGATCGAGGACGAATTGGAAATCTTCTTCCCGACTTTGAAGTCTTCATGTGTTCTCATTCTCTTTTCAGATTATTTTTTCCCCCTCTGAAATCTCACCTCTCTCTCTTTCCGTCGCGGCTTTTCGCAGTTCGGACAGTAGAACCATTTCCGAGAACCCCCCCCCCTCGTTCCTCTCCAGAATTTTTTGACCCTCTAAAGTTTTCGGTAATGGTCTCCTCCCCCCCAACTCCTCCACGCGGAATATCCGTTTCCTGGTGCTGGCCGTCGGCGGTGACGGATTTTTTCTCAGGAAATGGTCCCTCCTGCAATTTCCTTTCATATCTTTTTTTTTTTGGTGAGATATTTCCGCGTTTTTCCCCTGTCTGGAGACGGCCTGATGTAAATCAAAGACACTCAAATTTTCCTCCCCCCCCTGCTCCTTCCCTTTTGCTACTGTTTTTTTTTCCGTTAATCCCACCCCTCCATTCGCAAACGTTAGATCTTTGAAGCACGTCCATCCCCCCCCCCCTCTGACTTTCTTCTGAGAGGTTTTTTTTTGACTCTTTTTCCCCTTCCTGGCTATTCGAACTTCCGAAACTGGCGAAGCGCGCGTTTTTTTCTCGAGAGCTTGCAATGCCCTTCCTTTCCCCCCCTTGATCTCTTAGGACGACATATCTTTTCCAACATTCTCTCCAAGGCGTCCTCGTTCGTCCTCGGTACGTCCCTTTTTTTGGATACAGCTTTTTAGCCATTTGGCCTCCTTTTTTCCCAGAGTTTTCTTGGTCGCAAACGGTAGAAATGCTCTTCCCCCCACTCCACGAATAGCCTCCGAATTTTCTTCTCCCCGGTCTCTTTTTTTCATTTCCGACAGCTTCCCCCCCATTTCTCCTTGGCTTTCAGACGCCCGTGACGTGTCGGCCCTGTCGATTCTCTTTTGACTAGATAAGTCCCCTTTTGCCAAACCCTCCCCATTCCCCCTCTTTTTTTTTCCTTCTTTTTTTCCAAGTGCGTCTTCTCGAGAAGTGAGGTTTTTTCGGTGATTGAAAGACTGGCGCATCAACCCCCCGTCTCTTCCGAGCCTTTTTGATTCTTATTTGCTCCCTCTTTTCTGTGCTCTTTCCCTTCTTCGACTCCTGCAAGCCCGCAGGATAAATCGAGGAAACTTCTTGGTTCACCTGTAGCTTCGAAATTCTTTTTTGCCTCCAGCGGTTTTTTTCCCCCCGAAGCTCCCCCCCCCCCAGCTGCCGTTTTGACAATCCACCTGGATGTTGCTTCAAGTAGTTAAAGTTTCCGCTGGAGTCCCACTGTCACTTCTTTTCTGGTTCCCTCTCCCGGGGGTTTTTTCCCTCTGCAATGGCCTCTCCCAAGGTAGCCCTTTTTTCTTTAATAGGGTCTCTCCCCTTTCTCTGCGATCGAAAATGGAGGATGCTTTTCGAACTCCGTACCTAGTGGCCCCGCCCTTTTTGATGGAGTTTCCCTTTGGCCCTCTGTGGGTTTTTCTTTTGACTCCGCCCCTTTCTTTTCGCCGAGACTCCTCCTCCGGTTTCCCAGAAAGTGTTCTTGCAGGGCCGCCAGCCCCCTCGCCCAGAAATTTCTCGACTTTCTCGTGTCGTTGACATTTTTAGATCGATTTGTGCATCCCGTCCCCCTTTCTGGCTTCCCTCTCTTCAAATGAACCTCCATGCGGTTGGCCCGCCCCGTCAGCAATAATTCTTTTTCTTCCCCTCCGCCTCAGTTTCTTTCACTCTTTTTATCTTAATCAGACCTCCCTCCTTTCTGAGGACTCTCCATGAGTGCGGACGGATTCCCGCTGCTTAGTTAAATGTGAAGATAGAGCCCTCCGCAGGGTTGATGTCACTTCTCTCTTCTTATCCTTACAAGTTTTTCCCCTCGATCAATGTGTCCTTCTTTTTCCCTGGAGCATGCACCCCCCGGTCAAAAGAAGTTTTTCTCGGCGGCGACGATTGCGATCATCAAGGAGGGATTCCCCAATCAAAGCTCTCCCTCGTTAGTCCTCAAGAATTGCCGGAGTCCTTTCCCTTGGAATTGACGTCCTCCCTTTCTCCTTGCAGTCTACCCTAAACTCAATAACCGAGTGAATACATTGAGATCTTCCTTCCCATGGCTGTCTTATCTTTTTTCATTGAATCTTTCCTCCATATCAATGGTCCCTAGATGCCTTACCCAGCTTGGGATGTCCCCCAAAACACGGAGATTTCTTTTGAGGTTTAGCTTTTTAATACCGTCCCTCCCAAATTCAGTTACATCTTTCAAACCCTTCTTCTTTTTCATGGCTTTCTCCGGCTGCAGACTCACTGTCCCCCCATCAAGTCGCGATCATCTCGGCTGTTAAAGGTAACCATTTTCCCCCAATCTTTCCCGTAACTGTACTGCTTTCCTTTATTTGCGCCTCCTTTGATAACCCCACCCCCCCCCACCAAAGTCCCCCCCTCCTTCTGAACTCTCTCCCTTTGGACCATACGACAGTTTCTTTCGGATTAAAAATGGGTGTTTTTCTGGAACGTCAAGGTCCCCTTCACTTCTTTTCCCTGTCCCTCCCTCACAGGGGTTTTTCCGCGATTGACCCCCTTCCCCCCCTTTTTTTTTTCCCGTTCTTTTTCCTTGACCACCCGTCCACCGGACCGTGAGGGAGTAGATCTGAACCACTACCATGAGACCCTCCTTCAGCCCTCTCGATTCCCGGTTCTCAATTGATCCCACCCCAGGATTTTTTCTCAGCGAAGCCCCCCACTCCCTCGTATGTATCCCGAGAAATGGAATGATTTAGTCACAAATGATGTAGCAGATTCTTTTCAGAATTTTTTTATCGGTGATTCCTAGGTTTTCCATCTAAAAGGCTCTCTTTTTGTTTCGATACCTTTGGCACTGCTAGACCTGAGTTTCTCTTCTTTAGGAAGTCTTCGAGGACCCCCCCCCCCCCCCACACCCCCCTCCCCCCCCCCCCCCCCCAACGTTAGTTAGTGAAAATCTTTGATTCATACCCTATTTCCTTTTTCCCTTGCGTACCTTCGTTTGTCCTTTCTCCCCAAACCCCCCCCCCCCCCCCCAAGCAGCTCTGCTGTGCACTCATGAAGCCTTTTTCCCTGAGGGGAAGGAGTTGAGTTGAATACAGTCCCTTTTTTCTCTCCTCACAACCCCCTGGTCCTCCTCCGTTTTCTTTTGTTTTTTGGATTTCTGCGAGAACCCTGATTTTCTATCCACCCCCCCTCAATCGGAAGACCTTTCCTTTTCAAGCTTTCTTTGTGGTTTCCCCTCAACCCAGGACACCCCGGCCAAGAGTTTCGCAGTGATTCGACAGGTCCCCCCTCTTTTCTTTCAGGCTTTCCCTGAAACTAGTTTTTTTTCTAGTCCCTTTGCTACTGCTTCCGAATGAGCTTCGAGCGGAAGATAGATCTTCTCGAGGGCCCTGCGTCGATTTTTTTTCCCCTTATTGGAAATTTTCCCTGGATCTCTCCCTATAGGTTTTTCCAAATGCCCCCCTGCTGGCCAAGTCTTTACTAGATCCTGCTCAATTAAGGTTGGTGCTCATTAATTTGAGTTTTTCCCCTCCTACGATTGTGGTTTCCCCCTTTCCCTTGGGCCTTTTTCTCCAATTTGTCTCTCTCTTTTTCCCGGGTCGGACCCCAGGTAGCCTGCGAATTTCCATAAAGACTCGCGCATGTATTATCGCTTTATGCCGCTTTCCCCTCTTTATCGCCAGACCTTTTTTTCCGAGGCCTCCCTCTTAGCTTCCGCGAGTTGAGTGACTTCCTTTCTTTTCTTTTCGACCCAACGTTCTCCCTGCCAAAATCCCCCCTCCTCCCTTTGCTTTCACGAGCTTTTTTTTTCCCCTTTTTTATGTTAGACACTTTGCTCGATTCCTTGAACGACTTTATAGAGTCCCCGTCCTTGCGTTCTCCCGTTTTGAGTATGTTCTCTTTTTGAATTGACTGATCTCTCTCTTTCCGTTGGAAATTTCCCTGTATTCAGCGCCCCGCTGCCTGATTTCCATAAAAGAGTTTCCGGCCGACCTTGATGTCCTCTTACGACTTCCATCACTTCCCCTCCAGCGGACTCCTCCCCCCCCTCAGAAGCCCCTCTGTTCAGCCACGCTGGTAAGTGAATCTAACATTGTTTTTCCGATCCGAAAATTTTTATGGGTTTCCCCCCCTTTTTTGAGAGCTCCCCCTCTTTTCCCAGTGAGCTTTTTTTTTCTAGAGCGCAAGGTATCTTTTTTTTTAGGTTCGCCGTCTGACCCCCTATTCGACGCTCTTTTCCTCCTTTCCCCCCCCCAACCTTTTTCTTGGGGCTCCGAAGGGCGCAATGCGCCTTCGGGCTCTTTTTTCTTCTCGCCTCCCTCTGAGCTTCTTTTCTGTCCCCGAATGGTTTCCTGCTCTGACCCCGCCCAGCATTATCGACTTCTTTCCAAGGAGTTTTTTCTCACCCCTCTTTCATGAAGTTTTTCCCTTTTGCGGCCTGTTTCTCCCCCCATGAAAGACTCCAAGCCACCCCTCCCTTCCTGGCCCCTTGAAAGTTCCGATACGGGACTACGTTCCAGGCTTTTGATTTGACTTTTTTCCCTCCTACCTTTTTACAGCAACTTTTCGAGATCTTCTTGATGACGGTTTCTCCCCGGCGTTCCCATAATCTCTCGGACAAGCCATCCGCGAATGAGCGAACGGCGTCCCCCATGTTTATCGATCTTTCCTGACACTTTGCGCTCAACCCTTTCCTGCCCCCCTTTCCAACTGATTTTCCTTTCCCCCGGAGACTTTTCGGATCATCAAGGAGGTGCCCCCATAAGAAATCCTTTCCTCATTGAGCGCATGGCTTCCAATGAAGTTGATCTCACCAGCCGGTTCCTGAATTTCTTCTTTCCTTGCCGTATTTTTTTCTCCCACAAGAGCCCTTCACGAGTGCCTACTGGCTTATGAAGCACAATTCCCCCCCTTAACGATTCTCCTCTCCGCCATTTTTTTTGTAGCAATTTTCCGCGAGTGATTCCCGAGGTCCTTTCCTGAATACATAAAGTTGTGGTTCACCCCGGCTTGATTTGACACACACGCTTTCTTAGAATTTCCCCTTCCCTCCGATGCTTTTTTCAACCGGCCTGCGGTCCTCAGGGAATGTGCCTCCCTAGGGATTGCTTTCCCCCCCCCCCCTCCCTCCCTACTTTCAATTTTCCTCCCCCAAAAATTTTCCCTTCTCTCCCTTACACATGTGGCGGACGGGTTCCTTTTTTTTCCGAACTGCTGGAGATGGAGATCCCTCCCCCACCTCTATTCTCGATCTGTGAATTTTTTTTGCAGTTGCCCCCTGTCGAGGGTTCTCTTTTCTAAGACCCCCCCCCTAAGGATCTTCCCCCCCCTCCCCCACCCTTTACCCCCCCAATCCCCCCTCCCCGGCGTCCCCTTTTCTTTAATCCTTGCCTTACACGGCTTTCGTCCGCGTCCCGTAGATTTTCGGTTTTTTTCCTTCAGGTGGATGTTTTCTGGCTTGACCGATCATCTTCTTCATCCCGAACCTTCCATTCGCGCTTTCCCCTCCTAGGCCTTTTTTTTTTTTGCCCGTTCCAATCTTCTTGAAAACGATGTCCTGCCAAGAAATGTTTCTAGCGAAGACTGACACCCGATCCTTACCCAGGTCCCCCCCTCCTGCATTTCGATCGAGGACTAGGTCTTCCGCAGGGCGTGAGCTTCCGAAAGGTGATCCTCATTTCCTCGCCCCTTCCCCTTCCCTCGAATGGCAAGTTGATCCCGTTAGTCCCTCCTTTCCCGATGAGAAACCACCTTTTTCCTCGCATCGACGCCGATTAGGGAAGTTTCCGGGCGGCAAGCATTCCCCTTCTTTCTCTTCCTGGTGGAGCCCAACTTTTCCTGCTGGCCCCTTTTCTTGAAACCTTGTGGGGACTTATACTGGTGGAAATCCCTGCCTTTGCCCAAGAAAAGCCCCCCCCTCCTGGTCTCCCCATCTCTTTCCTCCCTTTGTTGCCTTTTTGTGCTGGTTTTTTCCTTTTCTGATTTCCCCCTTCCCAGTGGACCTCCCGCCACTACGTTCCCCCCCTTGCGGCAGGATTTGCCAGCCAGGTGAGACTTTCTTTGGGTTTGCGTTTTCCCCCCCGGAAATATTTTGGCTCTTTTCTTCACGTGTTTTCTCCACGGTGAGGTGGCGGCAGAGGAACGCCTTGTTTGCGGATGAGAATTTTCCTGATCAGGCGTTCTCGTATTTCGCTGCCAATGATCCCCCTCCCCCCTCTTCTACTGGTCCTTTTCCGAAGGCGAGGGAAAAGAGATCTTTTTCACCGGTAGCAGCCTTCCTCTGGTCGTGAAACCTCCCAAGGCGTTTTTCGCTACTTTCTCGCCTTTTCGGGTTCCCCTTAAGACTTTTTTTCGCGATGAGTATATATGAACCCCCCATGGGTTTTTTCCTCGTTAAAGTTTTCCCCTGAGATTTGCTCCCACAAGTTCCCCCTGCGCTCGGTCTGTGTAAAATAACTTTAGAGAAGTATTCGATGGTCTTAGGTCTCGAACCTAAACGGTCGTTATCGTCCTCTCTTGCCCTCCCGCAACCTGCTCTCTTGCGCGTCTCTTTCAGGCCTCCCTCTTTTCTTCCTTTGGTACGGGAAATTGTTAGCTAAGTGACATTTTTGTCTCCCGTGCAAAATAATCCTCCTCCTATCTTTTTCCCCTTTTTCCTGTCGACCCCCCCAGAAATCTTTTATATTCTCCCCCTTCCCTGAGAAACCGGGTATCAATATTTACAGAGTCTTAGTCGCGCGATGCCCCTTTCTTTCCCCCCTATTTCCTTTTTTTCGGAATCCTGACTGATCACTCCCCCCCCGGATTGACGACATGCCTGTTTTCTTAGATTTGAATGAACTGGTTGGACCCCCCTTGAAGAGTCATAGTTTTTTTCCCTTTTTTTTCCGGGTTTTGACCCCCTAGCTGTTCAAATTTTCCGGGATTTTTTTTTTTTTTCCCCCGCAATCCCCTTCCGCTTTTTGCCTCTCCCCAGTTTAGAATTTTTTCCTAGAGTCCTTGCACTCTCTTTCTTCCGGGTTCGACTCCTTCTACGGCTGTGCGGACTTGCCGATGTGGTGTCCTTCACGCGGCTCTGGCTTTCTCCTTCTGGCTTTTTACGAGTTTCGTGATGTTTTCTTGGATCTCCCCCCCTTCCTTGCCGAGCCTGCGCCCCTCACAGTCTGTTTCCCTAGGTGGCTTGCAGGCGCCGCCCCCCTCCCCAGCATCCTTCCCAAGGTTTTTCCGCGTATCAGTCTGCTTTTTTCCTGACGCTCCTCTTCTTTCTGTGGCTTCTTCCAATTGAATCTCGTTTGGCCAAAGCACCCTTCAGCAAACGTCTAGTGCAGATGACCCTCTTTCCCCCGGATGCCCTCCTCTTTTCTCTGGATGCAACGAAGACTTTAATTTCTCGTTAATCTTCTCCTTACGTGCTGACGTTGATGCCAACAAGAGTCCCCTTCTTTCCCCTTGATTAGACTGGTTTTCCCGGCGGTCCCCCCCTCCCCTCGATCTCCCCCCCTCCTAAACGTGCCCCTTTTTTTTCATCAGCCAGTCTCCCTTGATGGTTTCCTTTATGTTGGGTTGTCAGTCTAATGCCCCCTGAGGAACAGAGTGCTTTCTCCCCTTTAGTGCGACGAGTTTCTCCTTTTCTCCCTTCTTTGTTATTGCGACCCCCACGCCTTTTTGATCCCTCGGCCCGGGAGTAGGCCCCAGAATAGGCCTTGCGCTAGCGCCTCAATGGCGTCAGAAGTCGTCCCTTCGGACCTCTAAGGCCCCTTCCTCCCCTGCATATATTCCTTTTCTCTTGACAAGACCCCTCTTTGCCATTGAATCTGCCTCTCGCCCGGGACGAAGGTTGATCTTCCAAAAGTGTGGTGGCACTTTCGGCTTCCTGTCTGGAGCTTTTTACCCCGGGGCTCCAAGTTCTTTCTTCATCACCCCTGGTATGATCTTTCTGGGTTTCATGGATAATGAATTTTCTCGAGGAGGACACGCCCTCCCCAAATCCATTTATATCTTAATTGACACCTTTTAACTCTGTCCTCTTTTCCAGTTCTTCGACGGAACTCTGGCTCTTTCGATACCGACCCCCCTTCCTCTCTTTCATCATTCGACCACTTTGACCCCCTTCCCTTGATTCCCTTTTTTTGCATATTTGGCCCTTGGACATTCGGTGAATATCTGACCAATGGACCCCCCCCTCCCCCCTCTCAGTCGCCAGCCCCTTTATGGCCGCAGTTTTTTCCTGGTGCTTGTCCCCCTTTTCTAGGAAAGCTTCTTTGAGGGAGTATAGATCATGACCCTTCTGAACTGCGCGAGGCGTATTTGAAAATATTTTCCCCTTTTCCGGTTGGATCCCCGCCTTCCTCTCCCTTTCCCTCTGAACCCCGGAAGTTTTTCCCTCCCTTCTTCTGACTCTCCATTCGCGATTCCCTTTTTTTTCTCGCTCGCAGGACACTTTTCCCTCCTGTATTTTTCACGAAGGTTGATTCTATTGAAAGGAACTCATCCTGTCCCCCTTCTTGCCCAGTTATCCCTTGCTTTCTGTTCGTTTTTTTTCCTTTGCTAGACTTGCCGCGGTCTTTTTTCTTTTCCGTAGTATAGACACTTTCCTAGCTCCACAAAACCTCGTCCCCTTCGAATTATCCTCCCCCCTACCCAGATGGAGGCCCGGTTATGTCCTTTTCAGGATTTTCCCTTATAAATGTTTCCCCTTCTTTGTGTTGGACGATCCCCCCTTTTCCTGTTCTGTTTTCTGTTTACAATCCTCTTTTTATTAAAGAATACCCCAACGCGCGAATATCCTCTTTTTCCCGGTGTTGTTTTTTTTGATTTTCTGGAGATGGATTTCTCCCAAATGCCACATCCTCCCCCCCGAATAGGCCCCCTTTTTCTTCCGGCTTCTTAAAGTTATACCCCCTTTCTTTTTTTTTTTTCCCTCCCCCCAAACTTCGAATGTCCCCCCTTTTAGGGGAACCCTGGCTCTAATTCTAGGGTACCCCTTTGTTTGGTGATGCCTCGTCTTTTCTTTTCGCCGAGCGTTCTCGATATTTCCTACTTTCCCTCAACCATTTTGAGGGAATTTGGCCGCTCGAGGACCACCTAGCTCCCGGTCACACTTTCGTACTCTTTCCCGTCGGTTCCCCTAATTTTTTTTAATCAGGGTGCTTGGGCATGGTTCTCTGTTGAGTTTTTCTGCAAACCAATTTTGTCCCGGGGCATCGTTTTTTCCCTTTCGCTAGTGGAAACTTTTCTTCCCCAAAGGTAGCATGCGCGCTTTTCCCCCTTTCCGGTCGCCTTCCTGTTCGCTCCGTTTATCGTTTTTTACCCCGCAAGCTTTTCCCCCCACTGCCGAGCCCTCTTTTTCTGTTAAGATCGGTTTTCGGGTAAGTAAATGTTCTTGTCCGCAGGGCCCCTTTTTTTCTCCTCCTCTCTCCGCGTTTCCCTCCAAGATTTTCTATTTTACACTTTTGTAGAACTTCTTTTCTCCCATCGAGAAGATATTTTTCTTTCTTCCCTCTCCAGCTTTCCTTCTCCAGACCGGGCTCCAGCATGGCAGAGTTTTTCTTCCCCCCTCTTTTCTTTCTTTGACTTGCAATCGACTCTCCCTGATTTTGTTGACATGCTTCTTTTCGAGCACCTCTTCCTCTCCCCTTAATTCTATTCGCTCAGGCGGGGGATTTCCTCTCTTCCTTGTTCCTGACTTTTTTTCCCGGTGCTTTTGATGCGCCCAGCTGACGTTTTTCCATCCCCACCAAGGGTTTCCTCTCCCCCAAATAGTCCCTCTATTCTTAAAGCAATTACCCCCCCTTGGATTTGGTATCCTCCTTGCTTGATAGTTCCTTCCTTAGGATTTTTTTTCTTCGAGAGCCTTTTTGCATTTTCTGGTTAGACGCCTTTTCTTTTCGATTCGCGACCATTGCGATCAGCCGGACTCCGTTCCTCCCACGGCTTCTTTTCCCCCTAAGAAGCTTTTTTTCTCCGCGAAGTCGTTCTTTCGACTACGGCTTTCTCCTCCACATCGGAGAAGACGACTTTCCTAACTTCGGTTTCCCCCGGAAGGTTTTTTCTTCCCACACGCCTTCTAGCACGGTTTCACCAGCGTTTTCTTGCCTTGAATTTATTTTTTTTCTTATCATGATAGGTTGAGGGTGTCCCCTCCCCTCCAGCTGCTGGCTTTTTCTTTTTTCCCCTTCGCGGTTTTTCCTCCGAAAAGTTCCTTCCCTCTATATAGGTTTTCTTTGTGTTTCCTTCCTTTTTCATAATCCTCTGTTTTTCTAGAGATGAATAACGCTGCGGAGAGGAGGCCCTTCCCTTTTGAAGACTCTTTTTTTCTTTCCGGCGCGTTTTTCTTCCCTAGTTCATCATTTTTTTCCGAGTCATTTTCCTTCTCCCCCCGTATTATTCCCCCCCTCTCCCAATCAAGGACGTCACCTACACCCTCTGGAAATCCCCCTTGGCGATTCCCTTTCTTTTAGAGTTGCGGCGCCTGGCACCCTCGTTCCCCCTTTTCTCCTCCTTTGAAGAGTTTTTCTTTCCCAATCAGCTTCTCGCTCGTTTCCCCAGCAATATCCCTTGTATCTAAATCAGGAGTCCGTTCCGTAGGAAACAGTCCCGGCCGTCGATCGCCGCAGGCTATTTTCTCACACTGGCAAGACCCGACCTTGAACTTTGCTTCCCCTCTTAGCACTCAATGACTTCCCCCCCCCCCAGAAATCTTTTTTTTCCCCTCCTTTTTGGAATCTATCCCATTTCCCCCTTTGAGCTTCCCTCCCCCCCCCTGTTTGCCTTCCCCCGGCCAGCTTTTTTTCGTCTCTCTCTCCTTCCCGATGTTCGGAACCGAAAATTTTTTTCTTTCCCGTTCCTTCTTAACCCGGAAGTTCCCCTTGGAATGCCCTTTTTTTTCCTGGATTTATGCCTCCTCATGGACTCACATCACTTCTCGATCAATATTTTCCCCCCCCCTTTTCATTCCCCCTTCTATCGACGTACCAGGCTTTGTTTGTCTTCTTTTGCTGATGCCCCGAAACCCTCTTCTGCGACGCAGGAACTCCCTGAGCCATCCTTAACCCCTTGTTCCCTTTATGATTGTTCGACCTCGGCTTCCTTTGACCAATGGGCCTTTCGCCCCCCCAGATACCCTTCTAACCCTGGCCTTAAAGAAACCCCTTTCTTTTTGATAGCGCGATTGTTTGCTGCCGTTTTTTTTTCCGCCCCCCCGTTTGGCGTTTTAGTTTTTCCCTCTAACGATTCTGTCGTCGGAGTCCCGAAGCAAAATCCCCCCCGAGCAGGGGCCCCCTTTGCTCCGTTTTTTTTTTTTTTTCAATTTTTTTCTCCCCGTTCTCCCCAATCTTTGTGGCATAGCGGCCCTAAGTCCGACACAATAGGAGGGAGACCCCTCCTTTCCCCGGCTGCGTTTTCTTCTGGGAATTTTTTTTCTTGATGTTGGAACTCTTTTTCCTTCTGCGTTTCCTTTCTTTGGAATCGGTGGCCCCTTTCTCCGATAATCGAGTGTTGTATCAGACTTCCTTGGACTTCTGACACCTGACCTCGTTTTTTTTTTCGAAATTTCAACCTTTTCCATAGCCCCCCCTTCCAGAAGAGATCTTTCTTACCGGTGCTGCCCGAAATGGAGAAGGAGGTTATGATGGACTGGTTGGGCCAAGCCAGTCTTCTTTCCAGGACTTTTTTTTTTTCTTCGGTGAAGTTCTTTTGGTGAACCTGGGACCCTGCAAAGTCCCTCAGCAACCCAAACGAGTAGCATCCTTCCTCTTGGGTACTCAGACAAGAAGTTTGTTGTTTTTCTCCTGAAGCCGGTCTTGGACGGTTTTCTCCCCCACATTTTTTTCTGGAAAACCTCACCTGAAAAACCCTCCCCCAGAAATCAGGACTTTCCAAGGGCTCGCCTAACTGGAGTTGTTTTTTTCCAGCCCCCTACGGTCGGGATGTCCTACCCTGTCCGGCCACCTCTCTCCGCACGGAGGAGAAGGCGATTTTTCACACTACGTTTTCCTTCTATTTTTTTCCCGAAACTTTTTCTCACGCCCCCCTTTTCGGTCTCCCCCTGTACCTCTTTCTTCCTTTGAGATTTCTATCGAGGAAAAAGAGACCCCTTTCCTAAGCATCTGTTTTCCCCCCTATGGAACCTTCCCCCCATATACTAGAGGCGAAATCTTACTTTCTCATTCCTGTTGAGGGCCCCTGAGTCGAAGGTAAGCTTCTTTTCTGTTCTGATTCGCACCCCCTTGGGATAGTTTTTCAGTTTTTTTTTTTCCTTTTTTTACGTGGGAGTCCCCTCTCCTGCTCTTTTTTTCAACCTACGTCGCGTCATTATTCTACATGGTTTATTACCCCCTTTCTTCCTTCCTCCTAAAAGGTTGTTCTTGTGGACTGCATGGGTCCCTCCCTCCAACCATGCCCTGATTTCTTTTAAGGTCTTTTTCCCATCTTGCTTCTTTTTTTTAGAAAATTCTATCATCAAGGACATTTTATTCCAGTTAACCCCTTCATAACCTATCCATGATCTTTAGACTGCTCTTTTATTCCTTTTTTATTTTAAAGACCCTCCTTCCTTCTGAAAGACAGGTCTAACCATTGGCGAGTATAATTGTTTTGAATTTTTTTTCTGGAGCCTTGATACTTGTGCTTTTTTCTGCGGCCTTTCCCGTCAAGATCCTCTCATCCACGAGAGGATCTTCTTCTGGTTTTAGAGCTGACATGGTCCCGTAACCCCCCTTTTTGGTTTTCGTCTTCCTCGCATCGTGGACCCTCCCAGCTGACGGGTTTGGCCATAACCCCAGGTTTTCATTCAAATTTTTTTTCTACCCCCAAATTGGTATGGGAAATATCTTTTATAGATGACAATTTTTCCCCTTTCCTTTTTGGAGTCCTTCTCTTCCAATCCTCCTTACTTTCTCCTCCAATTCTCCGGCTTCTTTTAAGCCGAGTTTTCTCCTTTTTAAAGTGAGACCCCTTTTTGAGAGGGCTTCTTTCCTCCCTCCTCGGCCTCTCTCATCCCCCTTCGTGCTGATTGGGTTCCCCCCTCCCTGGATCGTCCCAACCCCCTCGTCGCCCTTTCCAACCCCTTTTTTTTTTTTTGTTCCCGCCCCTTTCCAAGCCTCTGAGCGAAGGTTTTTGATCCAAACGTTTTTTTCTGTTTAGCCTTGAATTTTCTAGATAGGATTCGAATTTGAGGGGTTCCTCCTCGCTGGTTCTGAAATCTTTTTCAAGCCAAGCTCTTAGGACAGATTTTCTGCGAGCCTCTTTTTTTTATTCTTATCTCTTTACTCCTCCACTATTTGTTGTTTTTTTTTCTCTCCTACTTGAAGAAGGAGGCGGCTATTTCTTTAATGACGTTTTCGCCGGTTTTTTAGGATTTTTTTTTTTGTCGGAACGGACTCTTCTTGTATAGACTACCTTCCCCGTCGGACAACCCTTTACCCTCTTTCCATCACGCCGGACTCCACTTTTTTCCTAGTTTGGTTCTAGCTGAACTTTTCCCCCCCGCTGAGAGTTTTTTTTTTTATATTTTTCATAAAGCTTTTCCGACGTTTTTCGCGTTCTTCATAAACGCACTTTTTCCCCTCCTTTTGATCTCAATTTCTGGAGGCGGCGTCGGAACCATTCCTCTTGCATTCGATCTTCTCTTCCGGGTTCGTAGCCCCATAACTCCTACCTTTTCCTGAAGCCCCCTTCCTTTTCCCTTTAGATCCCTTTTTTTTCTTTTTTGTTTTCCTTACCATAACCCTCCCTTTCCATGAATTGAGGGCTCCCCCCCTTCCTGACGGACTTTTCATTACTTTTTTATGTCAACCCCCCCCTTGATTTGCTTTTCCTGCTGGCGCTTTTCCTTTTTTTTATTGAGCTCCCCCTTTCCGTTCCGACTCTTCAGCACACCCTTCTGATCGTGCATTCGGTCCAGTCCAGCGGGGTTTTTTTTTTCTTAGACCCCCCCTTCCTCTTCCCTTCCAAAATTTTCTTCGAAGTCCTACTTTCCCTGCGGGAGCTGTTTTCGCCCGAAAAGGAGCGAGTTTGAGATAACAGCCCCTCGATTTCCTAGTCCAATTCGAAAGGGTCCCCTTTCGAACTTTCTGTATCCTTTTTTGCTATCGTGTCTTTGTTTTTCCCCTTAACCAAGGTGAAGTTCTCCATTTCTTCCTCACGTGCGTTTGATTGGGTTTCTCTTTTTCAGGTGATTTTTTCGGCCGATAATTTTTTTTTTCCTTTTTTTTGCACTTTTTTTTTGTCCTCCGCAGAACCCCTCCCAGGCGCCGCTGGGGCATCCTGGCATATTTTTTCCCCAATTCCCCCCTTGACCGCCTTTTTCCCTTTTGCAATAGCGAAGAATCCCCTCCTTCTTCCAATTCTTCTTGTCTCCAAGGAAGCAGACCTTCCTTCTTACCCTGATTCTGTTTTTGCATTTTTTTTTAATTTTCCTTCTTATGTTTTTGAAAGATTTTCTTTTTCGGATTTTTTTTCCAAATGAGCCCCTTTCCAGAGAGATGGGTCATTCCGTCCATTTTGACCTTTCCGATTTCCTTTCAGTTCCTCTTCAGATTCCCCCGTAGTTCTCCTCTTCTCCCTTTCTCCGAAGAGATCCTCTTTTTTGGCCCCAGGTTTTGATGTCAATTTCCTTGTTCTTAAGGGCCCAATGTTTTCCCTCAATTTCCTTCTGGCCTCTTGCAAGGTGCCTTTACGGGATTTTTTTTTTGTGATCCGGGAACCCTTCATTGGTTCCCCACAACGCTTGATACTCCTGTTGTTGTTTTTCTTCGAAGCTTTGAACTTTTTTTTTTTCCCGGGGCTTTAGACCACTGCCTGATACCCTTTTTCAACAGAAACCTCAGTCCCCCTCCCGCCAGCACCTTTTTTCCGGATGGTCATGTGACTGTTTTGGCCCCCCAGGATTTCCCCTTCCCCCCCCACACCTTTCGCAGTGAATTTCGCAACACTTTTTGTTCCTTTCTGATTTTCGAAGACTGCGGACATACGGTTTTTCAAGTTAGTGAGACCCCTCAACGCTGCTGAGAGAGTCCCCTATTCGCCATAGAGCTTCCCCTTCCCAATATTCTTAACTCCCTCGGACCCCTTTTCCTTTCACCGGGTCTACTCCTCGGAAGGAGTTCCCCCATCCCATGCTGGAACCTTCTCGCCCTCGTCTTGCAGCCCCTTTTGCGGGTTCCTCGAGTTGCGTTTTCTTCCCTCGTATGCCCCTTTTTTCCCTTGGGAAGCTTCCTGTAATGGACCCATGCGCTCTTCTCCCCCCCCGGTCCCGTTTTTTTTCTAGACTGGTTCTTAGGTCACCCTTAAACGGTCCCCTCTTTCGTGCCGATCCGGGGCAAACCTCCCCTTTCCCCACTGAAGCCCCCAATCGCGTCCTCCTCGACTTTTTCCTTTTCCCCTAAGATTTCCCAAATTGTTTCTAAGGATTCCTCCACCTTCTCCCTCTCCCAGGGTTTCCCCCCTCTTTTTTCACCTGGTGTATGGTTTCTCCAAGGGAGAATTAATTTTCTCTGCGAGTCCTTCTCTCTTCCAGCCTTTTTTTTCTTCCATGTCTACCCGGTACTCTTTTCTTTCTCATTGAGATTGCCCCCTTTTTTTTGAACTGAAAAGAAGCTCTTTTTCTCTGAGTCCTGATGTATTGGCCCTTTCCCGACCCCCCTTGCCCGCTTTTTCTCTGCAATCCTTTTCTCTTTGCATGAAAGGGTCTCTCCCTCCACACAAATTTTCCTGGTGGAGAACCCCTGGACTTCTTCCCAGACGGGACACCCGTGGCTTTTTTTCCCTAAAAATTTGTTTTAATGAAGTTTGTGATGTTCCCGCAAATTTTCTTTCTCTGATTGCTGGGGGGCCAAATCCCCGTATTCTTGTTCCTTCCTTTGGTTTTTCCCCCCCCTTTCAATTGGCCTTGTTCTCTCTCCTTTGCACTTTTTTTTCTTTAGTGTTGAGACCATTCCCTGTCCCTCTTTGTATTGCATTTCTGGGGAATTCTGGCTCCAAAAGGATTTCTTTATAAGATCTTCGAGTCTTGATTCTTTTTTCGCAAATAATTTCCCCCTGCAACCTCCCCTCTCGCGCCAGACCTTTCAATTTCCTTTTTTATTCGAACTCCCCATTTCATAGACGGTTTCGTGTAGTTGATTTTCCCCTCTTCGATAGAGGAATCCCAGGTGAGGGTGCCGAAGCTTAAGATCCTCTCCTTTTCATACTCTTTAACATTCCCCTCTCCTTAGGTACTTCCCTTATCGAAGCTCCCTCTTCGTTTTTCTCCGAGTCTTTTTTTTTTTTGAATAGTCTTCCTTTTTGTTGGTGTTGAGTCCCCACCCCTCTCCCGGAGAGCGTCCCTCATATCGTTAATTTCTGGCAAGGAAGTGACGGTTCTTTTATTCCCCCCTCTTTCAATCCCTGAGCCTGCATGCAGACTTTTCCCTTTTGCTAAAACTTCTTCTTTTTTAGTAAATCTCCAACGATGTTCTTTTGCGCTAAATGAGGGTCGTTCCTTCGCCGCTTTCCAAATTCGTTCCACCGACGTTTGTGGCGCAGGAGAGCCCTTCCCCCTCCGATTTGACCTCCGGATTTTTCCCCCCCCCCCCGCCCCTGATTGGGCTTTTTTTTTCCTCTTCCCCTCCTCTAAATGGCCTTTTTTTTTTTTAGCCCCCCTTTCCCAGGGCATTGATATCCTCTCTTGTCGACGGAGTATCCCCTTGGGAACTAATCCAGTGCATTTTTTTCAAGGCCACTGGGCTACCATTTCGAATTTTGCCTGCACCCTCAATTGAATTGCTTTCTCTTTTTTTTTTCGTCATGGAGGTCTCCCTCCTGGAGGCTTCCCAACACGGACAGAGTTGGCTGCTTTCTCGACTCCGCAGTTGCCTTTGATTTTTTTTTCATTTCAGGACTTTTCCCCCGGAACTATGCCTTTTTTTTGAGAAGGGCCTCTTCTGCGATTTTCTTTTTCCCTCGAATGGGACCTCTTTCCTTTAGAGATATTTTCCTTCTCTTAAAAATGGTTTTCCCTCCCTGCCACCTTTTTTTTTTTCTCTTGCTTTTTTTCTTTTGCTAGATGGCGCCTTCGACTCTCGAGACTCATCCTCGAAACTGGCCTCCCCTCCTCCCCCTTTTTGCCCCTTATGGTGATACCTCTTTGACATTTTTTCCTTAATTTCCTCTCCGTTAGTCCTTTCAGAAAGGGGCCCCTTTTTTTTTATGACTCCTCCCTCTCCTTCCTCAGGCCCATTTTTTTTTCCTAGGTGATGGAGTTTCCCCCCCCCGGTGGGTATCGGCACGCCCGAACTTTTTTTTTCGAGACTTTTCCCCTCCCCCGAATTTCTTCTTGAACTAGAGCAGGGCCTTTTTCCGCAAGCCTCTTGCAGTTACCTTTCCCGATGCTTTCCCCAAGGGCTGGTATGATAAGTCCCTCCCTCCTCTTTTATTTTTCCCTTTGCTTTTTAGGAGTCAAGTCACCTCTTTCCTTCGATTCACCCAAGAAGGGATTTTTTTCGATTTTCTGAGTCCGTTTCCCCCCTCTTATTTTTTTTTTTTTTTTTTTTTTTTTTTTTTTTTTTTTTACTCCATCAGTAGTGCCCCCTTCTCTCTCGAGTTGTTCGATAACGGTGTCCTCCCCCATAGATTTTTTTTTCCAGTTTTAGGATTTTGTTGACATCTCCCCCCCCCCGTAGTTCTTACCTGCTTCGACTCAGCTGATACCCCCCCCCAAGGTGTCCTCACTGTCCCCTGGACGACCCCCTCTCTACACCCCCCCTCAACCCCCCACCTACCCCCCCCACCCCCCACTGTCCCACACCCCCCACCCCCCCCCCCCCCCCCCCCCCCCCCCCCCCCCCCCCCCCCCCCCACACCCCCCCCCCCCCCTTTTTGGGGTGTCTTCCCTTTCCAACCAACCCCCCTCTGGAAATCTGCTGCCTTTTTTTTTTTTCCGTAGGTTTCGGGGACCTCCAGGCCGTGGTCCTCACGCCAAAGAACCCCAAGATGACTTTTTTCTTTTCCCTTTTCTTTTTGTTTTTCTTTCTTTTTTGTGAGGTTCTCTTAGAAAAAGGCCTTTATTTTTCCCTTTTTTCTCCCCAAAGAATTCTTAAACGCCCCAGGAAAAATTGCCTTCCCTTTTCTGGCCCTTTTGGGTTTCTCTCCTTGACATATAGACTCCCTTTGACCCTTTCCCCAGCTTTCCCCCTATTTTAGCCCCTTCGCGCCGATGGTTTTTGGTGTCTCATTGAAATTTCTTGTACTTAACCCTGATTCGAGCTTCCCCCTCTTCCTTTTTTCCTCTCCCGCTTGAAAACTTCTTTTACGCCTTCTTCTGTTGAGAATGGTTCTCCCCCCTTTTAGTTCCCTCTCTGTCTTGACCCCCTTTTTCCAAGGGAGTCCTCTTTTTCCTTTTTTTCCTTTGCGCCACTTCCTTTTCTCTTTCCCCCTTGATACAGTCCTGAAGGGGAGTATCCCGGGTTCTTTTTGTTCAGTTGATGCGAGATTTTTCCCTGGACTCCAAGGTTCTCACTTCTTTCTTTTTCCCTCACGCCGACTTTCTTTCGTCCTGTTGAGTCTTTCGCCCTAATTCGTTATCGTTCAGAATACCTGGGACCGCAAGTCGTTCTTTCCCCCCCTTATCTGATTTTCTTTCCCGGTCATGTCTTCCTTTCGAAGGAACCTTTTCCATCTCCGTCAAGTCCTTCTTTCCCGCCCCCAAAAATACTTTCAGCGCCATGGTATACATTCTTTTTTTTCCGTGAGCTCTTTAGTAAAAGCCCTTTCCGGGCAACCTCAAGGCTCTTCAGAAGTTACGATCCTGCTTTTCCTCCTCCAACTTTTTCACGATCCTCTTACTTGATGTTCCCTGGAGGCTTTTCCCAGAACTCTTTGACCCAATTTCCTCCGGAAAGATTCCTTGTTTCTTCCCTCTCCTTTCATGCCGGCCCCCTCCGGGTCCTCCTCTGACTGAGAGAACTTCCGTCGAAAAGATTCCCTGGTTGTGCCCATCCCCCCTGGTTTCTCCCCTGGCTACCCCCCCTTCTTTTCCCTTTTTCCCTAAGCGGCTTTTTCAATATCCAGCTTTTCTTGGGGATAGATGCCCTCCCTCCATTTCGGCCATTGCATTTCTTCATAGCGATCGGTTATTCCCCCTCGGTCTCCTCTCTGAGCTCTTTTTTGTGGCCGACGCTTTGCAATTGTCTTTCCCCCCCTGCTTGTTCTTTTCGTTTGCGATAAGAAGTCTCCGACTAACCTAGCGCCTTTCGTTTTTTACCTTCTCTTCTAGCCCCTTGCCAAGTTACGTAGTTTATTGCAGGCTTTTTAAAATATCCTTTTTTTCCCTTTCTAACGCCCGGTTTTCCCCTGAGTGTAGTTTCCCTCCCATTGATTTCCTCCCTGAGGGTTTTTCCAGGCTTCTTACCCCCCTCCCCCATCCCTTTTTTGAAAGACCTTCTCTGGGCAGATGAATCTCTTCTTCTTTCCTCCTTGCGTTCGTTTTATG
>Ga0179593_1500321_pt1 | contig 28754 bp, 32 predicted proteins | sample CZODoug2_1_08_16_FD_185931 | JGI IMG/M metagenome (GOLD analysis project Ga0179593, IMG submission 185931) | Vadose zone soil fungal communities from Angelo Coast Range Reserve, California, USA - CZODoug2_1_08_16fungal (PacBio error correction) | ecosystem: Environmental > Terrestrial > Soil >... | reverse complement strand
TTCCGTTCTTCCTTCTCACACCTTCCTTCTCGGCTGGTTGCACTTCTACCCTAGTAAAGCCTAAACCCGTCTCCTTTCTTTTCCAAGACATTTCTTGCCGAGACCCTTTTCCCATCCCTTGACGCACGGAGTTCACGTGTGTCTTCCCTTTTTCCCCGCCCCCCCCCTTGGCCTCCCCCTTCTCCATACGCCTAAGCTTTTTTCCGATAGCCCCCTTTATTTTTCCCCCCCTTACATATGCTTAGTCTGAAAGCTTCTCCAAGATTGAGTTCCTCTTGCTTTTTCGCCATCCCAGTTCCCTTCCCTTTTCCCCTGCAAGCGAACATTGCGGCATCTTTTTTAAACCTGCTATCCGCAAGAAGCCCAAAGCCACTTCTTGAAATTCTTTCTTAGGACTGAAGACCCCTTTTGGTCGGACTTGCGCTCCGGCATTAAGTATTTTAATTTCTTCTTTTTTTTCTGAGTGTAGATTTTCAGATACTAGTCCTTTCTGTGATGATCTCTAGAGATCTTCTTTAGCTATAACCGCAATCTTTCCCCCCGTGATGAGTTTCGATGTAGCTTCTCCCCTTTCCTTTAAAGCTTCTACTCCCGTCGCGTCTTGTCGGGTCCTTCCCTCTTTGAGTCAGGACAAGGTCGGTTTTAGAGGTGCTCCGTCCGAGTTAACCTGTGATTGTTCCTCCCTTCTTTTCTCGTGTCCCTCCCCCCGTCCCTTTCGCCTAAATAGCAGGTTTCTTTCCGCCTTTCCTGATAATCACAAATAGCAAACCCCCCGTAAAGATCGTTTCTTTTTTTTCCGCCTTCTGCCTCTTCACACGCCTTCACTCCCCCCTCCTGCCCCAAGCCGTCCCCTCACGTCTCGATCCTTGCTTCCCGAAGGTCCCTTTTTCCCTTCATGGTTATCCTTCCCACAGCGTAGAATTGGTAAACACCTTCATGTTTATCATCTTAGCCGTATCTTTCTCTCCCCTTCTTCTTTAGCCTCTCCCCCTTTCTGAGCGTCGCTTCGCAGTGCCTTTTTCCCCCTTAGGAGCTCCTTTCCCCAATACTCTTTCCCTCGAACGCCTTTTGTTTGGCCACCCCCTTGGCCCGAACCGATCACCCCCCCCTAGATACTCTATTTTCCTGACGCGATCAACAACTCTCTTTTTCATTCCCGATGACAACCCTGCGGAATATCGACATGACACTCGCCCCCGGTTTAACTTTTCCTTTTAAACTCTCCCGTCCTTGTGGTTTTTTTTTTTTTTTTGCCGATCTCCTTTCTTAAATTGGTCCTCTGTCCCACGATCCCTCTGGGATCCTTCTTTTTTGCCATCACCTTTCTTTTTGACCAAGTTCTGGAAAGTCCCCTTTAACCACGGATGGCCCTGATTGCTGTGGGTCCCCTCTTAGTTCGTATTTCCTCATCCTCTCCCTTCCTACCTTTCTTTACCGATAAAGTTCCCTTCATCAAAGACACTCCTCTTCTAACTCCCCGCGATAGTGGGAGGGGATCTTACTTTTTTCCGGTTTAATGTTTCACGATAGGCATTACTTTTCTTTCCTTTAACTCTTTTTTCATCCCCCCTTTTCTTTCAGCGCCTAGTAGGACTTCTTTTTTTTTCTTGGACGTAATATGTATTTTTCCCAAAAATGCGGGGTTTTTCCCACGGGTCGTCCCCCCTCACCTTTCTCTCCTTGCTTTCTGTTTCCCCCAACGTAGGTATGTGAGCGACCTTTTTCCTCTATACTTTCATAGGTAAGCACATCAGTGTAGGTCGGTGATTGCTGATTCGAGGCATAGGTTCCCTTTTTTCCGTACTTTTTACCCCCAGACAGCCGCCTATGACATCTCCTCCCTGCGGAGAATAGCCCGACCCCAAACCCCATTGTTGCCGCCAGATTCTTGTCAACATCATTCCTTGGTGAAGTTTCGTTCTTCCTCTATGCGTGTTTTTTTTTGGGTTGGTTTTGATGGTACAGTAGCTTCGTTCGCCGGATTGACCCTGGAGCCTGGGCCCCCCCGGTTTCGCCCTCTTCTTTCCCCCCCCACTCTCATTTCCGCGAAAAGCGTTAGCTCTTCTCAACTTTGACCTCAGAAGAGACTTTAGGCCGTTTTCCGACTCCCCATGCTGCCCGGCCGTCTTTAGCCCTCCAACCCTTACCCCCCCTCCCCGAACCCGTTTAACGAGGTTTTGATGAAATTTTTTTCTTGAGACAATCCCCCGAAAAAACCGAGTCCTGTCTTCCTTTTGCGTTTTTGACCCATTTTGTGTTGTTCATGGTTCGATCCTCTCCGAAGCCCTGGCTACCATATGGGAGTTGCCCATTCCCCCCTCCACCCCCGGAAAAGTACATCTTACTTGCACTGCGGAGGCAATCAGATTTGCCCCCCCTCCACGCTTGCCTATCCACTTTCCCTCCCTCGAGAGTTCAGCGATATTACACCGGCTTCGCCTTCGAATTCTCTCCCCCCCTCCTTTTCCTCCCCATCCCGTATTGAATTTTCCTTTTTTTTCGATTATTCTTCCCTCTAGGACGACTCTGAATTTCCCTTCCCTTCTTTCCGCGTTCCGGTCTGAATTACAGACCCTTCCTCGATCGGTCCCTCGACCCTTCTTCCCCCAGAGCGTTTCCTGACCGTGACCCCCCTTCCCTTTCAATTTCCCCTTTTTCCGTTTGCGAAAGACGGAGCTCGGCTAATGGTCCTTCATTTGGAATCCCGACATACCACAACCCCCGAGTCTTTTCCTCGCAACGTAGGCTTTTTTCAGACCCACCCCCTTTGAAATTGAACTCTAAGTTGATCTCTTTTCCTGCCCCTTTCTTTCTCTTTTTACCATGAGGATGGGTTTTCCCCTGTGTACCACTGTCCTAAACCAGCTCTCATGTTTTTAGACCCTATTCCTCCCGCCGCCAGCGCACTTTCCGTCTCCCCCTTCCACAGCCCTGTCTCTTCTCCTTCCGGGATGGTAGTTTCTTGGAAGCCCATTTTCACCCTCCTTTTGTTGGTGGGAGATTTTCTCTGAAGCAAACTATCAACAATGGTGCTGATGCTTCCCCTTCCATTGTTTTGTGCTTTGCTGTTTTTTGAGCCCAGGGTCTTTTTTTTTTCTGGTCTCTTCTTCGTTCTTCCTCCATTATTTTCGTTCTTATGTCCTTTTTTTCACCAGTATGTCACAACCCTTTTTCTTCCCCATTTAAGCCAAGTTCGAAGGAGCCAGACCCCCTCCCCCCTGCCTTCTTCTCTGAATTCATTCCTGATTTGATTTCTTTTACCAAGTTTTTTTTTTTTCAGTTTTCCAAAAAGAGGAGTTTTATGTTGCTAATCTCCCCTTCCCTCTGCAATTCCCCCTCCCCTATATAAATCTCTTCCCTTCGACATATTCTTCCCTTAGCTTCCTGGAAGGGTATCTCCACAGAATCTGTGACGGTCTATTTCACCGTCTTTTACTGGTTCAGGGCCTTACTCCTCTCCCCCCTTTTCCTTCATGTACCGATCGGATGCCTCTTATCACCCCCGAAGGAAAGAACAAGCCCATCTCGAACCCTTCCTTTTCCGGTTTGTGGTCTCAAAGAAGTGTGTTTCCCTCTTTTCGCCTCTCCGTTCTTTATATAAACATTCTCTCGGACGTCTTATTTTTTCCCCCAAGCGTTCATGTCCGGACGGAGAACCTGAATGCTCATGAAGCGGGTAGCGCTATGTGGGATGGTTCGTATTCAACCTTCCTTCCCCCCCCCCTTGAAGCCCCTTTTTTTTCCTTAATTCTATAACTTTTGACCCCAATCATTTAGACCACCTCTTGATTCCCCGCTTTTTTTTCGTTGGATTTTCTTGGATCTCACTTTTTCCTTGACCCCCAGGCTCCTTTCGGGATGATTTTTTCATGGGTGTACCCAAGATTCTGTCCCTCTTTTATTCCGATGTTTTTCTTCTTATTACTCGGCTCTCGTCTGCGTTTTCATCTATTTTATGGGACTCCGAAGGGATCTGTCCTTACTCGATCTGTTGTCTTCTTCCCCCCCTGTACTGTCCTTCCTCTTCTTGCACTCCAGGAATGCCCCCTTTCCTCTTTTGCTACTTCTAATATTAACAACGGCCCGATAGGCTCCTACGACTCACCCTCGGCAATTCTTCCAAGCTCTCTTTGGTCTTGTCCCCCCCTCTTTTTTTTTTTTTTTCCTGGCGTTTCTGGTTGCCCTAGATGTATTTTTATTTTGTCCAGTCCCACCCCCCCGTACCTCGCGTGCCTCGATCACAGGTCCCCCCCTTTTGAACAAATTCTGTATAAGGAGTCTCGGCTTCACAGGCTCGTCCCTCACTAGTTTTTTTTTCCATCCCTGTCCCCCTTTTCTCCTGTTGCTTGTCTCCTTTTCAAGGGGTTTCACCCCTTTTTTTTTAATATTTTCAACCACGTCCTGGTTAGTTTATTTTCTGCCTTCTTCCCCCCGACCGATGTTCGATCACCCCAACTTTCTGCCTGTCAAGTCTGCAGACTTCTTAAAACATTCCCCGTTTATGTCTTACCCCCCCCCCAACCGTTCCCCCCATATCTCTCCTTCTTCCTCGTTTCTTCCCCCAGGTGATATTTCGTTTTTGTCGTTCTAGGGACCACCCTTATTTCATTGACTGTAAACAGCAACGCACGGCATCTCCCTTCGTTCTTTTTCAGGGACCGTAACTATCCTTTCGTTTTACTAGGCTTTCTCCCGTCCTCCGTTCTCCATTGCCCCTCTAGTGCTTCCTGTCTCCTTTACTTTTGCCAACCTCCTTGCAAATCCTCCTTTGAGTACAAATCGGTCAGATAGTCCATTGCTCTGACCTTGTGGCCCAGCTGTTCCAATCAGCCGCGCCTCCTTTGTCTCCCTGATTTTAGTCTCCGGCTGGCTCGATTTTCTTAACCTGCCCTTTTATGGGAGTGAATCCGTTCATGCGTCGGGCTCTCCCTTTCGTTTTTCGCCCCCCCGACCCCGTCTTCCTAACTCCTTTTCCCCCTCCCCTCTCTCCCATTTGTGGAAGGACTTCACCGCTATTTGTTGTCGTCCTGCTTCAAATAAGCAGCACATCCCTTCCTAAAAGCCGGTTCTGGACGCACCCTTTGGGCGTGTTGTATAAGGTTGCTGTCCAAGAATATTGTAAGAATTTCGTGCATGACGATAGACATTTTGATATGACCCTTTCTTCAAAGATTGTCCAACCTTTATTTAACGTCGATTTCTCTTAAGAGCGATCTATCAGTTGTTCCTTCTTTTTTGAGACTGCGAGTGGTCTTTTCGAGATTCCAACTCTCTCCTCCTATACATATTTTAGGGCCGCCCCCATGCCCAATCCGTTTGTATCTTTTTTTCTCCGGTGCCCCCTGCTCCTACGTCTTCCTCTCCTTTCTAAAGTCCCTGCTTTTCCTTTTTTCCCCTTCCCCCCCTACCCAAGTGAAGATACCCCTTTCTTGTCCGATCCATGACGGTGCCTCTTAATCGATCGACGTCACCATCCTCCCGTCTCCTGTTCTCCTTCCCCCGCCTAAGAAGCTCCTTAGATTTTTTTTTTCTTCATGATGTCCTGATACCTAACCCTGTCATCCTTTTCTTCCGATTCTGCTGGAATTGTTCGTCGCGATTCCCCCCTTATTTTTCGCTTCCCCTCCCCCTCCCTTCTTCCCCCTCAGAGCTTCTCCCCTGGTCTTTTTCTGGGCTGGCGTACATCCCCCGGCATGTTCACTTTTCAATTGTCCTCGTCTCCCATGTGCTCTTTGCCGTTGTTCGCATTCGCTGTTCGTTCCTCTTTTCCCTCAGAAACTGGCTCTTAACCTCGCAGCTAACTCCCCCCGTTAGGAGATCTCCTATCCGACTTCTAATTCGCCCTTATGGCCTATTTCGTCTGCCTTCCCCCGGTCCGGTCTTTTTTCTTTGTCTTTTTTTCTTCTTCGGCCCCATGGCAAGCCTTTCCCCCTTTTTTTTCCCAACGTTTTGGTTCTGTGGCCGAGTGAACGGTCGTTTCTTCCGACGGCTCTTTTCCCTTCGGTGGTTATTCTCCCTTTGCTTCTTCTTTCAGAAATGTTGCAAAACCGGGCAATGCCGGTTTTTTTTTCATTCTTGGCCCACCTTCCCTCCTATCGAATTAGATTTCCTGTCCCATGAATTTGCCCGCGGTTTTCTCTCGTTCTTTTCCCTTCTCCCCCCGATCCCAGGATAGAGAAGGGATTAAAGTTCTGTTCTCTGCCTGCTGCCCTTCCACTCCCCTTTTTACACGTTTCCTCCCCCCGCGTTCACTCTTCCTTTACACCCCTGTGGTCTTCGTGTCGTTTCCCCCCTTGCTCAGACGAAGATATAGGCCGTATAGTCCATCGCGATTACACCCGGCGTGCTTCCTATCCCTTTGATCTTCCTTGCTTTTTTTCACTTCGCTTCCCTCGCGACATAGCTTTTTAACGGAGATGACTGTCCCCCGAACAAGACGGGGTGCGCTATCCCCTGCTGTGCCAACCCTTCCTAGTAAATTTTCCTTCTTGCACCTTCCCTCCCCCCCCCCAACCGCTTCGAGCCGCTTCTTGATGACTTAGAAGATGGCGAACCGTCGTTCCCCTCCCCCTCATTCTTCCGGGCGTTCTCTCGCGTGAGCTTTCCGCTCTTGAACTTCGTCTCTTTTTTCCCCTCCTGAGCCTTTCCCCCCCAGCTCTTTCCGAGCATTGTCTCCCCCCGGCAGTTGAACTCTTTCTGGGTGAAGCTACCTCGCTTGTGGAGCTTTTGATATGTATTCCTACACGTCTCGCGCATTTCTCTCTTTAAAGGTTGTCCCGGAACGCGGGGTCTTCATTTCGAACCCGTGCTAGAAGGTTTTTTCGGCGAGAGTCGCCGGCGAACTAGCAGTTTTTCAAATTTTTGGTTCCCCTCCTGAGTACCTTTGATCAAATCCTAGAAGGCTTTCTTCGAGTGCGAGTACCCGCCCCTGCGTTTCTTTACATCCCCCCCTCCTATAGTTACTTCGTTAGTTTCTAATTTTACTCTCGGGGGTTTTTGAAATTCCCTCCGGTCCCCCCCCGATCTAAACGGCTCGATCCCTTTCGATCGTGAATCTTGAGTTTAATCACTAGGTTCTCCGAACCCCACCTCCTTTAGGATGCGGACACCACTCCCCTTTCTTTCCCTTGCTTATTTTTGCTTAGGCGGGAGAGCCCTTCCCTGTTTGATATGACCCTACCCTTTCTTCTTTTCACGCTTTGACCCCCCCTCCCCTGGACGGCCCCTCGTTCATGTATCTGACTGCCATCCACTCTTTGAGTCCCCTTCTCTTTCGTCTTTTCCGTCTTCATCAAAAACCTTTTTAGAGTTTTTACCTCCTCTCTTAACTGCCAGCGCCGCTTTTCCCATCTTTTCCACCTTGGGTCTTCTCGGGCTCCACTCTCTTCTCCAAGGTCACCGAGCACTTTTCGGTAACGCCCCGACGAGTTATAAGGTTTGGCCCCCCTTCACCCGCGGTGACCTTTCTTTTCCTACGGATATACGTAGTTAGCTACGCGGACCGTTTCCACTGACCATTCGCGTTTTTTTCCACCTTCTCGGCCTTTGATGAGAACGTGGTCCTTTCCCTCCCTATATCATTTATATTTTTGTGGTTTCTAGTAGCTTAGTTCCTTCCCTCACTAGGCCCCGCGTCCCGATTAAAGCCCCTTTCGACCCCCCCCTAATCAACTAGGAACCTCCCCCTGAGAAGCTAGTGAAAGCAGATTTTCTAGTTTACCTCAAGAATTTACATTGGTGTTTTCCCCCCGATCCTTCCTCTTTTTGCTCCCCCCCAGAGTTTAACTCTTAAGAGTTAACTTCGTTTATTCCTATGCTTTTGGTTTTTTGTTTCCTCACAAGATTTTTACAAACTTCCTGGGGCTCCCCCCCCAACTTTCTCTTTTTTCTCCCCCTAACAAAGGATATTGTTTGTGTGACCCCCCAACCTTTTTAGTTCTGGGCCTCTATCCTTCCCAGAAGATGGGTAAATTTGGAGGCGCTCTTGTGTTTTTGATTTCATTGCTTGCGTTTCGGTTTAGAAGTTGGGCCTTGAATGGGCCTCCTATTCCTTACTAAATTTTCTCTTCCCACGAAAATCCCGACCACCACCAGTGGTTTCCGACCCAGATGCTGGGGTAACTTCATTCCTTCCTCTCTAGGAGGTGGAGTGGAATATGCACGACGCCTCCTAGGTCCCCTATTTACAAGTCTGTGCGCTGCTTTCTTTTTCCCCAAAGTATTTACATTCCTCCAAACCGTCCCCGATTCCCCACGGGTTTTTTCGAGCGATGAACCCCCCCCCCCCTTTGACTCCGACCTTGAGACCCCCAGACCGACGACTCGTTCCCTTGGAACTCTCTCCAATTACTTTCATTAATTCTCTGTGGAATCTTAACTCCCAGCCCCCCCCTCCACCGACCCTCCCTTTCTCCTGCAGATCGATTCCCCATTCAGGAGCATCCCCTCTGATAACGCTCTGGTGGGGGAAATGTGTCGACGCCTTTGCTTCAGATTTTATCTTTTTTTCGAACCAGCCCCCCCCAACACCATCTCATTTCTCCCCCCCCACCCCCCCCCCCCCCCCCCGTTTCCCCCTTGAGAACTCGCCGATAATTGAAAAAGTTTGCCCCCCCTATCCCCCATAGTTCGTTTTTTTGACCGGGATGGCCGGCGTTTCATCACACCCCCCTTTCCCTTCCCCTTCTGAACTTGATAGCAACTCCCAAAAGTTTTGAGGAATTGTAAGGCTATCTTTGATAGTTTGCCTGCCTGCTTCCTTTTCTCGATCCCTTCCTCCCCTCAATACTAACGAAAGAAGATCTTCTTCGTCCAGGTCGTTCCCAGCCCCCCTAACCTCTTTCTTTCTTTGGAACCCGCCCAGTCCCCCCCCCGAGCTCTTCCCCCTGAAAGATTTGTTAGGCGTCGATGATTGTGGGCATTTTCGCGACCGGTTCCTTTTGTCTTTTCCCAACTACAAATCAGATTTCCCCCAGTCCCTGAATTCCTTTTCCCTCAGACAGGCGTTTCCTTTCCCTGCGAACAGCCGCCGCCTACTTTCTCCCCATCCTGAAATGTTCTCCCCCCTTACCGAGTTTCCCCTCTGCCCTTGTACCGGGAAATCAATCATTTCACTTCTCTGAATTTTTTTCTTTGACTCCCATCAATTCCTAACAGCGACCCCGAAATTTTCTATCCACCAACAGACCCCAATCCTCTGAGCAGCACAAGGATTTCTTAGAGAGTTTTTTCCACGAATATGGTCCAACCCTTCCCCCTCCTTTTTTTGAGTCGTATTTTCTCTTTCGTATCCCAAACATTATTCCAACATGGCGACAAGGAATTATATTCTGACTACCGGCTGGTTTTTTCTTACGACTACATTGCAGATTTTAAGTTTGTTTTGGTGTTTTTCTCCTCCCTTGAAAAACCATTGATATAGGTTTCTGCGCATTTTCTACATAGCGTAATACTGGAAACTTTACAGTCTTACAGCCTTCAAAGTTTTTGCTTCCGATTTTCCGTTCGGCTTTTTGCCGGCCTCTGGAGGTGTTATGAAAGGGAGAAGTGTTTCAGTTAGCTGCAAAACATCTTTCTTATTTGGTTATTGTCTTTTTTTCCCCCCTTCACTAGCTTAACCTCACTTTCTTATTTCTTTCCCCCATAGAGAGGCTAGCCTCCCCCGTGCCGTGGCCCCTGTTCCCCGCTCTTTTTTTTTTCATCTCCGGATCAGAGCCATGTTCTTTTTTCTGGGACGTCAACTTCAGATTAGAGGACCTTCCTTTATTTTCAGGATCTGTCTTTTCCTAGCGTGGACGCGGCCTGACTGAATGAAGGTGACGGTCCCCTGCTACTCCTTTGGTATTAAATTGTCCTAGCTCTATTTCTACGCCCCCCCTGTGTTGACCATGTTAAATAACCAGCCTTTTCACTTCCGCTCGTCGTCGCGTCTTTATACGGTGGGACCCTCTTTCCCGGTTCTTGGCGATGGCTCTGAACCTTTTTCCCTGATGGGAACTTTCCTTTCTTTTGTTGTGAGTAGATTTCTCAACGCTTATTCCCCCTGAAGACACTTTCGTAGACGCTATGAACCCACTTCCTTTTTGGTCTCCCCCCCCGAGTCTTGCCGCTTTATGGGATGTGCTCCCATGGATTCTCCCTTTCCATACCCGTTTTTCCCTGCAGCCATGTGGTTATTTTTTGTTTGAATTTTTTTACTACCGACGGCCGGCCCGAGGTTTGCTTTAGAGATCGTAGCAGCGTTTCGTTGTCTGCTTTTTCGTCCCCCTTTTTTTCCTCAGTCCCCGACTCTTTCTGACCACTCTATTTGAAGTGAAGACATACTCTGCGCCCCGTCCTTCCCATTTCAATACGTCGCTCTTCCCTGTCTACTTGATTAACCCCCCTTCCCCAGGATTATATTCCCCGCGAACAATTGCTCTTGTGGTTTTCTTCACCACGTTGGTTTGTTGGCGTAGGGGTTATCTACCCTTTTTTCCTTCGTCCCGAGTCATCTCGTTTGCGGCTTTGTCCCAACCTCTCAAACTATGTTCTTTTACCACCTTCTCCACGAGTCACCTTTATTTTCTCCCTAGGGCGCGCTCTCGTCCAGCTGGCTCCCGCGCCCAGAACTACTGGTTGTGGCACATCCTTCCCCCCATTCCCCGACCCTGTTTCAGTGCGTCACATTGGAAACCCCCCCATAATGTAGGAAAAAACTTCCCAGGAAGCTTCAAAATAAATCATGTTCAGAGGAATCCCCTTTTCGTCGCTTGCCAGCACGTCCTTCCTCATTTCCCCACTCTTTCCGCATCGAGCCCCTCGCGCTCTATCCCTACTTTCTTCTCCCCGTTTTGATGGCTTGGATTTTTGTTTCTCCCCTCTCTTTCGGGACGCCGGATCGCTTCTCCAATCGAAATACACTATTTTCTTCCTCCGGAGTCGGTTTTGAATTAAAGGAACTCCTGTTCGTCTCCCCACCCTTGATCCTTTTTCCTTTTCCCCTAAGCTCGCTCCCTACGTAGTAAGTATTTTTTTAATGCCTGCCCCTCCAGCAAATAAGTAATAGCGCATTCCCTCCTTCTTCTCCGCCCCGGTCTCGTGAACCCTGGATTCATTCGCGGCTCCCGAATCACGTCCTCCCTCCTTTTTAGAACTCGTAGCCCTCTAGTAAGCTCCCCTAGACTAATCTTTTTTTTTTTTCTCTGAATACCTACCCCTACACCCTCAGTCCCCAAGATGATTAACAGTTTCATTTCCCGTTTTACCGCGCTCGCAAGGTTTCTGGATTAAGTCCCCCTCTAACTTTCATTCGCTCGAATGATAGCCCCCCCTTTCTTGACTAAAGACTTCCCCCTGATATTTGAGAACAATCCCTCGCGTGCTCTTTGGTAAGGGTTTCTGACCCTACCCCTTCCCCCCCTCCCCCCGTCCCTACAGCAGGAGTCTCCCTTTAGGCAAACTGCCCTTGTCTTTTTCCCAGGCCCTGTCTGCTGTAATAGGGCGATAGTCCCCTCGTGCCTTTTTTGGTGTCCTACGGATTTTGCTGTTTTTGGTTCGAGCGAGATCCCTTTGCCAGTCCTTTCCTTTTTTTTCCCCGCCTGGGGCCCCCCTCGTATAAATTACCCCTTCCATTTTAATTCTTCCGGTTGAATAATGTTTTTCTCTTCCCTTTCCCCCCCCCCGGACCACGCCCGCTACCCTGCACCTTTTCCCCTGATGTGTCGATACTTATTGGGCCTAACCCTCTCTCTTTCCTTTTCCACTTCCGCAAGAGCTTTCTTTAACTTCCCTTTCAAACGTAAGAAGATGCAGGATCTTCAATTCTCTTTGTCCTGACCGGTTTCTATCTTAAACTCTACACGTACCTCCCTAATACTTTTTAATGAAGGTCCCTTCCCGCATGCTTTGAATGGTGCCGTTTCGCCTCCTTGTTGACATGTTTGTTCAAGTAGACACTGTTTCCTTTCCTCGGTTTGGTTTTCTTTTTTTGGAGATTTTCGAAATTTCTCTGCATTTTTTTTCCTCTTGATGTCTTCCTGAGAAATGTGTTTTCCTTTTCTTTTGCGAGAGGTCCTCTATTTTCTACGCCCCTCCCCCTTTCTTCTTTTTTTAACAAGCGCCGTTCATTGGCAAACCGTTATCTCTTCCTCCCTCTTCTCTTAATCGCTATGTTCCTTCCTTAGGACTGCGATTATGTGCCGCTGTACGCCAATTAGTAAGAATTTTTCCAATTGAAATTTTTTTCTCTTTCGTTTCCTCTTGGTTCCTTTGTTACCGGGCGCGGCGACAGCCCCCTCCTTTAATAAGTCCTGGATTTTGTTTCTCTCAGTAAGTAGTTTGTGGAGGTAAAACCTCCTCCGTTCCACTTCCATTTCATGGGTTCGAAATTCTTGACCCTGAATCCCCCCTCCTTTTTCTCAGCTGTTAGAGAGCACTTTGCTGACTTTTTGCAGAAATGTGGTTTTATTCTTCACCATACGCCCCTTTTCTTCCTTACCGCGCCGTTTTTGATTTAACTCCCCCAAGTGCTGATGAGCTCCTTCCAGACCCCCGTTGAAAATTTCTCTCCCCTTTTACTTTTGTTCTCCGTTCCCCCTTGTTCTAAACATGCTCCCTCTCTAAGGCCCGTCCCCTGGGAGCCCCCCCAGCGATTAATAGGATGCGGAAACCTTGATCCTGGGCCCGCTTTTCCCCTCACATGGTTTTTCGCCAAGGCGGGTTCTCCCCTCTAATTGGATAGAGTAATTTTGGGACATTAGTTTTGGACCCCCCTCCCTATCCCTTTTTCTTTCTTCTCCATCCCTCCAAGCCAAACTTGCAGTCCAGGAAGTTCTCGATCTTCCTCACTGGTAAGGTGTCCCGATGAGAGGAACATCCGCCTTTTCTTTGGTATTCTGCGTGTTCCTCTTTCCGAGTAGCCACTTTTCTCATTAATTCCTCGGATCTCGCTTTTGTAGACCCTTATTCTTTTGTCAGCTTCTTTCCCTCAGACTTTAGGCCCTGTTTTTTCAGAGTGATCTCCACCCCCCGTCTTGCCACATTCCCTAGGCTGTATTTTAGGACCCTCTCTTATTTTTTTTCAGTTTATTTACAGATACTTAGAATTGAGGAAGGTAGCCTCTTCCTTCTAAAAACCATTGAGTGTTATCAGTTTCTCGCGTTTCCCTCCATAAAGTGTTCGCCGCCCTAGTGGGGCGTTGAGGTATTCCCTTTTTCTTGAAACCAGCGAAGACACCCAGTCCTCTTCTTGACGGGCTAGTTTAGCCTCGAGCGCTTACACTCTCTTTTTTTCATCCCCGCCTTGCTAACAAACTTTTTTCCTAATTTTTCCGGGACTAAGACCACGTCCTCTTCCCTTTTTCCGCCCCCATTTTCCCCCCCCGAATGTCTGGCACCGTATGACTTTTCTCCCCCCCATCCCTGTTACCCCCAATCGGGGATCTTGAGGACCCCCCCCTTTGGCCAGCGTTGCCCCCTTTCCTTTCTCGTTGTCCATCCTCCCTGGCGTTCCTCCTTTTATTCATGTCATTACTCAGAGCATTCAAAACAGTTTCTTGACCCCTTTCTCTTTTTTTTCTCAAACCACCTAGTACGAGAGGCAATCCTCCTCCAAAATCCCCCCCCCGACAGTTGCCTTTAAATTCAGGTGAGCCAGAACCCCCCAATTTCACCTTCCATTTTGGCCCCTCCCTCCTTGTCAGACTAATTAGTTCTGGCACCCGGCAAGTCTTCTTTCCTCCTTAGTTAGCCGGGAACTCTTAGATTTAAGCCCCCTTCCCAATGGAGCCGTTTGAGACCCATTTTCCCCTCTTCGTTTCGGCCTTTATAACCTCAAGGATAACGGACGATTCTGGTCTATTATTGAGGCTTCTTCCTTAATCCGTTATCCCTGGTGTTGACCCTCTCCCTTGTAGACCCAACCCCCCCATACAGCAACTTCCCCCATAGTCATCTCCCTATTTTTTTCGGCCTTCCTCGCACATAAACGGGAATGGTTTCACTCCTTCCGTTTCCTCCCTTCTGTGACCATTCACTTTCAGTTGAGTGGATTGACGTCTGGGCATGTTAAATGATTCCCCCCCCCCCCCCCTACCTTTTGCCCCCCCCCCCTGCTCTTGGAGCCCCTGTCGTCTTGCCCTCCCCTTTCTGTTCCCCTAGTTCGGCGAGAATTTTTAGGTTTGAAAAAGTATGAAGTTCCGGGGCTTTCTTCTTTTTCTTTTCGAGGCACGGCTTCGGTTTTTCTGTTGTTCCCCCCTCTTACAATGATCGAACTCTTAGTTAAGCCGACCAACTTCGAAGACCCCCCCCCCTTTTTTTTTTTCCCCCCACCATTTTTTTTGAAATCACTTCCCCCCTCCGTTCCTTAGTTCGCAACGTTGGTATACTTCCTAGCCGTTTGAGCCCCTTCTTTGACCCCTTCTGCCTGTGCCTCTTGCGACTTATTGCTTCAGATTTTTTTCCCTTAGAAAGGTTATTCCTTTCATCTCCTCCGAGTTTTTTTCCTTTCCCAACTTTTTTTTCACGAGCCCCTTTCTCCAACACGTCCCCGTTCAGATTAAATTGCCTTTCCAGGCCGGTACAGACCCTGCCCTCCCCCCCCGCCCCCCCTCCATTTTTTCCGAGTCCTCTGGATGGCCCTTGATGATCCTTTTTTGCCACACACGACCACTCCCCCCGTTGCTTTTTGGAAAGTGGGACTTTTGTGCTCTCTCCAGTCCGCCTTGATATTTAGGGTTCCATCCTCCCCATTTCCCCCCCCGTATGCAGCGGGCCCGATATGGGAAACCCTTTCAGCCCCCTTACGAAAAGCTCCTTTTCACCGTTACCCTCTATAATCTTCATCCAGCGTGACTCTCCCCGTCCCGCAGTGTTTCTCCCTTCCCAAAACTTGAGAAGGCGAACCTCTCCCCCCCACTTTATTTCCAGGAACAGCAGTCTTACTTCCTCTTAGCGTATGATTAGAAGAGCCCTTCGAGATGTCTCATTGAAGGAATTGACGTCCGAGCCTTTCCTTTCCTTCCTCCCCCCCAGGACTTGACTCCGACACCTGGTCACCAATGCTCCCCTACGGAACCATTTCCCCCTTGTCTGACACATTATGCGGCTCGGCTATTCGCAGTTGACCCCCTCTGTAGCCGCTTGCTTTCAGCCCAGGTAATCTTGCCTAAAAAAAACAATACCACTTGTGTGTTTGTGGGGTGGTTTTGTGGTTTTGTTTTTGTAGGAAGAAGGAAAGCCCTCCTTCCCTTTCAATATTCCTTCCTCATCAGGACCTTCCCCCGATCCTCCCGAAGAGAATTTCTTTAAGAAAAGGATAGACGTAGTTACATGATTTTTTTTTCCCCTCTCCTCGTCTTCCACCACGCCAATGCTCCCCGACTTCTGCTTCCTTTACTGAACGAGGACGCCGTTTCTACAAGTACGGGCTCTATCCAATTTTCCAATGAACGGATACGGAGCCGGCCTTTTCTCCCTTGTTTATAGTGGCATAAGACTTTATCTCTCTTCTTTCGAAGCAAGTTGGGGGGTGGTGCGCGTCTGAGGTCTCAGATGAGAACTATAACCAGGGTTACAACTTTTGGTACTGTTTGACCTAGCCCCTTTTTTTGATGGGTACAAGGGTGTTTATGATTGGTTCTCTTATGTGCCAACGTACCTTTCTTGTTTCTAGTTCATGTTTATAAAATATAGCCTCGGAAAGGACAATTTTTCCTTTTCCCCGTGTCCGTCTCCTGACTCTTCGGCTTCGACGCAGGCCTGAAGTATTGTGGCGTTATTCCCCTATTAAGGAATTTGTCTCTTCCCACCCTTCCTTAGTGGTTTTATTCGGTGACCACGCCTGCAAGAAGAAATTCATTTAGAACTTCGAGAGATCCTACTTTCCTTTTCGGGAATTTCCCGGTGAATCCCGTTTCTTTTTGAACTAGGTCTATTCCCGTATCCCCGATCTGTTGGGCCCCCTTCACTCCCTCTTTCGGTTCTGTACGGCGATGAGGCTTTTCCTTCTTCGTTCCTTGTCCCAGCACTCCGCGTTAAGGTTATCCTCCTTTTCCCAAATTCCCCTTCCCCCTTCTGGGTCTCAAGCCCGGGCTATCTTTTTTTCCTCTTCCAGTTTCCCTCACGCCGGATCACTCCCGGTTCTTTCCCTTGTCGGCTTATTGACCCCCCCCTGTTCCAATGTGCTTTTAAATTTGTCAATCCGGTCATTCTTTCATTATTTGGCGCCTTCATGATCGCTGCTCTGGTGGGATGGTTCTTTAGGCAACGCAGGCAACGCAATTTTTTTGGCAAAATCAGTCCTCTCCCCTGACCCCCTCCATGTTTCAGCGCGGCCCCCTTGTCTTTTAGCCGAATTTTCGAAATTAAAAGGTAGGGCCCCCCCCTTTTTTTTTCCGGTTTTCCCGAGTGTCGGTATCCACTCCTAGGTAATCTTCTTATCTAACCTCCTTTCCTGTTTCTGTCGTTTCGACTGTCGTCTTTTTGGCTTTGAAACTACCGTGAAGCTCCCAGTGTTAGTAGTCCACTAACGGATCCTCAATTCTAAGGACCCCCGTCCCTATGTAAAATCCTGACTCCTTCTGCCTCCTTCCTCAGGCGAACTTTTCCCCGTCTCCTAATCCAACTGCTTCTATGTGGTTTTCCCTGCAAACACAGCTTTTGGGTCAGGGGCGGTTAGCGTCTTTCTTTTCCCTGACTTTAGATTGTTTTTTCCTTTCCCCCCCTAACCCACCCTTCACGCGTCCGACATAAAGAGACTTTTAGTTGCCCTTTGTGATTCCCTGATTAAGACAGGATCGGCCAAGACATTGGTTCCCTTCCCCCCCCTTCCCCCCAATTCTTCCTTTCCCCTATGCGGGGCTCCGCGCAATGTTTTTCTCCCTCTTTTACTTGTCCCGGCCTGTCTTTCAGCAAGCTTTCTCTTACCCCCCTCCTCCCTTTTTGTGAAGGTCCCCCTCCCTTTTGATAGCGGCTTCAAGTTCAAACGGAATATTTTTTACGAGTCTCCTTTCTGGTCTCTTTTCGGTGCGCTCCCATTTTTTTCTTAACCCCCCCTGCTTATCGCCCCAACTAAAGCCTAGCAGCCTATCTTCGTTTTCCTTTCCAAATTTCCCCCCCTCCCCCCTCGGACGGAGTTTCTCAAAACGGCTCATTTGGTAGTTTCGCCTACTGAAGATAGGCAGGTTTCCGCCGCCTTTTTACAGGTTTACATCCCGTCTTTCGCGTTCCCCCTCTTTCCGTTCTTTTTTCCCGTCCCCCATTTGCTCGTGACCTTTGGCATTTTTCCTCCAATCCGCTTGGTGGCAAAGATTCCTGTCTATTCCCCGTTCCGCTTTCCTTTAGTTTCCCACCTCCTCGGTGGTTCTTCCCCTTGAATTCATGAGCTGCTACTAGTTTTTTCCAAGTATCTAGCTTAACGAGATCCCCTCCCCCCTGGGTCCCCTTTCCTTTCCTCCAGCGCCTCGCCGCGCTTGCTCACTCCTTACATTTTTACCGATGATAAAATTATTTGGGAGAATTTCCCCGTACTGTGGTCCCTTTCCTTTCCCCCCCCTCCTATGGTCCTAATTCCCTTACTCCCGTTCCCCTTTTTTCTCTTTTACAAAATAGATGGCTTCCTTTCCCTCTCGCGATCATGTCCCTCTCCTTTTCCTAACCTCAGACCGAGTCTTTCTTTGTTTCCTCGGAGCCCTTGCCGCGGCATGCGTCTTACCACGCGTTTTGACACCCATGCCCCCCTGTTTTACCTGCTTGATGGTCCCGCGACGTTTCGCATCCCCCCTTGCCTGAAGTTTACTAAGGTTTTCCTCCTTTCATTCCTCTCTCTATGAGAGAACGGTATCCTTTCTGTGTTTCAGAGATATCGAAGGCACCCTTTCCCTGAGATTGTATTACCACATAGTCCTTGAAGCCATTCGGTGTCGTTCCTCCTCCCTGATTCCCCTTAGGTGCAATAAAATAGCCCAGCTCTGTTTTTGTTCCCGTCTCCTATTTTCTGACCCCCTTTTTTATTTTGTCGACTTCTCCTCCTATACCCCCTTTCATTTCTTATATTTTGTTTCCAGACAATTTTGGACTTCCCTGCGCCTCGCCCTTGCCCTCTTCTCCCAAGGCCACGGGCGCCCCTCATACGTCTGGTCCTTTTTAGGAATCGTTTTTTACTTCATCCCCGTTCCTCTTTTTTATCGCCGAGAAGTTACGGTACTTATTTATTTGTTGAGGGCTTTCTTTGATTTGATCCCCTTACAATGGCGACGAAGACGTCCCCCCCCCTACACTGTACTTTCATCTTTTACTCGTTGAGGAGTTAATTTTTTCAAGAAATATTCCCCCGGAGTTTTGAATTGGGGACCGACCTTTTACCCCCCAGTTTTAATGAAAGGCCTTTTTTTTTTTCTGAACTTTCCTTTTTCCCTCTATGATTTTAATACTTTGTTTTAGAGTTTGTCTAATTATCCAATTTTTTTGAATTCCCTTCTTTTTTTTTTTTCCCCCTCATTTACCCCCCCCCGCCCTCCATTCCATATAACAGCGACTTTCTTCCACAGTTGTTGTTCTACCTTTACTAACCGGCACAACGCTTTTGACGCCGTCTTCTCTAACCTTTTCAAGGTTGATGATTAGTCCCATTGACCCTGCCCCTCTTAAATTTCCGGGGGCCCTATAGCCCTGACTTGGACGATATCTTTCCTTGATCCGTTCACATCCTTCCTCTTTTTTCATAGACACTTCGTCAAGAGGGCGTTTTAAGTAGTCCAGGCCAACAGCAGACTGCGCAGCTTGATGACCCCCTTTCCCTCTCCCCTTTTTTCTTAACTCCTCCCCCCGTACCGCCAACATGAATTTTTTTCTTGATCGCAGGTGCGAGAAGTAGCATCGGCGCTTTTCCAACATTACAGCTCTGAGCAGATCGTCTGTGTCTCTCTCTTCTCCCTTCTTTCCCCATTGCAGGATATTTGCGCCAAGTTTAGCTTGTGCGCAAGATCGTAACGACAGACTTCCTTTCCAGGACTTATGGATTCCGTTACCTTTCAACCTTTTTCCCCCTCTTTCTCATCGAGTCAAAGTCTTTCTTCCCGAGGTAAGTTAGTCCCCGCCCTCCGTTTAGATGGACTTTCGACCCTTTCGGCAGGACCTCCCCCCTTCTTTGCCATCTGATAGAGGGCAACCCGGCGTTCCCATCCCTCCCGCCAGTAGGGATCGATAGAGGATGATTCCTTTTCCTTTTCTGACTCGGTTCCTAGTTTTTCATTCTTCCCCCCGAATGACTCCCTCTCCAAGATTTTAGCTTTCACAATTCTTTTTGAGCTGCGTAATATTCGGTTCCAAATTCCCCGGTTTTTCCCCTTCGCTTTTTTCCCCCCCCCCAAGATAAATTGGCTTAGCTTCTTGTCGCTTTCTTTGCTTGAGAGAGAGCTTTCATGTTTCCTTAAATGCGAGACGTTCATTGTTCCTTTTTTTTCTTCCCATCTTGTAGCTCCATACTGAGGCCTGTAGTTGGCTGGCGCCCCCATATCTGGTTTCGAGGTCCTGAAGAGATTAACCATCGACTTGGACAGATTTTTTTTCCCCTTGGTCCCCCTTTTTCTGCATTAGCCCGCGATCCATCCCATTTGATGTCGGGTTTTTCTCTTTGGTCCCTTGATTGCGACCTTGGTTTACGTGTCTTTATTACCCCTTGTCATGGAGCCTCTGGCCGTTACCTCACCCCTTCTCCGTTTTTTTGAGACCGTTTTTTTTTTTTTTTTATTCAAAGAGCTAATTGGAGATTCTTTCTTTTGAGCCCCGTAACGCCATTATCTGGTGTTTTCCTGATCCAGTTCTCCCCCATACCGCCATAACCGATTACACTCGGCCTGCTAGATCCTGATTGAGAAGCAGAAGGGGCATGGTTTTCTTATAAGGTCTTTTCGATTCAACCGTCGAACTTGGTCCTCTGCCCTTCCCTTCTCTTGCTTTCGTTCGCTTGAACTCACCCCACATGTTGCCCAAGACTTTACAAACTTTTTCTAAACTAACCCTTTGTCTTGCCTTTTTCTTTTTCCCCCCCAAACTTAGTTCTTTTCTCCCTGATTATTGAGAGAAGCTCCCTCGTTGGACCTTTTTCCCTGTCGTCGGTGGTGATAGTTTTTTTTAGGCTCTTTGCTTAGTTCGTTAGAGTGGCCCCTTCCTTTCCGTCAGATGTCCTCTTTTGAGTTCAGATCAACCGTTCCCTTTTCAAAGCGTTTTTTTTTTTGCATTGCCTTCCTTTTCTTCTTCGATACTCGCACCGGTTTCGTATAAATTCTTTTTTTTTTAAGACTTTTTCGCATGACCAGACCACGGTCCTCTCGACACCGAGTCACCCCGATGCATTTCCCTGCCCGAAAGTTTTTCTTTTAGGAGTAGCGAGAGGTACCCCCCTTTTCGAGCTTCAACGCCTGACTGACTAGGCCCCTCTGACTCGAGAGATTTTTATCGGCGGACCTCTTCACCCCCGATTCCCCTTCCGCCTGGCTCCGTCTCCACTCTTTATGTCCCGAGACTTTAGCGAAAACGCCGCGGTACACATTCGTTGCATTTTGCTCTTCCCCTTAGCCCCGCCTGGCTTCCTCTTCGAGTTTAATCCGCCACCTCAACCCCCAGTTCAGCGAGGGGCCCATTTTTTTCACGTTTTTCAGCTTTTCCTCCCCCTCCTCATGCCCTCCCCCTCAAAGCTTGGATCTAGGCAAGCCTTTATGCGGATTGATGCCCCACTGTTCCGATTTTTTATCTATTCTGACCTCTTGAAGACCCCCCTTCTTCGTCCTTCATTTATTCTAAGATTGGCTTCTTGCATTCCCGAGTTTTTTTTGTCCCGAGTAAGGAATAATTTCCTTTACGATCCTAGATCTTCCGGTTCCTTTAAAAGTTAACATGACAGGCACCTTCCGAACCCGCGGGCTACAGGGCCCTTTGCCGGGAACTTTCAATTTCGGCTAGGAGTCTGTATGTCCCCTCTAGGTATTGTTAGATCAAAACTCCCTATTGTTTTCCTTCTCCCCATGACCCGTCGAGGCTTACTCCGCCCCTTCCTCCGGGCTTAGAGCGAACTTCGGATCCGCGGTTTAAGCTGCTTTCTCCCTTGTCCCGATTATCCGCATCATACTTTTGTCCGCCATCCCCCGAGCTTTTTTGACCGTTCCCAACAGCACCGCGTTTACCCCGCGAACCATCCATGGATTCGTCATTAAACAAGCCTTTTAACTACCTTTCGCATTTTCCGATAACTATTACTCTTGTTGTTTTTCTCCTCCTCTATAGGCAAACTATTTCCACAGTGCCTATGTTACCTTAAGGTGTCTTTTTTGTTTTTGACACTGGGGAGTGTCTTACTGCGGTTACTCTTTTCCCTTTACCAAGAATCTCTAGTGAAGTGCTTATGAATATTTTGCCCCCCCCTTAAGTCCCTGTTTTTCACGGCCCTCCCCTTATCTTTGGCGTCTCGAATGCCCTTCCCCAAGGTTGGAGTAAGGAGATTACTTCCTTTTATTGTCGAAACCCCAATTTTTGGGTTCTTTCAAGATGAAATTTAGGATACCCTCCTGTTAGATATTTCAGTGCTTACACTCCCCCCACCCCCTACACACATGACCTTTTCCTTCCGATTGAGAGGTTCCCCCTTATTGTTCCTTTCTGGTTTCCTCTGTTGACCTTTTTATGGTATTTTCTGACGCGACCCTAGGGCTTCGGTACCTTGCTTCTCTGGCTGACTTGATGTTTTCCCTCGACTTCCCTCCTTTAAGCCCTCGATCCCGACTCGCGCCGGTCCCTAAGTATCTGACCTTACTCCTTCAATTTTTCACACGGCAGTCCTTATTCATGTGCCCTCCCCCAGTTCGGGTCGTTTTTATGACGGATATTTATTCAACATGATTCCTCCATTATATCCGATGATTTGTTGCTATGTTTCGCCCTTTGTTTCATTCTTTATTACGGAGAAATGTGCTTACTCCGCTATTCCCAATGCACCCAAAATTGTCGCAATGCCCCCTTTGTGTGTTTTTCAATGGACAGTTTCCCGCCCTCGTTTCCTTTCGGCCACTTTCGGGTCTTGTGGCTGGTGGCGCAGCGCTTTTGTAAAGGGCTCGACTTCCTTACTTTTGTCGCGGATGTGCCGGTTCCTTTTCCCGTGTTAATCACGCTCTTCTTGGAGCGCCCGTGTTCCGTTTTCGTACAAGGTGTTAATATCTTTCGAAATGCCACAGGCTTTTCCTCCCTTCCATCCGACGATTACCCCTTCCCACTTCCCCCCCCCTTCTACTCCAGTCCGCCCCATGATTTCCCCAGTCTTCCTTTTGGGTTTCTTACTTTGGTGGGTCGTCCTTCCTCCCACCGTTTGCCGATGTTTCGGCCTGGTGCAACTGTCTCCCAAAGCCTGAGGTCCCCTCCAAAATTCCCCAGGGCCTCCCATGTCTTTCTCCCTCGGGCGTGATCGCAAAGGATCTCATTCCCTACGGTTTTGTATACCTTCATGCTACCTACCCTTTGGCTCACCCTTAAGCCCCTTTTCCCTGTTTTAAAACTTGGCCGGAACTTTTTCCCTTAGTACAGATATACCCTTCCCCCCGAGGACTCCCTTCCTCTTGGTCCCTTTCCCTTTCCTGGATCGTCGTGAACAAACAATCACCCATTTTCCTATCAAATCGGTGATCCCAGATCCCTGTTTTTTATAATCCCCAGGTCCTGGAGTGGCTTCTTTTTCTTGGATTGACCAGCTATTTCTTAGACCCAATCAGTGTACACAAGCATTCCGGTTAGTTTTGACCCTTTTCACATTAGCACGCTCCCCCTTTTATCCCCCGTTTTCGTTCCCCGTCTTTTTAGACATTTTTCGTATTTCGGCAAAAGTATTTCATCTCACTTGGTCCCTCTTCTTTTCTTTTTACGGACACATTTGCTCGGCTTGGATTCATCGCGTTTCCGCGTCAATCAGGCAAAATTTTTCCTCCCCCCCCTGATAGCATATGGATGGCCTTTCGTCTTCCCGTTATTTTTTTTTTCTCTCATTGACGGTTCTCTTTTGAGGGGTCCTTGTGCACCTTGCCCGAACGCTTCCAGACGACCCTCCTCCCCCAAGCCCTTAAGTGGAGAACTCCCTCCCTTTGTAGGACCCGATTCTTTCCGCCCTTGATCCGCTTTTCTCCCAATAGTGTTGGAGCCCACTTCCGGGGACCGCTTCGCGTTTACGGGTCTTTCCATAGCCTCCCCCCTCAAACCCACTTTGCTATTTTTGAGCGTTCGGAACCCGGCTTTCCTCAATGGATTTTTCCCCCCTTTAAGCTTTGAATTGTCCGCGACCTACGAAGCTCTCTTCTTGATTTTATTTCCAAGATCTTTGCTTTTCCCTCCGTCCGGCAGACCCGACTGTCGTCGGACGAAGGGGGAGGCCCCAGATACCTTGTGAAACCCATTCCCCCCCTATGTTTTTAATGTATGTCCCATGACACTCGCCTCCTTTCGAGAACTGTCTATTTTTATGCGAAATTTTTCTGACCGCCCTTTTTCAGAGATCTAGATGCGAATGTGACTTTTACTTTGAACTAAATAGATCAGGGACCCAGAAAGCGTTCCAACCTCCTTCCCCCCTTCCAAGCGCCGGCCGGACAGCCCTCTTTTCCCACTAGTTCTCCCACGCAAAGTTCAGATGCTTTGTGACAATTCCCGTAGAGCCCCCCCCGCTCAGAGACGGACCCCCCCTTTTTCTGGAATGATTGGGCTCATCCCATTTTAGCAATGTTCGTTTTGTTGTCCCCGTGAACGGTGAAATGGTTTTTGCAGGATTAAGAGCCCCCCCTTTCCTTCACCATTTCTTTTCTTACGCTTCTGATCTTCGATCATTTTCTGGTATCGCTCTGTATAGTAAAAGTACTTTCTCTCTCTGGCTCTTAGGACCCCCCTTTTTTTCCTAACAGCAAACTTAAATTCCGATTTCTTCCCTGTGTGCCGAAGTACCTGGGCTAAAGGCGCCTTCTTCTTCCCTTCAGCGCGGTCTCTGGCTTGGTTACATTCCAACAGCCCCTCTTCATACTGGGCGATGCAGAGAAATATATTAACTCATATTTAGCAGATCTGGACGCTGACTTTCGACCTGTTTTTGCTCCTTCTTTTGTTTCCATGGCAACCGCGGAATAGAACCCGGCGAGGTTCTGTTTGGCTGCCCGTCCCCTACTCCCCCCCTGCAATTCGCTTTTCCATAAAGTTTTCACTTTTTTTCTTCGTAGCCACCACCCGCGCGATGAATGCTGAAGCGCTGGCCGGGCGCCTCCTATCCTCTTTTCGAGTTCTTTTATCCGTCGTCGCATTTCTTCCCTCCTGCTATTTCTCGACCTGTTCCATAGGCTCCTCCCGCGAACATTCCCTCAGCTTCACCGACTTTTCTCCCCCCTCTTCCTTGATTTTTTTTTCCACATCCGAGACATTATCGGCCCAGCTCCCTAACCCGTGCCAGGCTTTCGAGCGTCTTCATTCTTTCTTTTTTAACAAATCTTTTTGCGTCCTTCCATCTGCTGGGGGCTATCTGTTTTCTTTATAGACCCCATGATCCTGAAAGCCTGAGCTTGATGTTTCTTCTTGACTTTCCCCTGGCCTGTTCAAATTTCTTGTGAAGTACAGCCTTGGGGTCTTTTCCTCGAGCGATGTAGATCTCAATTAATGTCCCTAGTAGATCATGGCGCTTTCCAGTGGTGTGCATGTCTAAATCGCGGGTCCCTTTGGGGCACCGGCTATCTCGTCGAGGGCGACCGGCGGCCTTCTGCACGTCCCATTTATTTGTTTATGTCTAGAGGGCCGGCGTTCGGACAATGAAGGTACGGGATATTTGGTAAACCTGCCCCCCCCCTCCTTGCTGCGCATGCACCATAGCCCTTGCCGATCCAAGCATACTCAAATAGCGACCTCCCTTTTCTCCCCGCCTTTTACGCTTGCTCCTCCCCCGTTCGCTCGATAGGGCCGACATTAGGACAAATGATTACACTTTTCCCCACGACGTCCTTCCCTTGCTTCTTCTCCCCCAAATTATCCATGATCCCATAGGGCTGCAATCCTGTTTCGACGAAATCTAGCGTTCCCATATTTTCCTTTCATCTCCGCCTTTCCTGGGGTCGGGAGGCGTCACCCTTCCTTCGCGCCATCCTCTTTCTCCCCCCCGGTCGTGCCGTGAAGGAGCAGATTAAAACCTAGATAATGGGTTCAGGACTCCTCTTCCCCCCCTACTCCTCTTTTTCCTGAAAATGGCACAACTCTGGAGGCACTCTTTAGACTCTTGCAATTTCCAACTCCCCCTTTTTCCTGTTTTTCACACCCGCAGCGGGTTCCTCTCATAGGGCACCGCTTTATTAAGGCGTGCGACTACGTCACGAATTTCTCCGATCGTTTCTGGACAAGAAAACTTCAGTTTTGATGAAATTATTCTCTTGCTGGCCTCCAACTCCCCTCTTATATTTCGATTCTGAGTGCCCTCTGTTCGGTCCCCCTAGGGGAGAAGTAATGGGGAGTAACGGAATCCCGGCCCCCCCACTCCCACTTCCCCGATTATACCATCATCAGAGCTATTCCTAGACGTGAAGAGTCTACGTTGTTTTTCATCGCTCCTTCTTGCTTGTCCCCCAAGTCGTTAGCTTTATTCGATTGAACCCCTAGGATGTGCGATTCACGGGCTGGCAACATGTTTATTTCCACCCCCCGTAAAATTTTTTCACTTGCGCTTTTTTCTATGCCTACCCTTTCGGAGCATTTCTTGTTTTATCAAAAAGTAGTCGGCCCCCGATCTTTGATTTATCTGCAGCCCTTGTTAAAACTAAAATCTCCTGGACCCATCCGGTTGCTCGTTTCTTATGCCCCCTCGGTTTCCCCCCGGTTTCGACTTTGAAAGCGTGCAATGACACCCCTTGTAGTATCGCCGAACGCCTCGACCACAACATCCTGTTTGTGCCGAACCGATCTGGGCCCCCCACCCACCTCCTGTGCGACGTGAAGTAGTAGTCGATATTTACCAGGTGGTTATCCATGATGCAGGTCCTTCCGTCAGAGGCGGATTGACCGTCTTCTTTTCCCGCGCGCCCCCCCTCTTCTTCCACCGACTGAGTGGACGCGAAACAGTCAGTTGATACTCTCCTTTTCGTGCGTTTCACCACGGTGTCCTTCGAAAGGTCCTCCCCCCTCTGACTCCCCATACTTCTGTACGATCCACTTTTGAAAGGAAGGCCTTGTAGTACCACCGCCACCAGTCAATCACTCACCCGAAACTAGGCCTTCTCCCCCTTCTGTCTGGTCCCCCTTTGATGACCCCCTCTTCGAACATCCCCACGTTCGCGCCCATGAGAAAAAGAGTGGTCATGGATCCCTTGCCCGCCGCCGTTTTCTTTCCACCCTTCATCCGGCTTTGTACTCCCCCATTACCACCCCTCGCATCTATTCCAAAGTCCTACTTTTTCCCTTCGTAAGCGCCGCGAAAATTCCCCCACAATTGAAGAAACCTCTTCCCTTTCTCCTTCTAGGCGGTTGATATGCCCCACGGTTCCTCTGCGACCCCCCCGATCTGAAAAATTCTCGAAAACCGGCCCTTGACTTTAGAGAATCTTTCTTCCCCTTCCTTTCCGGCTTCCCTCCTCTCCCCTTCCTACGGCAAAGCCCCGCCCCTCTCTCGCTCCCGGTCGGAACCTACAACCCATGTGCGATAGGAGAAACTAAGAGTAAAACAGATAGGTATCCCATTTTCCCAACGGCCGAGACTTCATTCGCTCTTCTCCGGCACCTCCCCCAGCAAGATGCCTCGCTGAGTCATGGATTGCCAATTATAGGTAAAGCATCCACCACCCCTCTGGTCCCCTCCCTTTGAACTCTCCGGCCTTGGCATCCGCCGCCCTAAATACTTTTTCTGAGAAGCGCTTTTGAAGTCGTAGGATTGGTTCAATGTAGCCCCACACCCCTCTCTATAATGTTCCCTATCTTTTTTTTTTCCGATGCATTTTGTGTAGAAAACCTTATCCTCCCCCCCTCTTCTCCATGTGAACTCCCCTAGCAAGCCTTTTTTAGAACAGCGCACCTGGGATCTTCATCACCCCCTCACCCTCCTGTCGAGGTTTCAAGTCCGGCAATGTCGCTTGTTTGCTTGTCAGAAGATAGTATTACTCCTCTTTTTGTCGAGAGTTTTCTCGTTTGAAACAATATCAAAATGCTCCCAATGCTTGATGCTGACCTCCCTCCTTTTCTTTTGTTGCTGTTTTTTTCTGCGATCCCAGTTTGAGCTGTTCTACGTATGTATGTCGTTAAAGCCCAGCTTCGGTGTCTCTTTGCCGGTTTCTACCCCCCGTTGAGCTGGAAAAACAGCTACATCTTTTCCCTTTTAACTTCTTCCATTGAGTCGAATCACTCTTCGGCGGTCTTTTCTCGTGGACCTTCCTGATGGGTAAGGCGTATTCCCATTTTATTTTCCAGTGTCGATGCCCAACCCCCTCGGTCGTGGTTTTCTGTGCTCCAAGATGACTTTCGCGGCCAACCCTCCCTCTCCTTCTTCCTTCCCCTTTAGCCGAGCATATTCCTGCCCGTTGGCCTGTCATACAGTTTTGGAGATGGGTCTACTTTGCCGGCCATGGTCTGTACTGGGACGGGACCTTCCTCGATCCGGATGCGTCAGGCGATTTGCGGAGCCCATCGTGCTTTTGCGCGAAGCGCGGCAGCATCCCCCCCCCCATTCGCTCCTTTTTCAACTTCTCCCTCCCCCCCGGCTGTTTGTTCTTCAAGCAGGTTGTCTATCGATTTTTTCCGGCGGCACCCCGGGCAGCTGAGGCAATCCCTTTATGTCTCGCTCCTATTGATCGGAAATCGTTGTCGGTTATTGCAAGCTCTGCCAAGAACGCTGTCGATTTCCCCTGATCGGTGCAGATTCTCTGGGTGGGATGGTTCGCATTTTTAAAAGTCCCGGATTTTTTTTTTTTTTTTCAAATGGGAAGCCCCGTCTTCCGCTCGCTCGCAATGACCCACTCTTGGTAAACCTGGCTGGCCCTCGGTGTTCTTTGATGTCGAAGAATGGTCTTCCCCCTCAATTTCATCCCATTTGCTCGGCGCCTTTCGGTTGCCGTGGGGGAATTTTTGTGCTCCAGCCCGTAATCCTGGTCCCGTATGGTCGATTTCGTTAATCTTGAATCCGTTCCTTCCCCCTGCGTTCTGGCGTTCTTTGTCCAATTTTGTAACTTGAAGTCAAAGACGCTCGTTATGCGTACTTCGAATCGGCTACCAATTCTGGTGGATTATCGTTCCCCCAATACCCTCCCCGGCAGGTAAATAAGGGCTTGAGGCAAATCCGGCACATGTACAAACCCGGAAAGACGAGAATAGACATTAAAGCGGCAAATGATTTCCAGCTCTGGGGGCCCCCCTGCCAACTATGGTGTTTAGGGCGTCGGTCTGCGATTCTTTACAATTCGTCGAGCTTCCTCGCGGCAGCGCTGCATAGTAAATACGTCCTCAAGTTTTGTTAAGTACCTAACCTCCTCAGTCCTACCATACTCTTCCTATCGTCCCCTCCCCCCATCTTTTTCTTTCCCGTCCCTGGCCTAGTAACCTTGGCACTCATGCAACCTTCCTCCCACGAGTAAACGCCGTAACAACTCCCACCCAACAACCCCACCAGTTTCGACCATTCGGGCTACGGTAGTGCTCCCGAAAACAAATCGCAGGGGCGTCTATTCACTGCACCCACCACCCTACCCCTCCCTTCACTTTTCACCCCCCTAACATCCCCCCCCCATCCCGAC
>Ga0179593_1351873_pt1 | contig 28758 bp, 25 predicted proteins | sample CZODoug2_1_08_16_FD_185931 | JGI IMG/M metagenome (GOLD analysis project Ga0179593, IMG submission 185931) | Vadose zone soil fungal communities from Angelo Coast Range Reserve, California, USA - CZODoug2_1_08_16fungal (PacBio error correction) | ecosystem: Environmental > Terrestrial > Soil >... | reverse complement strand
GCTTGAGGGTTTTTTTCCTTTCCCGGGATCACTCCTCTGCGGGAAAACTGGCGTATTAAAGTGTCCCCCCGTCATCTTCCTTTCCCCTTCCCTTCTAATAAAATGCTGGTATCTGAATCCATGACCTGAGAGTCCACCCGGCCTTTTTTTCTTTTCGGTCTTGCAATCTTCATTTACCTGCCCCTGTCCGATCTTAGAGTTCTCTGACGTGCAGAAGGCACCCCCCTACGGTTGTAATAGAGATAATGGTCGATGTGTGAGTATCCCGAACCTCACCCTCTTTTCTTTCCCCGAGTCTTCACCACCGAAACTCTCAGCAACTACCCCCCCAAGCTTCTTCCGAGCATATTTTCTCTTCTTTTTAAATACTCTACGAGGGGGCTACCTTCCACCACTCCTCTGATGATCAAAGAGAGCTTGATAGCGATTACATTAACTGGGCCAACTGTTTTTCTCACAAAGCCACCAGAAAACCGATTTACCTTTGACTTTGCTCCCCCCGTAGTAGGAAATCATGGCTTGGAAGAGAGCTCCTCCCCCCCCCCGTTTTGTAACTGCTTCTGGCGGAAGTGACCCCGTTTTTAGGCTTTTTCTACCGATTGATCAAAGGTTCCTGGAAAGCTCGAGAAGCCCCTCTTTCCCAATTGGCTCGCACCTTTCGCCATTACATCCCTGATATTGCACATCAGTCGCTTTCCTTTACTTCCTCCTCTTTTCTCTTTTAGTTTCTCTAAACCTCAAAGTTTGATGACCGTCTTTCTGCTCCTTCCCCCACTTCACCTCTGCATCGCCGTTCCCCTGCGGCCGCCCTTCCCAGCTTTCTCCCCCGCGACCGTTTTTTTTCCCGTCCCTGTCCTCTCCCCCGCCGGAGGAGTCCCCCCTTAAACCAGATGAGGGTGCGGAGCTGTTTTCCTCTGAGTTCTTTCTTTCTTTTTTTTTTCATGTTAAGCTGACGAAACATCTAGGCTCTCAGCTTTTTCCCTTTCCTTTTCTATACTGGTCTTTCCCATCGCTGCTTGTTTTTTCATGAAGGCAAACCGACCTTCTACCTAGACGATGATTAATTTCTGGTTCTTTTACCACCTTTTGCCTTTCCCTTGTTCCCCCCAATCTATGCCTTCCTCTTTTTAGTGCTTGCGAGAGAATCTTGTCCGTTTAAAAGGGAGCGTTTTCCCCCCCAATTGTTGACCCTTTCCTGATTTTTTTCGCCCTTCCACGATGCAGTCCGCCCCCTCCCCCGGCCTGCAAATCTCTCCCTCGTTCGTTCAAATTTCAAATCTTGAATCGTCTGCGCCTCTCAACCGTCCCCCCGCACCCCTCCCCCCCCCCCCTGTCACAAGGGAAAGAGAAATCCGAGAACCCGAAGACCCTTTCTGGTTCCACCGAATTTATTTCTACGTGGACTTCTGCCCCCCCCATAAATGCCCTATTTCCATCACCCCAGAATCCCCGCCCCGTTCCCCCTTCTTACACGGCCAACGTGGACCCTTTCCCCACCGCATTGGTTCCCCTTACCCCCTTCTACGGACCACCACCTTTGCCACCCAGCTTACACTCTGACCCTCCCATGTCGGCTTCCCTTCTTTACACATCCTCGACCTCCTGTCCGGTGTCTGTTCGTTCTTTCCTTGGCGGCCCCCTCCGCAATATTCCCATGTCCATCTTCCCTTCTCCCCCCATTTCTCCCCCTTTTTCTCTTCTTGTGTAATCCCGCATGCTCCCCTTTTGCTTCCCTCTGGTCAAGTAATGAGAAGGAATCTGTTACAACTTTTTCCCTTCAGCCCCCTTCTTTTGAGAACCCTGCCATAAGGGGCGTTCCCCGATTTTCAACTCCCATATTATGTCCACCACACAGACTCTTTTCAACCTCTCTCTTTTACCGCCTCCCCCCCTTTGTCCATCTGGATTATGACTGACTTCCAAGGTTCCCAGTTGCCCGAGCTCTCCTTCTCCATTTTGACATAAATTTCTGCTGAAAAGTAAAGCATTCTCCCCCCACCAAACTTCCCCCTTTATTGTCTTTTTTTAGAGAGGTTTTTTTCCCCTCCTCCCCCGACTTGTAACAGGGTACCCACTTCCTTCTTTTTTTCTTCATTAACGCCTCCCCGTTCTGTCAAAGGAAATTTAGTGGCGACTTTCCTGTTTTTTGCTTCTCCGCCCCTCTTTCCTTACCAAGGGGAGCATTTCCACTTTTTCCACGCTACCTCCCCCTTTTTTCCCCCCTCACCTTTTCTTTCCTCTTTCCCTTACCATCTCCAGAAAATTTTACCAACGCGGGCCGCCTATTTTAAATTGTAGGTCTGCAGCTCTTGGTGACTTTTTTCCCCCAAACATTCCACTCGCACTTCTCTCTATTTTTCCTCCCTCCTCCTTTTTTTTTTCTAGAGACCCTTTTTCTGTATTTTTTTTTTTTTTCCCCAATGGTTTGTTGCGGCCACACCTGATCCGTCTCTCTGCCCTCCTGAAGATAGGGAGCTGCCGTTTCGTGTCGCGATAATGCCCCTTTTCGCCGAGTTGGAGGGGGAACTTGAGGTCATGGTTGGTCACAGGGCCAGGTCCCTCTTTTCCTTTCCCCTTTGTCATCATTTCTAATGGGGCGTCCTAGCCACGATAATGAGTGACACCCGCTATAGTCCTTCCCCCCACACATCCTTCCCATCCCTGGTGTTTTTCCTTTTTCTTACATTACTTTTTTAACTTTATTTCTTCCCGTAGAGAAGCCAATCTTGGAAATTTTTTATTTCTCACACCTTTGCTCCTTTTCATTCCTTGGGACATAATCCTATATCTGTACCAACAGGTCATGAGGTCTCTTTCCCCCTCTGTCTCTCTTGTTCCTTTCCCCCCAAGACGCCAGGCCCCCCCTTTTCGCAGGATCAATCCCTCGCGTTCTTCTTCTTGGGTGGACTCCGGTTTCCGTGACTTCCCCTCCCCCTGGCTTTAGTAGGAATTTTTTTAATTGATCTGGCCCCCCACTTTGTCCTCTTTCCTTTCATTAGCTTCCAGAAGGCATCCCAGTTGGTAGCATACTTCCGCCCTATGACTAACTTTTCTCCCCGGTGATGCCTTTTCTCTTCCTCTTCTCTTGAGGACCCAAGAATATCACCGCACCCTCCCCGGTACATCCACCTTCCATGATTCGACTGATCTCATTATTACCCGATTTTTTCATCTATTCGATTGCAAAGTGACCGTTCCTTTTCCCCTCGTTTTTTTCCCGTTCCCTTTTTCTTTATGTTTGAAAGATGTTTGGGCGTCTATCTCTCTTGCCATTTCTGTTTGCACGCTATGTCCCCCCCTCCCCCCCTTCCTCCGCCCCTTCCCCTTGCATTTCAAATGGGATCGCGATTGAGATGTGTTTCTTGGTTTTTTTCTGGTCTTTCTTTCTTCTGCCTGTCTGCATATTTCGTTTCCAGATTGGACTTTTTCTCGAAGCCAGTTAGAGTTTTTCCTGTTCTCCTTCCTTTTTTTTGGGCTCGAATCGTGGCCTGGCACGAATGTTGCCCGCCCTGGTGTCTCAAGATTCGCTTTCCCTTTTCCTACCAACCCCTTCAGCTAGCTTGTGACACCCTGTACGGTTAAAAACCTGTTTCGTGCGGCGAATGTCCCTCACTTTTGTCCACCCGGAATAATCCCGTCTTCCCCGTTTCTTCTCCACCCACTTACGTATCCTGGTCCTCCCTTCTCTCCGCAAAGGACAAAGCTGTTTTTAGAAGCGATTTTGCGGCCTCCTTTTTGCCCCCCTCCACGTTGCGCGAGACTTAGGCACTCTCGACCCCTCAATCTTTTTTTGAGTTGAGACTTAGGGCTAGGACCCCCAACCTCTCCTTGGCCCCTTCTTTTCTCATCTGGCCGGTATGTCAAACCAAACCCATCCATTCATGATTCCCCAGTCTTTGTACGTGATTTTGGAATCAGGACTGGTCCATTACACCGTGGTATTTTTCCGACCCGCGGCACTTCGGGTCGCCGCCACATAGTCTCCTTCCCCTTTCAAGAGTATGAAACTCCACAGGCTCCTTCGCCATTGGTTTCGGGGGTGCCAAGATGTGCTTCATTAGCCGAGTGAGTGAGTCATCTTCTCCACTTATGCGACCGTGTTTACGTCTGACCCCGGCGCTTCCAAATGTACACTTCTTTATTCCACCCAATCACTCCCTCCTCTCCGCTCGTTTTTAGAGACGTCACGTTTGCAATCGAGTTTCTTTGAGTTTTTTGGCCTGAGCCCTTTTCCCTGCATGGTTAATAGCGCGCTCAATCCGCTCTTTAATCGCCATAGGTACCGTTACGAGCTTTCGTCTAGGAACCCCCTCGTTTAGGGCAGTTTTTTTTTTTTTTTTTGGTTTTTTGTTTTTTTTTTTTTTTTCCTTTTTTTTTTAGGTCGTTGTTTGGCACTCCGGGCTCTGTGTCCCCTAAAACGTTGCCTTATTTGATACCAGAAGCATCCTATTGGCGCCTTTCCCTTTAAGGAAGGGTTGAATGTCCCTAGAACTATACGCTCAATTCTCTAGTGAAGTAACCGGAGCCCCTTATTGACGACACTTCCTTTGTCCTTCTTTTTTGGGATGCAGGATTTTCCAGACATAATGGACCTTCCTGAGGAAGTGCTTTCACGTATTTTCTTCGGACTTAAAAGACAAGTGGAGGAGGCCTTGACGTCTCCCTGTCCGAGAACAGCCAGGGTCCTCCCGACCTGTCTGCACGTGTAATCTTTTTGCTTTTCGTTTTCTCATACACGGTATTCGCAGCTCAACTCACTATTTCGGAAACACTTTTATTTTTCCCTTTCGTCACTGAGTATTTGTTAATGTCGGATTTTTTTCCGTCACTCACTTTATTCCCCTGGAGTCAGGTTACAGAACCCCCACTTTCGTCTGCTTCGGTGCTCAGCCCCAACCATATTTAAGGCACAGTCACACAGCTCTCGGACCCGGCTTAAATCTCTATCTTTTCTACCATAAGTGATCGCGCCTTTAAGCGGTTTCCCCCTCTCTATATGGCTGGCTCCTTATATGTAGGAGTGCTAGAAGCGGCCGGTCACGTTTAAGAGCACGGTTTAGTCCGTTCCCATCCATTGATACGTTCTTAAATGAAAACCCTCCCTCCTCAGTTTTCACCCCTATTAAGTTGCCTCCCAGGTCCTCCGATGCCCAGTGTTTCCCTTTCATGTTCAGTGGTGTGCATGCCCGACCTCGCCAGCCGTTTGATCGGTGAAAACGTCTCTCTCCTACCATTGGACCTTCTTCTTAAGATGAATACCTCTGGATGGCTTGCATTTCATACTTTCCTCCGTCTTCCATCCTCGCCTGGACAAACCTGTACGCAGCTGGAAAACCGTTAAATCTTCTTCTTCGGGCATTAAGGTTGACCGAGTTTTGACCAAGCCCTTCGCGCTAAAACGGCCCGGAGGTCGTGCTCGGATCCGCACGGTCAGGCCCTCCGCGCGCCTTGAAAAGCATTCTTCTTGCGTCGGCTCCGGTCAACCCCTCCTTTTTTCTACATCAGGCCAACCCCATCGTGGTCTGAGTCTCATAAAACTGCCTTTCGTTCTTTTTGGTCAGAGTCACCATCCCTCCGTTCCCCCCAACCAACCTGACGAGACATTTCCGATGTTGTCCCTAAAGCTCCCCCTAGCCGGAGTAAGTACCAAAACTGACGGTTATTCCCCTCGCCTTATCTCTCGCGCTAGAGTCTCCTGAATGGTTCACGGGGCCGACCCCCGAAAAAAATCTTTAGCTCGTCGAACTCCTTCGTGCTTTTAAAGGCAACGTTACCTGAATGAGGCAGAGTTTCCATGAGGACACCTTACTCCTTGAATCTTCTCGCCAATTCTCAGCACGAAACTCTTTCCCACCTTGCCGCAAAACGATATTAGCCTTGTTTCTTGCATTAACGAGCTTGCCTGGCCGTTAGAGATTTTCGACGTCCCTCCCCGATTTCGCCTGTCTCGAACACTCTCCAAGGGTTTATGAGACCCCATCCTTGCCTCCCAATCACGTCACCTACCTTTTCCCTCGAATGATAATGACGCACTAACGGCGATTTCCGTACCCCGCATCCAATGAGATACTGCTCGCCCGAATGCGTCCTTCAACTCAAAGTTTTGAGAGTGTCGAGATCTGGGTTATTTTTCCTTTCTGCTAGGGTTCTCTTCATGTTTACCAGCTTCCCGGTTTCCTTTTAGTTCAGATTTTCCCCTTCTTCTTTGATTTCTCTGGCTCTGGATCCCCTTTCAGCAAACCTACTCTACGTATGCTTATTCTTTTTCAGTTAGGGCATTGGCCTGAACGTAAAACTTTTAAAATTCCCGTTGTTCCCCTCTATGCCAGGATTTTTGATTACCGGCGACGAAGATCGAATCTTGGCCCAAGGTTCTTTTGGCCCCACCACTTTTGGGTTCTTGTCCGTCTTTTGCTCACAGATGACCTAGACCCTCTACTGGAGCCGTCGTCTTAATCCTGTCATTTCTTCCTGGCTCTGCGATTCACAAGGAGACCCCCCAGCCCACGACCCCTTCCCCCGATCCCATCTGGACCCCAGCCCATACAATGGTCGACGTGGCGCCCGTATCGTGCCCCAGCAAGCAAGGTCGCTTCGCTGAAGAACAGTCTCTCCCCCCTCCCGAGCAGAGTGCCCACCACAGAGTCACAACAATTTTTGACCCCCGCTTTTGGCAAGTACCAAACCTTTTGATTGTTTACTTACGGTTTTTTTCAAGCGGGAAAGAGGCTTCCATGGTTCCTTTTTTGCATGCTCGTTCGAATCCTGATTGCTTCATGGCTTTTGCCTTGGTGCTGCCGCCTTCAAGCCCCGTGCTCAACTGCTCCCCGACCCTTTTCCCCCTGAAGGCCCGCGGCTTCCGTCGTAGAGTGCGCACCGGAGGTCCCCTTTGGGCAAGTCCATGAGACTGTCACTTTTTTCTTTGTTACCCAACTGGAAGTAAAAGAATCAGCGTTTGAAGACCATTTCCGCCTTCCGCCCAGGTCTGGCAGCGTGGCAGGCCACCACGACCCATTAATTGCGTCCCCCCACAGCATCCAGGCGATCTTTTGATCCGCAAGGGGTTATCAACGGCGTTCTTTGTAAGTAATTCCAAGAGAGACCCGGCCTCAAAAGTTCCCCACCATCTACATATAGATGCCCCTTTTTCCTGCACCGTCCCAAAGAATTGAGCTCCAAATTACCTCGGGCTTTGCTTTTCTTCTCTCGCGTCGGGTTCCTTTAAATACAACTATTTCTAACCTGAAACCCTTCCTTTCTCCACGTAGCGGTTTGTGATGGCATTCCACTCCTTTTTTTTCAACCGTCTGGGCAATTCATAGTGCCGCTGTACTACTCCCCTCCCTATTCAACGTGGGCCCCTTCATGGAACTGTGGTCCAACCGCCTACCCCAGGTGTAAACTCAACATTTCTCCGTGTACACCCACTCTTTTACAAGAAACTCCCCCGTGCCGTCGCCTACTTCCCAGAGAGGTCGCTTCTTCGTGTTTTCCCGCCCACACCCCCGAATTTTTCTGAACACGTTATCTCTCTTCTCGTTGTGTGATTCGATCCCCGTTTTTAGTCCTTCAACAATCTTGTGTGTGAGTTGAACCCGGATCGCTGCCCCTCCTTGAAGAATAGTTCTCCGCCGTTTGAAGTTTCGTAGTAGCCCGCTTACGAAATGAGTTTTGCTGTTTCTGTTAAGCCTTTGTTCCCAGTGGCCTTGAAGAGGTACTCCGCGTCCCGGCTAATTTGGCGTCTAGCAAACCTTCGCCTCCCTCCTGAATTGACCATACTTCTCACACAGCTAGCATGGCTGCCGCCGTACGGTCTTCCCCCCGCGTCCTCCATCTTTGATTTGAACGCTTTCTACCTCCATCCTAGGGAATTTTTTGATTTTCTTCCCGTCCTTTGCGCGGTTCAAGACAACGCTAATTTCGCTTTACACCGTTCTTTCCCTATCTTGGCTCTTCTAGCTGGGCTGAATTGCAGCCATGACCAAGTGTCTCTTGATCACAACCATCTCTCATTTGGATGCTGTGGGGATCATAAGTTTTTTTGGGTGAATTTACCGCTGGAGACCCTGGCGGAGTCGGCCGTTCATCCTCCCTCCTTGTCTTCCGCTTCCGGTAAAAGATGTAATTCTAATGGTGCTTTCCAGCAGGCTCCGGTTTTTCTTTTCCCCCCTTTCTTACTCGGGCTTGACAAAGGGGCTAACCTGCGTGGGCCCGCGGTCTCGGAAGTTTGTTTCAGGCCTACTCCCGCCCCCGCCTTGAACATCACCGAAAGGATTCGAACGCTCACAAGACTATTCTTTGCTGTTGACACCCGTTTCCGTGCCGAAACTTTTTTTTTTCCTAGGAAAAAGGCGTTGAGCGTGCAATTTAGTTTTTGGAAGCTGCTTTGGCTGCTCCTCTTTTCTTAATCGATCATGCCCGACTATGGCGCCCGGCATCCTGTGGCAGAAATGGCTTCGGTCGAGACTAGGTACTGTTCCTTGTGTTTTTCTTTCTACCGTTGCCGGCTCTGCGCATTACGGCTCTTTTCAATACATATTGTCCGTTCGCTTGACCAGAGGAGTCCAGTCGCGTTTGAGTTAGCATGGTTTCGCGAAGGCTGGCACGCCAATTGTGGCCTGCACGCGCCATGGTTCCGCGCAACCCCCTCTAATGTTTGATCAAAACCTTCAATGCGCTTAGAACACGAACTGTTTCGCGACCCCTTTCCCCTCCCGACCCAAGGAATAAGCTCTCCTCATTTTCTTACACCAATCCGTTCCCCCCTCCCCTTGGTCAGCCTCCGCACGCGGCGATGAGAAGCGACCTATGGGGGAGCAGCGGGAAAACCCATTAAGAGACCCTAGCCGACTCTCCGGTCCGTTCCTGCCAACCTCTTTCGACCCCCTGATCAGTATTTGAGGAGCTAGGGCGAGAATTTCGCCACCTCTCCTTGGCAAGCGTCATTCGGCCGGTTAGTGCCCTTGCAGGCTCTGTAGATGGGGCGTCTACGTGATTGGAGACCCAGAGGACTGGCATTTCTAACCCGGTCCTTTTCTCGACGAGAATTAGGGGAGAGCAAAGCAGAGACGGAGACATGCATCGAGGTATCTGAAGCCTCCCCGTCGGTAATGCAGCCATTCGTTACAGGTGGGAGTTTTCTGAATCGACTCCCTTTCCACTGCCGTGGTTCGAGAAAGTTTCTCAGCTGCCTCCCGTGGTCACTTTTTTCTGGAACTGCTCCTCCCAGGCGGGAATATCCCAGCAACATGAGTTGACGCCTCTCGAGCCCCCCGGTTCAAGGCAACGTTTAACCTTTGAGCTGGTCCGTTGTGCTAGACTTTGAACCGGAGGTCGGCATCCGCGCGCCCCAATCAGGCGAGGATCCGAGTGTTTTTACGTTACGCCTGCTCGTCTTCGGACCAATCGCGTAATGCGCGAGTCGCGTGGTCGGCGCTTTGGTGAACCGGATATTTCCCAACGCACGGTGCTTATTTTTTCTGATACACGACGGCGCCTCGCTTCCACCGGCCGGGTGTCGGGCGTTTCAACCACAGAGACCGCTTTATTCTCCGGCATTGACGTCCCCGTAGAGTCAGAAGCCTCCCCTCCGCGTTTGCGCGATCAGGGCTTTTACAGACTCAGGTCCCTGGCTTAGTGCAGAGTTCCGTCTTCCTTTGGGAAATACCGGTGCCATTCCGTCGTTCCTATGCGACGCCCCTAAACCATCTAGCTACCCGACAAGTCGTCCCATTTGCTGGCTTTGTGCGACGGTGTCGTCAAACTAAACCCCGCACCCTTTTCCATGCCTACACACCCCTTTCGATGGAGCCCTGTGCCTAAATTGTTTAAGTGCGCGGTCAGTGTTCTTCTCCGTTATCCTGTGCTGACGGACTAAAGTCCCCCGCTGCCAAACGTCTCGGCTGCTGCGGGGAGCCACGCCCCCCCTCAAGATCGAAGGGATGTACCGCCGCGGCGCGAGGGTCCTTCGGAAATCTTAGATGGGACGGCCTCTTGTTGTTTGGGGTTGAGATATTTAGCCGGTTCCACTCGCGCCTCGGCAAACGGTAAGATATGCGGGTCAAGAAGTTCCGGGCCGAGGTTTTGGAATCGACGTGGTTTATGCAGTCCTGTTTGATACGGGCTTAAGGACACCACTCTAATTTTATGTCATTCATCCGCACAGCTAAATATTCAAAGTGTTTCCAGGCATTTCAGGGCCGGGTTTGTTGAGAATTCGAACCTCCCTTGTGCGAGGCGACAAACTTTTCGCGTCCATTTCAGACCCCGTTTTCGGTAAGTTTCCGCCGATTGATGGCCCTTTGAGACGTCGCTGCACTGAGATGACCTTGATTTCAAAGGCCGCCGGTTTGACCAAACAACGCTCGTACATCGGCCGGCCGTTGAATGTTACCCTGTTTTAGGAGTAAGACAATGCGAGCGAACCTTGCCCTTCGGATGTTCGACTTTCTCAACGTTATGGACCACTTCGAGTGGACGGTCTCTTGCTGCCCGGTCCGACGGGCAAACCCGGCCGGTTCTACTAGCAGGCTCCCCCTCTTTTTCGCTTGGTCATCAGAAAAAGGAAAGGATTTTCGGGCAAGCTCCCGGCTTTTTTTCCCCAGAACAAGACCCCCAAACCGATTCTTCCCTGCTAATTCGCCGTCTGGGTCATAAGTTGCGAACGTAAAGCGAAAACATCTGACGGCTTGCCACTGATCTGTTGTCATCGCTCGGATTACGGGCCGGTTCACGGCTAGACCCACATTCGAACCGATTTTCAACGGAAGTCGCTCGAAGGGATCGTCACTCATGAGTGCTTTGGAAGAGTCGCTTTGTACCCCTGAATGAGGCTCAGTTCAGGACGTGACCCCGGTTCGGGATTCTGAGTTCTCGACCCACGGAGTGAATTTCTTTAGATTGACATCTAACCCCTGGAAGACCCCCGGCCCTCATTACCGCTTTCTTCTTGCACCTTAATCGACTTGTCATGGCCGGCGCCATTATCTTCTTGGCTCATTCGCGGTCGCGAAAATCTCCATGTTAGATTTTTACCTACTTTCGTGATCTCCACCTCCCGTCACATACCCTGTTCCAATCGCCGCCTGAAAACGGTTGTAACCTTGCCACTCAGGGTTTGTCTGAAAGGCTCTCCCGAATGCGGCCTCAACGAGATTGAGCGTGTTCGAGCGTTTCATGGTTCAATCCCTGATATTTTCGCGCTATGTTATAATGTTTTCCCGCTGCGCACCCCCCTTTGGATACTTTGAAGATTTGACTTTTCGGGCTATTGGCTGACGCCGCTTGCCGTATTTTTTTTTCCTGACAGGCACCAGAATGTGCGGATCTTTTTTTCGTCGTCAGCCTTTTTCTTTTCCCACAGTGAACAATTAACGGGATTCCCAATCTTTTTTGCTCTGCAACACAGGTCCTGATCTCCTTTTTTGTCTCGCCCTTGCCTCGGGCACCTTGGAGTGAACGGTCCATTAGAGCCAACCAGGATGCTCACTAAATCACCCCGCGAACGGTTCTGAAGAGTTTACGAGAATTATGTTCTTAACCCCTCCTTGCGTCAGAGCCGGCATCCCCAACGTCTCCCCTAGAACCCAAACCAGAACAACACAGCCCACGCGGGTGCATCCCCACTGGTCCCCCCCCCAAGGAATTGATTCGTTTTGGCGCCATCTGTGCCCCAGGCCGCTGAAGAAAGATCGACACCCCAAGCCTCGTTGCCCCACCCGAAACGTCACACTGGGCCCTTTTTTTCAATTGGGCATTGAAACACGTTTTTTTTTAAACGGCACCGGAAACCTGTGCAACCGCGGTTCAGAACGACGTCCGCTCTTTCATTGTCAGCGTTCATCCTGCTGTGGGGGGGGGGCTTTTGCGTAGTATGCTGCCGCCCTTCCGACGCCCACTGCAGTAGATCCCCCAATGCATCCCCCCTTGCCCATTGAGTTCCATCTCGGCCCCCAGGTGCGTGACTACGGCCTGCTCCCCTTTTCCTGTGGAAAGATCCATGAAGCCGTTACCCCCCACCGGAATTTTGTAGGCCCCGCCGCAAATCATGCGGCGCTATAATCCGCCGACTTCCCCGCCCCAGGGCGGTGATCAGCGTCAACTCAACCAAGACCTTAATCAGTACCCCCCACAGGCATCTCCACCCTCCGCGATATGTGATCGAAATTATCAACTGGATGATATGGAAGAATTCCCGAGATCGGCCCGACCCTTTTCCTGCACGGTTGTTACAGCCACTGATGGAGTTGTCTGACTTTGAACCTTCTCAAATAATCCTTTCCAGACCACAACCTAGTTTGCTTACCGGGTCCTCACTCCAAGATTTCGTAACCCCCGGTAATACCCATTCGCAGACCTGGCGAGCTTTGATTTTTGTAGTTTGACTATTAACTACTCCCTTCTGTGTCAATTCAAATTAGTGGCGCGCTAGGGATAGAGCCAGTATCCTTATGCAGCGTCCTACCGATCAGTCCCACTTTGGAACACCCGCTACCTCTTGAATTTTTTTGATGTCCATTACACAATTTTAATCCAGCGCACTGATTTTCCTATTCTTCCAGAGGTCGCAGCTCTTCAGTTCCGGTGTTCCCTCCCCCCCGATTTGCCCTCCTCGGACACGTAGGTGATATTATAGTTGTTGTGGTGAGAGAGATTTAAGGGTACGCTTCTTTCCAAACAATTCTTGGTGTTTGAGGGTACCCGTTCATTAGAGATGTCGACGTCCTTTGAAGAACAGGGTTCCCTGGACCGCTGTGAATTCTGTTTAAATCGTGCATTCCCTTTTCGCGAAAGGTTGGTTGGAAACATGGGGTGGTTCCACAGTGGACAGATTCCCCATTTTCAATAAGGCTAATGGGGTGTCTATCCCATAGCGCGTCAAATTTGAATGAACCTGACTTGATTCGTAATTCCCTCACCCCGCCGCTTCCCAGCATGGCTGCCTCATAATGGTTTTAATTTCGAACGCTGAGAGATCTCCAATCGAGGTAATTTGTGGGATTTGGTCCAAATCTTTTGCTCCGGTTCAGTCCCTGACAAAGCATCTATCTTTCTCTTTACAACCGGCTGAAAGGAGGATGATCGCTGAATTCTTCCCTACTCCCTCAGCAAGGTGTAACACCTCGACTTCCAAATATCGTCTCGATTTGAGGATTTTTGGGTTGACTATTAAGTGAAGTGGACGCTGCGACATGGGCGTTGAGTCTGATTTTCTTATGCCCCCCCAGTTATTCTTCTTACCCCCTTCCTTTGTAACATTTCTTCCGGCGCTTTTCAAGTACGAATGTATACGATGCCATTGGCTCACTGGGGATGCCCTGGATTACTGCTGGATCGGCCTGGAGGGAAAGCTACTACCCCAAAAGCCAGTGACTCCCCACCGGACAGGATTCTAACCTTCCTTTTCAAGGAGTCCCGATGGATATAGGTCTTACATTAGTTGCAACGTGGACCCGTTGCCTTTTGTTTTTTTGCCACACCGTTTTTCCTTTCCAAGGCGTTTTTCAAGCAAAAGCTTTTTTTCAGGGCAGCTTGGGGTGGTTTTATTTCCGAGGCATTCTGGGTTCAAGAATGGCATCATTCCCTACTTTCCCTTTTTTGCGACCGACCCTTTGCTGCGGTTCGTTCCGGGCTTTGGGCCTGGTGGTGTTTTTCGTTCGCCCGTTTTTCCCCTGGCTCTGGAGGCCTCCATATTCTAAGAAAGCAATTGAAGTTCGAGTCTCGGCCCGCCCCAGTTCGCGGTTGCTTTCGTTAGTCCTCCTGGTTGGGCGCGAATGGACGTCCCTCCAATTGGCCTTTTTAACGGTCACGATTTCGCTCGCCTGTTTGATCCCCCCAAAAGTCCTGCAGATGTTGGAAAACAACTTTTGGATTACCTTTTCTGAGATGCCAATGCCCGAACTGCCCAGGAATAGCTCTCCGTTTTCTACTGTCGTTTTGCTGCGAAACCAGAGGACTTGTAGCCAGAGCCCGAGCCTTCCCCCCTCGCTCAGTCCGCACGCGCTTCTCGTTCCCAAAACATCAATCTCCTAGGCCGCCTTTCGAAACTCAGGGTCAATGAACTCCGCACCGCTCAAGCCTGTGTTTGCCGCAGTCCCAGGGCGAGCCTGACCCACCCCATCGCAGTGGCCCAATTCGGTTACTGAATCTGACTTTTTGGAGGTTTCCCTTCCGATGTCCTTTCGGTGACTGATGGAGGATTTTTCGGACTGTCCCTTAACCCTTGGAGATTTCGCCGAGAATTCGGGGACGACCGACTCCCGCGCACCGCAGGAAAGCTCTTTAGTTAGCTGTCAAGCGCAATGAATTTTTTCGGACTGTGAGGAAGATGTGTTATAGGTAAGCTTGACCTTCCGTGGGCTAGAGATTCTAGGCCCGACGTTGGTCACGTCATGGACCAAGCGCCCTCCCAGGTAACCTTTTGGCTGCTTTCTCCCCAAAGCACTCACTGAGTTAGACGCTCCTAGACCGAAGTAAAGTTGTAATCGATTTTTTCGAGCTGTGGCGTTGTCATTTTCACCAGTTCCGCCGAATCCGCGCGTCTCCAATCTGCGAGGGCGCGACTGTTGAGGGTTTTCCGTCGCCGCTATCGATTATTGTGACCACATCGCTCACCGGCGGAAGTGTGTTGTTCGGCGTTTGGGGACCCCCGGCTCGTCAAAAAGATGGATATATTTTTCCCTCCCCAAGAACCGTTTTTGCTTTCCACTGGCCGGGTGCCGGTCGTTCTCGTTCAGCACCCCTTTCTCACGGAAGGCCGCATTGCAGTCCCAGTTCGAGGCAGATCCCTCCGCAATCTAATGCCTTTTTTGTACTCAGGGCTTTTTCCCGATCCTCAGTGTAACTAATTGCCGGCCTGGTGACGATAGTTTTTTTCGGGCCTGATTCCAGGTGCCAGTCTTGGCTCTCCGTCTCCCGGGAACCTCCATCGTATTGTATACAATGTTTTGCAATTTTTTTTTTTCGGAGGTGGCTGTCGCGACGGTTTTTTCGATCGCACAATCCCTCCCTCATTCCCAACCCCGCACTTCCATGCCTTGTCCCCCTTTGCCGATGGAGCCCTGAGAACGGATGATCTTTTGGCATGTGGGGACTTGTCCCGTCATTCCGTCTGGCGACGGCCTCCGGCCCTGCACCACGTCTCTGCTTTCTTCGGGAGCAACCCAAAGATTACGCACCCTTAATTTCCAGCTCGGCGCGATTATTTTTGAAATCTCTTTCCTTCCCCCTCCTCAGTTGTTTGTGGTTGTTGGTCTCGATTTACGCCGGGCACTCGCGACTCTTCTGTACTGTTCTTCATCTCTGTTCGGCTGTGCTAGTCAGTCGCATGTTTGGTCTTGTCCCTAGACTCGTGGCCTTCATCCAGGGATACGGAGGACCGACTGTGCTGCCACCATCCATTTTTGCCTTCCGCCACTTTGCTCCTTTTTCCAGTTTCGGCATGGAAGTGCGTGTATTGCATGAACTTGTTGCCTAGTCTTCAAAACAGTTCCGCGACAGCAACCATTTCTTTTAGGTTGCCTATTGTCGGTCGTCCTTTCAATTTTTCTTGGTTCGGCCGTGAGAATCCATCGCGGAGACTAATGGACCCACCTTATTTCCCCGGCCGCCGGTTGAAAACCCACTTCAATCCGGCCTGCCTGCATGTTCCTGAGGTTCTCTGGGAACCTCCCCCTTTGCGCCAAAATGCATTCGTGATTCCGTTTTAGTGACAAGGAAGGGACGCCCCTTCCGAGCATTCGCAGTTATCTCTGAATCCCGCCGTCAACCCGGCCGGTTCATCGAACAGGAGCCTTTGATGTTTGAGTATCAGAAAGATTCACTCGTTTCTTGTCAAGAGCAAGGATTCCCCCTTACCGAAACGCCGCCCCCACAACCGATTCTTCAGGATTGCGATTTGTTCCCCATTAAGCGAAGATCTGCGTAACTAACACCCGCGGTGCATCGCCGGAATTGATTGCGTCTTTATTCAGAGGCACCGAGGTTCAACTGGTGGCTGAACCGCCAATCCGAAAACCGGCTTTTACGAAGTGACCTCTCCGATGAGGTTCCGTGACTAATGAGTTCGTTGTCAGAGCTAAATCAAGTGGAATAATAGAGTTGGCATGTGACACAAGTTGTTCCCCGCTTGAGGAAGCTGCTCGAAAACCGGCAATTTGTCATCTAGAGTGAAGCAACTAGTTCAACCTGCTCCCTCCACATTACCCTTGCGTCGTGAAATTATATACTGGTGCTGAGAGGGATCCCGAGGCAAACCCTGTGCGAGGTTCCCCCCTCTCACAGGGGTGATTGGACCTTCCTCGTGAACAATACAAACGAACTGGGACTGATAACCCTCTCACTTAAAGATTCCCCCGTAACCGCACAATCGTGGTTGCCGCTCGCCCGGACGCGGCCACCGTCCCTCCCCCATGTTTGAGGTTGTTCGATGCTTTCCTGAACGCTGCTGAGCTGCTTGGTCGCTCCTTTCTTTTGCCCGGCCGCAAAAATTGCTTGGGCATCTTTTTCCCCTTCGCGGGCGGCTTTTCTTCTCCCACGCTGGATTATTTGGTTTTTCCAAGAGGCAAACGAGACGACGGGAGATGATCCTTTCGTTTTTTCATTGGCCTGTTCGCTGTCCAAGTTGTCCACCCAGCCAGACTTTTTGATCTGTCCCAGGTGGATCTTGCGCGGACCATTTTGCGTTTTTGCCCCTGGTCGTGCCGGTCCGCTTCTCTCCCAACAAGGATTCCCGAACGAAACTTTTTACCCAATGAGCGCCGCGTTGGACCCTCCATCTGTGAGGAATTATTTATTTCGGCGCAGAGACGGGCAGTCCACAAGTGGAAAAAAACCCCATAACCATTCACAGCGCCCTCCCGCTGCGTTTGTAAACCTTCAAGTTCCCCTCCTTGGCGCCTTAGTCCCCCCAGAAATGCCTAGCTTTTTTGCCCTCCTTCGTCCTCAAGCCAAGCCGCGTGCCCCCACGAAAAGTCACCCAGTCCACCTTGAAAAAACGGCCCCCTCCATCGGCACTCCCCGTGCTGGGCAAACAGCGGGAAGAAGTCAAAGCTCAAGCCGTCTGCCATCGGTCTTTACTTGACTGCGTTTTCGAATCTGTCCGTTTGTCCTGGCTTTTGGGTTTCGGGTCGTTCTTGCCGGCCCTTCGAGTCCACATAAACAATTACATCCCGCCCGTAGCCCCCCCCCCTTTTTCTGCCATCGATTCCGCCGTTGGTTTCCTCCGGAGCGCACCGGCTTGCTGCTGGAAGTTTTGCTCGTAAGGACATCTAAAAATTTTCGGACAATCCTCAAGAGGGATCCTTAAGAACAGGCCCGCTCCTACCTTGGGGTATTTCCAACCCCCAGACTTAATTGAGGCACCCAGATCCTCACCCCGAGCGATTTTTGAGACCCTGTTCTCTTTTTTATCCCCTGGCTGGTCTGGATATTCAGCCGCGCAATAGGCCGCTCTGGTCCCTGCCGATCTGTACTAATTCTGGGTCTGCTGAACCGTCCGTGCACATCCTTTTGATCCCCACCGCCAAAACTCCTCTCTTGGATGTATCTCTCTCTGGTAAAGCCCTCTCGTTAACCGTGAAAACTACTTCTTCCGCTGCGGGCCGTCTTGGGGGACACGAATAAGTTGAAGCATCTTGGCGCGGCTCGGTTGTTTACTCCCCCATTATCCTCCCTCCCAAAGGGTTAGGACCCGATTCCTGGTTCCCCCCCCTGTGGCAACACGCTCCGACAACTCAACCGGGTGCCTCGACGTGCCATTCCACACTTTTCCCAAGTAAACCTTCAAATCGGAAGCTAGTTTACTTTTTTTCTTTCAAAGTTCTCTGTGCAGAGCCGTTTCCTTCCCAATTTGTTCAGAACGCTACCGTTTCTCCTATTTTCCTACAACAGTTTTGGTTGTTGATTTTCCTTCTACCCTTGTCGAGTTCGTGCACACCACTCGTGTGTTTTGGGAAAACCGGACGCACCTCGCGCGACTAGAATACTGGGGCCGACTGAGTTTCTTTGTACAAGATGTTTCCTTGTGGACCGTCGAGACGAAAAGGTTGCGTTTTTTTCCCCTTCTTTACGGTTCCAGTGGACCTTACTCGGTTCCCCTTTCCCCTTTGCCATCCTTCCCTGTTATAGTCCAACTAGGGCCATAAGTGTGCAATTGACACAGACTTTCTTCGTCCCTTCCCCCCAATCTTCCTCTTTCTGACAGACGGTCCGTGTCTCTGGTTCCCCCCCTCCAATTGACCCGCTCGGTCTGACATTCAAAATTCCTTTTGGATTGTCTCAAATTTCTTCGCCTTCAGTTGACACCCTTATCTATATGTTGTTCCAACCGGGGCGGAGTAATCTCGGGCCTCTGCTCGCTGGGCCTTATCACCTAAGCAGCCCTGTTCTAACCCATTGGGTCCAACATAATTTCGAGGTGCGGATGTCTGTGGGTTGGCCGAAACTTAAGGTCTTTTTGAAAAGTTGACGCTGGACGCGCTTTTATTATCAGCAATTTGCTTCGTTCCAATGACTTTTTCAACAGCTCCTTCTAATGGAGCTTCCCTCCTGCCTCCTTTGCGCATGTCCGATACGCCCTCCCGCTTTCCCCTCCATTGTCACTGGCGGATGCATTTGTCCCCCTGGCCGGGGGCGGGCAGACAAGCCAAGCAAGTCCCCCTCCACCGGCCGGATTGACTCTTCCCCCCATCATCCCAACCGGCTTGCCTCCGTCTTCTTCCTACCCCCCCCCCCCCCCTCTGATGAAGTCCGGGAGAACCGTTTGTTACATGCCCACTTCTTTTCAAGTGCCCCTTTGTGACTTTTCTTTGGTGGTTCTTTGCTTGGGCGTGGCTCTGTTCTGAGCATTTTGGGGGCCTGGCCGCAAGCGAACAATTCCTTGGACCTCCCTGTGCTTCGGTCGCGTATTTCCGCTTTCCTTCTTGTTTTTTTCTGTTTAGCGCCGGCTCTTAGTAATTCCGGATTCTCCCCCATCCCCCCTATTGAAGTAGCGTTTCTTTTTTTTCAGTTCGAGGGTGATTTCTTTCTCATCCTTTGGGCTGCTCGGCAACTGACTTTGGTTTCACGCGACCGGTTCTCCACTCTTTTCCTCCTGGTAGCTCAAAAATTCGCGCTATTTGTATGCTTCATGTTTCGCGCGAATTTCAATTTCCTAACGAAATCTACACCCTTCGTCGTTTTGCATTCTGCTCCACCCCAATACGTTCCCCCCTCCGCCTTTCAGAGCAATTATTTTGAAGTTGACCCTATTGTTTGTGGGCATCCTGCATTCAGAGATTAAGAAACCGGCCTCTGCTTCCCATGAACCGCTCCCCCCAAGCCCCCCAAATCGTTGCTTTGCCTCCGCATTCGTTGCTTCGACACCCCTTCGCAGTTGCCAATTTGTTTACGGACATTTTACTTTAGTGACGGTTTTTTAAGGCGAGTCCCCGGTAGGATGATTTTTTGGCGCTACGCGGACTGTCCCTTCTAACCCTTCATGAGAGCCCGTTTTAATTCGGGTCGCTCCGACTACTACGTCTTGCCCCCTGGCTCTGAAGGAGATGGCATCTTCCGCACGTCGGTCCTGCTCCTTGTTTTATGCAAGTGTGTCAATGTGCTTAATCGCGTCGGCGACGATGGGGATGAAGCTTCAATATTTCCGACCTTTTGTTTCCACATTGAGCCTCATTGATCCACATGGCGCTCTTCCACCGACTCATGAGTTCTCCGCTTCCCTGCGCGTTCCCAGTGTACCTTTTAGCTTTGCGTTCGCGAAATCCGTGTCAGTCCGTCAAATCCGCGATTTTCCATCCGGCGAGGTCCTCCCCGCAGGATTCTTCCGTAACCGATCTCCTTCTGGTTCCCCAATTCGAAGCCGGAAGAATCCTTTTTTTCGGCTTTCTGGGTCCCCGGCTTGGACCAGCCACCCGAGTTCCACCTTTTTCTGATACTAATCTCTGATTTTCCTCTTACACGCCGGGTTGCGTCGTCTCTTTCCCGCTCCACGGATAATTACCCGTTCGAGGAAGCTCCAACGCCCAATCACCCTCTGCGGTTTTCTAAGGTCTTTGATCCTATGTCTCCCAAAATTTTCCTTCCGGGTTTCTTGACGAGTGTACGGGGTTGTGCATACTGTCTCTTCTTAATCCCCCGCGGAAGTCTCCCGTCCCCCTCCCCACTCGGCCTCCGCCCCTACGGACAATGTCTGCCCCTTCTTCTTTGTTCCTCGACGTTTTCTCCTCGCACAAGGCCAATTAAAAGACACTCCATTGCTGGACCCCCACACTTTGACGTCTTGCTTCCGTGCGGAACGGACATGTTTTTTGTTCTCCGATGATTTACCCTTTTTTTCCCTTCATCCCTACTCCCTTATGGACGGCTACCCCCCCTCGATTCAAAAGTCTCTGTATTTCGGGGCCCAAGCCCCTCCCCCCGATCTGAAGGCCGCTCCTTGGAGGCTCCGAGTGGCCTCCCCCTGAAAATATTTTAATCCTCAGGTGTGTTGAGATCGCTTTCATCAGGGTACACCTTTCCTCGCCCCCTTTAAATTCGGGGCCCTTCCTCTCTGGAGGGGCTGTTCTCCCCTAACAGTCGTCGAGTTTTGTTTGACTGGGGTATGCGTTTAATCGATCACGGGCTGCTTTTCCCAAACCACTTCCCTCCCCTTTGAACCATCCATTCCGTCCCTTACAGGCTCTCTGTGTCCGGCAGGACGTGCGTGTGGGTCATGGAAGCACTTTGATTGGCGGAAACAAGCGCGAAAGCCCCCGCCCCTCGGACTCCATTGTTTCTTTCTTATCGATGGCTTTTTTCTCACGGGCCTTCGTGAGGCCCGACCAGAGATGGCCAAATTTCCTTCAAGGCGGCTTTTCCCCCTGAACCCCTTTATATTTTCACCCCTCCGGAATGCATTTTTACCTGCTTAAAAAAGGATGATATGCACACAGGCCTTTTCTGATTGAGTCGTTGATACCACGTGGAATAGAACGGGCGTTCCCTGCGGCCTTTTTTTCCCGCGTTCTCTTTTTCTTTAAACCAGGTTTCTCCCGTCCCCCCCCTGCACTGGTTAACCCCCCCCCCTCGAAGTCTCCCACTGGTCTCTCTACCCTAAACGCCTTTTTCTTTTCTTGGTCCCAGATCCGGATTTTTCCCCATGCCCTGACCCTCCCCCCCCCACACCGATTCTTCCCTCGCCGCTCATTTGGAATAACCTCGACGATCGGCCTACCTCCCGGAACACCCTGGGCTGATTACATCGCCGTATTGACGCTCGGCCCTCGGTGGCCTGTTTTTTTCAACTGGGTCCTCCACCCCTGCAAATCTCGAACGATTTACCAATTCCCTCGCTCTCTCAGCGTCGCAATCATTCGTTTGGAAGCGCTTTCCATCCCAGCTGGCCCTGAATGATTCTAATCCATTACGTGACCCCGGTAGTCCTTCGCTGAGAGCTTTCTCGCCCAAGCCATTTTGATTCCCGCACATCTTTCCCACCTGCCGCCACATGAGAACTTCCCCCTTGAGTCTTTCCCTTACTCACGTGCCTTCCGGATTCCTTCTTTATTTCTTTTTTTTCCTTCATTTGGGTCGCCGAACTTCCAGTGGTGATTCCCCCCTTCTTTTGATATCCAAATCCTTCCCACCCCCCTGTGCCCTCCCTGTGCTCGTTTACTTACCTCAAAGATCGTAAAAGCCCTTGCAATCTATTTTTTTCCAAAGTCTAGACCCCTAGGCTCCCCTCCCATCAACTGTCGGGAGTCGGTAGTAGCGTGCCAGGACCTCCTTCGGTTATCTCGCTCTCGGTAGAGATGTTTACCCTGCCCCTCACAATGGCTTCAGAGAAGTTTTGCCTTAGCTGGCTTTCTTTGCCCCCTCGAGTCAAGGTTTTTTTTTTCCCGAATGCACACCCCGAATTCAGTTTAGATAGATCCTTTTCGCGTCATTTCCTGATCTCCTGCAAAGTTGACACCCCTTCCGTTTTTTCCCCCCCTTCTATGCATGACTTTTTTACCCTGAAACAGGTCCCCCTGTTTTTCTTCCTCCTTTGCTCGTACGTCGATTGGATTTTTTCCCCAAAATTGGAGTGGGGTCCCTCTTAGAGCCCCCCACAGATGCTCACGACCCCCCCCCCCCGCTACTTTCCATTTAGTGCCTCGAATAATTAAATATGTCTGCTCAATCTCCGTCCTGACAGAGACCTTGCCCCCTAGGGTTCCCCCTTCAAAAACCCCCCGACACATTCTCCCTCTCTCACGACGTCCCCATTCCCAGGTTTTGAATTTAGAATTCGGCTAGAGTGAAAAAAGAACACTCGATTGACCCCCCTTCCCTCGACTCCCCCCGAAAAGCCGCGTGAAACCCCTCCTCCCAAAGGGAACTTTCACCCTCCCCTTTAGGTCAACCCCAAACCGAGTTTCCCGTAAAAGGTTGTTTTCCTTATTGCTTCAATTTCTCCTTGTTTGTTTATTAAAAGGAAGCGAGCTCCCTTCCCCTCGGGTCTCTCCTTCTCGTTCCCCAGACTTCCTTTCCTTGGAGGTGAATTTCTTTTTTTCCGGGAGCCTTCTTTGGTGTTTTTGCCCCCCTCCGTCGAGCCACTCTCTCCAAAATGCACCCTCCATTGAAATTGAGCCATTTTTTCGTTTTTATCTCTTTCAAGGGCTCCCTCCTTCTATGCTGCGTTCTCTCCCTGCGCCCGGAAATATGGTTCCACAAGCTCATTTGAGCCCGAATGACTTCAATCTGTCAGACGTGATCGCCAAGGGGGTCCTTCCTCCCGTCTACTTAACGAGGTCAAACAAATGACTCCCGCTCCTCGTCCTCTCTGTTCTTCCCCCTCTGTCGACCACGGGGTTCTCTGGCTTGGCTTTCTGGTTTTCTCGCTTAAAGCGGCCCTATCTTCCTGTCCTTCGGTTGGCCCCAGCTCCTCTTGCGTTGGTTCAACCGGCTCAATCCCTTTTCAGCCCACATCCCCCCACTTCACTCGTTTCCTTAGGTAATATCGGATGGTTCTTTCCACTCCCACGCTTTCGTACCCCCTGTCCTCCGACTTCTTCACCCCCTGTAGCGGATTTTTTGAGGGCTTACTTCATAAGGCTGTGGAACTTCCCTTATGTGTTTTCGTTTTCTCTTCCCCCCTCCATTCCACGGGCAGGACCCCTCTTCAATTTCCCTGTGGCACCCCCCGACTTCCACACTGAAAACTAAAAGGGGTATCTCTCTGCAATCCCACACTTCTTTTACCACTACCACCCCCTCTTCCCCCCCTCCCCTCTTAAAGTTTTTGCCTCTTCCTGAGAAGTTTTCACTGCACCCCCCCCGGTCCTTTTTCCACTAACTCGAAGTTTAATATCTCTTTTACTCCATTCCGCAGTTTTGGGGTGGAGTCCTAGCCTCCCCTTGTCGCGTTAGTTTTCCCCCTCCTGGGTTGTTTTGGAAAAACCGTCCTATCGCTTGCGACTTTTTTGACCCCTTTTTGTCTCCCTTTCGCTTTTTTTGTTCGTAAAAGTTTAATGGCACGATCTCCACCGTTTTCCTTCACTGTAGGTTAGCTTTTTCCCCCCTGGTGAAATGACTTGTCTCCTTAGGTACTTTTTTCTTTCTCCCCCCCCAAAATAGTTGACTAAGTTCTGGCCCCCCCCTGCTTGCTTCTTTTTCGGCAATCCACCAGCCTGATTTTCTTCGGACGGTTTTCTTCCCTTTTCTGACATTGGCAGGACCACAGTCCTCCGATAAATCTCCCTCTTGCCCTTTTGGCCTTTTCACAAATTCTTTTCTCTTTTCATCCCCGTCCCTCTCCTTTACTTTTACAACCGGGACTTAAAGCTTTTGCCCCTCTTCGTGGTAATTCTCCCTCCATCCCCAGGTCTTTCCCCCATTTTTCTCGGCCCCCCAAAATCCGAGTTTTTGAGGATTCTGTTGGTTTTCCCACCCATCTTTCAGTTTTTTTTACGCTTCCCCCTTCCCTGGGGCTTTAGATGGAATGTTCTATCACCTTCCTTTGATTCTTCTTCCCTTCCCCCTCTTTTTCCCTATCCCTGGAGCTTTCCGCATCTCCCGCGTGCGGCATCCCTCCCTCCTCTCGCCCCTGTTTTTCTGGTTTATTTCGGCTCAACTGGTGTGGCTTTTGAAGGGAGTAAATCCACTCCCCCTCACAATTGTGAACCTAAACTTTAAAGGTTTCGAACGCTCCTTTCCCCCCCCCCCCCCCCCCCCCCCCCCCAGAGACCATGGCCATTCGTCTTACGCGGTGTCCCGTGTCCCCCCCTTGCTGTTTACCCCCCCTTTTGTAATGCCCACAGGTTTTTTTTTTTCCCGTTTCCCGTTGGACTCGTGGGGCTTTTTGGGAGTTTTCCTTTTTTCTTCATTCCGATAATTTCTTTTTTCCCCCCCTATCTGCCGAATTAGAGCAAATTAATTTGTCCCCCCTACTTTTTCTGTAGAGGAGATGTTGCCTTTTTTTTCTTTTTTTTTTTTTTTTCTCGTTTTGAAGGATTTCTGATGGAATATCCCTCCTTCTTGAGTTCTCCTTTGTTTCCCCTTTCAGAGTTTGCCTTCTTTATTTGTTTTGGTGTTACAACAAAAACCATTTGTTTTTTTTTTTTTTTTGTTTTTTTTGTTGGGCTTCCCTCCTTGCCCTGTAAGACCCCCCCCCCCAATTGAAAGAACTCTCCTTTGTACGAGTCCTTCTCTTCCCCCCTGTTCCAGACAACCCAGTCAGATCTGATTGGACACGTTTTTTCCCCCTTTTCCCCTTTTATCCCTACTCCGAACCCCTCCCCGGGACTTAAATCCACAGTATTACTCGAGTTTGCCCCCTCTTTTTTTCCCCAACCCACCCTTTCCGCCTGCGGTACAGCCCCGATCCCCTCCCTCTCATGCACGCTGATGCCGTTTAAGGCACAGCTTGATTCACGATTTTCAACCAGTAATAGCCCTGCTCTCACCCCCCTCTTGGCGTTCCATTTTCCACGCTCTCCCCCCTTTTTTCCCGCTCTTTTCTTTCCGCCCCGTCAGGCGAGCCCTCGCAACACATCGAATGTCTTCTTGTTTACGGAGTTCTTGTTTTCCTTATTCCTCGCTGTCCCCAGTTATGTTTTTGTTATTGGTTTCACCCTAGGTCACTTCCCTCCACCGTTTAGCTTCTACCAGCGACCTTTTCCCGTCAATAGTAATTCTGCCCTTACCCCCCCCTTTCTTTTCCCCAAGGAAGCACTTTTGTTCCTTCGCTTGTTCCTTCCCCCTTTTTGAAATCTGGGATCCTTAAGATTAAAGCCGTGGGCGTTTAGAAGTTCAAGGCCCCCCCCCCTGTCTCCTGGAAATGGCCATCCAGGTAATTTGATGTAGATTTTTCTCACCACACCCAAATTTTTTTACCTCCGGCTAGATACTTCCCTTTAATCTTTTTTTTCCTCTCTTGGAGTTGTTTTGAGCTAGTTTCCGGAGTTCGGAACTTCCCCTGCCCCTCTAACTCCGGCGCGGGAAGTAGCCTCTGGAGGGTTTTCGTTCCCTCCCCCGCTTTATTCCCCCCCCCATATTCCAGACTCAGCGGTTTTTTGGGAGTCTTGTGACAAGGCTCGCCCCACTTAATTTATCCCCCTCTTTGACCCCAGCCCTCTAACCGATTGGAGACTTCCGCTTCCCTGCATTTTTCCTAGGAGCGTCCTTACTGAGAACGGCGCATCTCTTCCATTTCCCTTCCTCGAGGCTTTCTCTCCCTAAGCAATAAATTATGAAGTGTGATTTTGCATTTGCTGTGGGAAAGATCATTCATCTCTAAACCCCTTTCATGAGCCGAGTCCATATGACTAGTTTGTGCGGCCTTTTTTTTTGCATGCATTTTCCCGCGTAGGACTTTTCAGAGAGGATTTCGTATAAAGCCCCCCCCCCTTTCTTCCTCCGACCCCAATGTTTTGCCCCCCCCTTCATGAGGTAGTCTTCTACCCTTTCTCCTAGCCCCCCTTCTTTTTCGATCACCAAACTCACTCAATGGCTGGAAAAACTTTGTCGATTCTCCCCCTTGTGGCATTTTTTCACGGAAGGTCTTTTTTTTGATCCTGTAGGGAATCCTGACAGCCACCGTTCTCCCCTTGATGACGTGAGAACCCAAAGGTTCCCAACTAACTCGGCGGATGCTTTATCCCCCCCCAATAGAAATAGATTTCAGCCCCATCACTTTCCTCCTAGGCTCTCGTGTTTTAAATTCGTTCATTCTCTCTTATTTGGATTGATATCCCCCTCGGTTCTGGGGTCAAGGTCGCGACTCTTTAATGGAAATTGGGTAACATATGTGGGGAGGGGAATGAATTAAGCAGGCTAGACGTTATCTACCGCTGTTTCGTCCACCATTTCTTCCGTTTCTTACCTGTTCCAAACTTCCCCTAATTTCACCCCCTTTAATGAACCCTCCCCTTCTGCCCTTGACCTTTTCTTTTTTTTGCTTTCATCCTTTCCAAATCCTTGGTGTCGAGGATCGAAAATTCGCCGAACACCCCCCCGCCGCCTGACCACTTGTCGGTAAGACTCCGATGCTGTTGACGGTTCTAAGTCGCTCGTCCCTCCGTCCTCTGACCCCCCATGTTTCAAGGGAGAAGGACATAAAACAACAAGTCCCTCCGCCCCCAGTAATTACACTGAGGATCTGGCACAAATCCTTCCCCCCCCCCTATCCAACCCTTCATTCGTGTAGTTTTTTTGTGATAGGAACCTCAGGTCGGCCGCCCCCCTTTAGCCGCTTTCGGCTTTCTTCCCCTTCGGTTTATCGTAAGGCCGCAAATAGGTTCATGTTATCACACAAATAATGACCCTTTTTTATTGGCAAGAGTCGGTCCCAGCAACGGACCCCCCCCATATTTTCTTCCTCTGATTAGCCTATGGTACATAAACGAGAGCGGTCGAGACGCATTCTTACCTTCCCGGACCACCCTTCCCTGCGGCGTTATTCCCTTAAGATTGATAGAGAGGTTTTTAAGTCGGTCAACATGCCTCGCCACAATAACATAGACGACTTTACCCTCGTCGCTCTCTCTCTGTCTCCTTCCATTGAGTGAGGCAGTAAAATACACCTGAGATCCCCGAATGAGTGAAAATTAAGTGACACTTTTCTTCCCTTGAGACTTTTCTCCAACCGTGCAGTTCTCTGAGACAGCACCTTACTCTTTCCGACAACAATCGCATTGAGTCTTTCCCTACCTGAGTTTTCCCCCGGCCGGGAGACGACTATTAGCGATCCCCTCCTTTCTCCCGTGTTCTCCTCCAGGGTTAGTATTTTACTCGTGATCCTCCCCAATTCACCCACCCCTTGGACCTCCGCCTGGATCTTCGACCCCCTCACTGGGGACTATTAAACCGTCCACTGCGCGGGTTTGAAATCTCGCCGAATCTTTTCTTTCCTCCCAATTATCTTTGCTTGTTATGTCAGAGATGACAGACTGATATCTATAGAGATAGGTCTTCAATGTTTCCCTTGCCCCACCCCACTCTGGACTTCTTCTCTCTTTTACTTCGCTTGCGACTGTGTGATGTCCGCCGCTCCCTTTCAATCCGGTCCACCCGAATCCGCCTTTTTAGTTAGGGATGGCGTTGAATGGGCAGTTGTACGCCCGTTGTTCCCCCTAGATTTTATTTCTTTTCGTAGCGAACCTGCTCGTACTCTTTTCTTTCTCCACAATGGGTCAGGTGTCATTTCGCGCCACCCAGCTAACGAACATCGCTTTTTTTTTTTTTTTTTCGCTCGTTCGCTCCCTTCCCCTATGTCTTGTGCTTTTAATAATTCGCAGACAAACGGCTCCAGACCCCCTTTCCAGGAAAATTCACTCGAACCTCAAGTGCCCCCCCTTATGTCATCCTTTGCCGATGAGGTTTGTGAGCTCGCGTGCCCAGATCTTCTATGTAAGAAACCTCTCCCCCCGCCCCAGTTTCCTCGTTCCACCCGATAAAATAGGGCACCTGACCCTCCCCTGGGAATTCAACACACGGTCGTTTGCACGGATGTTTTTTGAACAGAGGGAAGGCCTAAGCGCATGAAATGGTTCAGCATGAGCTGAATCTGCGTGGATGTCTTTTCCTTTTGAGTTTGTGGTTTTGTGCTTTCCCCCCAGTCCAGTAACCCTCTTTGATCCAATTGTAGCCATGATTTTCCTTTGCCTGCGCACGGTATGCTGCTTGAAAGTATCCTGATCCTGAATATCCATTTCCTGTGGCGTGACAATTGGCTGTAAAGGGTCCGGCCTGACCTCGCCCCCGGGCGGGCCTTTTCACCGAACCTGTTAATTGAGTCCCCACACCCAAAATGGCGAGCCGTCGCTCCCTTGGTTCTCACCTGTCTTGCTTGGTCAGATCCCCCAGCGCTCCTACCATTCTACCTCCCCCGGTGTACTCTACATATATATTGCGTGTCTTCATACTGACCGGCCTTAAGTTTTGAGCCAATCATTTGTAAACAACCTCTTTTTTTTTTGAGTGTTTGTCTCTTCTCTCTTCCGAGTGGTTTCCTAACCCACGATTTTTTTTCCCAGGAATACCTTACTTCCCGCCATGCCTTTCAGCGGCTTGGAGGGCCTTTTACGCTCCGTCTGTTCAATTCCCTTCTTGGCGCCCTTTATTTTTTATAGACGCCCCATTATCCTTTAAAGGTGAGCCGATTAAGGTCCTGGAACCACCACTTACATTCAACTCACCGTCCGTTCCACCAATATTTCCCACGAACCTTCACAGCCCCTTCCCCCTTTCCTATTTTTTCAAAGGCTCCGCAGCTTAAGACCTTAACCACCCCGGGGTTGCCCG
>Ga0179593_1628895_pt1 | contig 28766 bp, 32 predicted proteins | sample CZODoug2_1_08_16_FD_185931 | JGI IMG/M metagenome (GOLD analysis project Ga0179593, IMG submission 185931) | Vadose zone soil fungal communities from Angelo Coast Range Reserve, California, USA - CZODoug2_1_08_16fungal (PacBio error correction) | ecosystem: Environmental > Terrestrial > Soil >... | reverse complement strand
TTTTCGAGGAGGATTTTTTGCTGACCCCCCGCTTACTTTTTCGTTTTCACAGCTTCCGGCGTGACGCCAGATTCCCTTCGACTTTCGGCGGCGCCATTCCGGGATTGTCTGCTCTCTTATGTTTTTTTCTATGAGTTAGCTAGCGTTCCTCTGGATTCCTTCCTGAAAAATCGTTGCCGCGTTTTTTTTGACCGGTTTTCCGTACGACCGATTGCTTTTTGAGGTAGTGTTGCCCCACGACTTTTCTTATCACTTTGAGAAACCTCCGAGAGGTTTCTATTAATTATTCCTTCGTTAGCCTCTTCCTCGTTTGCCCCCTTAGTGACTTTTTTTTCCCACCGTTTCGAAGGTCAGGCCCCCTCCCCCTTCCCAAGTAGAGATTCTACCGTTTCTTAGCACTTCTTCCGCACAGATCTTTTCTTCGCCGACGCGGAAGCCCGCCATTTTTCTTATCTTTCGCCTGCCCTTTTTCAGTCCTCACCCTTTTTCGCCACCGATTTTTTGCGGCTGGAGCTCTCATTACTTTCGTCCAGAGTCTGACCTCCCACTGGTCCTTTCCTCTGCCGGTACGTTTAACTGCCCTTTTCCCTGTTTAGTAGGATACTCCCCTCGTTTTGAAACAGTTCCTTTAGTCGCCGCGACACTTCTTCCGACGGTACAGCATTGATGCATCATTTATCTCTTTTTCCTTTTGCTAGAGATGTATCCCCGGTGACATGATTTCGGCTGAAACCTTTCTTTTGTTTCGAGACACCTCTTTTGATGAGCTTTTCGCTTTTTATCTGTTGCTTTTTCGGACGATTTTTGCCTATCCCGTGTTAGTTTTCGCTCTTCCATTTGCTGACCGCCGGTCCTTCTTTTTTTTGGGTCATTGTTAATCCAGTTCTCTGCTCCCCCGATGATCTCCCTTTCATCCGTGGTTCCTTTGTGATGACTTTTTTTCTTGAATTTTTCGAGGGCTGCGGTTTTTATTTCTAAGGACCTTTTTCGTGGCTTTTGGCTATCTCGGCTTAGTGTCTCTTCTCTTCCTTTCTTCATTCTGGGGTCGGCCCTCCCTTTCATGGTGGCGTTTTCCTTTTTGGCCATTTTTTCGTTTAAGCGGTGCGGTACGCCGGTGTCTGGGCTTCTTTTGTGTATCTTCCTTCTTTTTCGTATTCAATTACTGGCTGTCTTTTCCCGCGCCGCGTTTTTTGTGGGCCCAACTTTGTGGGGAGACAGAACCGTTTCTGTCAATATTTTTCTGTCGTTTTTCATGGTCTGGCTTTTCCTCAGCCTTTTTCATGCTTTTTTTTGGCGCACCGAACTTTGTTCAAGCTCGTTTTTCTTTCGGCCTTACGCGACTTGATTATTTTTTCACATTTCCTCAGATTTTTGTAGCCCCACTCTTGACCGACCGACTTGCTAGCAATCCGATGTTTTCGTTCTCTTGCTCCCTCTTTCCTTCGTCGCGCTCGTCTCGCTTTTTGTTGCAGGTTTTTTTTTTGCTGATTATGTTTCTTGCTCTCGTTTTCTGTTCTCGTGTTCGAAGCAAGACAGCAGTTTTCTTCTTTTTCGATTTTTTTCTCGTTCCCCGGTTCGCTTTTCTTTGTGGTGTTTGGGGCGACAAGTCTCGGGGTCCCTTTTTTAGATATCAGGAGGCGCCTGCTGACTCCATGGTCTTTCAATCCTCCCCACATGTTTTTTGACAGAACTTTTTTTTCTCGCCGGTCTCTTTTTTTTCTTGTTGAAATTGACCACTTTTCCTTTTCTCGGTGTTTTTTACGGGATTTCGGTTTTTGCCTCCCTCAGGCATTTTTTTCTAGTCCCATAGAGTTCTTTAGGCTACTTTTTTTTTTTTTATGTTCAACGGTTCTTTAGTCGTTTTTTTGCTCGTTTGAGGTTTTTTTTAGAGGTCTCTCGATCCCTCGGCTTTGATAGCGTCATGTTTCCTTTTTGCTTTTTTTTCATCCCCTTTTGACATTTTTTTGGCAGTTTCTCGGACATTTCCCGGGGCGATTTTCTGAGCGCTCAGAGATGGCCTGGACTTTTCTCCTGAGAGACGATCTCTCTCTCAGCTTTCTCTTTTAGGCCGAAAAAGGCTTTCTTTTTTTTAGGAAGGAGCCCCTACCCTCATCTTTTAAGTGAACGCCTATGGAGATTTTTTGTTCCCGAAATAGAGTCAGTCCCCATTTGAAGACGCCTCACATCCCCCCTTTAGGAACCCAAGGGGTTCTTTTTTCGAAGCCACAGGACGTTCTGCGGTCTCCTTTCCGTCCCCTGTTCAAGGTTCTTTTCGCCGATTTTTGACGTTTCCTGTTACAAGGTTGTGGAAGATTTAGTTTTTGTCGAATTTTGCTGGATCGTTTCTGACTTTCAACCAGGTTTGGCGACAGATAGGTTTTTTTCTCAGGTTGTTCGTACTTAAGTAGTCCATTCACTGCACCTTATATTGTACTCTCATTGTTGTTGTCCTCTTTTGACCCCTTCCCTGACGGCCGCCGGTTATTTTTCTAGGCGACTTTTTAAGGTTCTCTTCTTCAAGTTTGCTTTCAGACTCTTTCACCAGCATCCGATTGAGGTCCTTATAGTCAGGCGGCTTTTTTACATCCAGCCTTTTTTTTGGCTTTTCTTTCGTAGGTTGGTTTCTTAGGAAACGAGACCGGGACCGGGTTCTTTCTCTTCAACCCATGTTTTTCTACGTCATTTTTCCGGGTGTGGTTTTATGTTGGCCACCCGTTTATTTTCTCCGGTTGGCCCATAACTATTCCATAGCGGCCGTTCTATTTTTCGGTCCTTTTTAGGTTTGTCGGAACGCAACCCGAGGATCTGCTCAGCTATTCTGCTTTCCTTGATCAACTTTTGAGGATTTCTCACCATTCTTTTTGGCTTAGTGAGATCCCCTCGTCCCCGAGGTTCCCACGGACCGGTCCAAATTTTTTTTTTTCTTCCGTTTTTCTCAGCCTCCCCTCGTGTCCGGACGTTCCGCGGTTTTCGACCGTTTTCCCCCCCCTGGATTAGAGTTCCCCCCTTTTTTGTAGCTCCCTAGCCCGTCGCCGCTTATGGCCTTCTTCGCGTCTGAGCAAATTGGCCCGGTCGCGGGATGCTCCCTCTTCTGCTCGTCTTTCTGCGTTCCTTACATCGAATCTTCCCCCGCGTCTCTTTGTGACGAATTGTCAAATTTTTTTTTCTTTCTTAGATTCTTTGTTCCCTCCCTTTGGATATGGCGCCCATTTTTTTTTATATAAACTTTCTGCAGTGGTGATCCACTTTTTTTCTCGGCGGGCGTGCCTCAAGCGTTTTTGCGTTAGCAGACTTCGATTCGCCCACCCCCAGCTTTTTCTGACACGATATTTTTCTGGGCCAAGAAACCTTTCGGTGAACCGAATACCCTTCCCACCGCCACCCCTCTCCCTTGACCTTTCCGTCTTTTTTCCCTTGCTTTTGTTCACCTTTTAGCATCGCTTTTTTACGTACGCATCGCCTTTTCCTTTTTGATAGCTTTTTTTCGACCTTTTTTGACCTTGCTTCCCTGAATTTTCTTCAGTTTTTTTTTCCACTGGACGGCCCCCCTCTGGCTTGATTTCTCTCCCTCATCCGGTCAGTTCACCACTTTTCCCCGGATGATGGTTTCCCCCTGCCGTGCGCGCCGCCGCATCCTTGTTTACCACTTTCCCCGGCCCTCAGTGCTTTTAAGAGCCTTTTTTCCCCCACCCTTTTTTCCGTTGCCCAAAGCGTCTGACTTCCCTTCTAGTTCCCTTTTTTCCCCAGACCTTCTTTCCCATCGACACCTTTTCCGGTCCAGTGCCTTCCCTGCGTTCACACAGCACGCTTGCGATCCCCTTTTTTTCTTTTTCCTACGTTTCATCGGGTCCTCTGCCTTTCGATCACCCGTTGGATTTTTTTCTGAAGCACCCCTTGGTTGACATAACGGCACCGTTGTTTCTTCGCACGGTTTAATTTTCTCCTTCCGCTGCCCTTGCGGTTCCTGCCCGGTAGGACGTTTTTTCTGATGCGGCGGCTGTGGCTCGTGATAATCATTTTTTCCCCTTGTCTCTTCCCCGGTTCCCCTCTCACACTGTTCCCGTCGTCGTCCTTTTCCGATTCCGCCGAAACTTTCCTCCCCGGCAGCCCTTGAGTACTGTTACTGGGTTTTTTCGTCCAGAACTTCTTTCATCAACTTTTCAGACGCTTTCCCCCTTCTTAGCTTCATCTTTTTCCTTTCTCGCAGTTTCTTCGTACCCGTTTTTTCCTAACCTCATATCTCTTTCACCCTCAGTTGTTTTTTATCGGTGACTGTTCCCAGAGCTCTGTGCGATTTTCTTGATGAGTTTTGCCGCGGTTTCGTATCTCTTCTCGTTCGGTGAAGGGTGAACTGCGCCAGTCTTTGCTTCTTTTTTCCGATTTCTTCAATTTTGAGAGGCGACCCCAGCCTTGTTCTCGCCGTTGTTGTGCCTCTTTCCCACCCTTTTTTCTGCACCGGTTCTGTCTGTTTCATTTTTTTTTTTTTTCCCTCATGCGATTGTCATCGGTTTTTTTTCGGTTGCTAATCTGCCGTTTTGTGTCCACCGTTGTGATATGTCCTTTCTCCATGGCGGGTCGCGTCTCTTTTTTCTTCGTATTGGTTTCTGAGCATTAGCCCAAGCGTTGCTGGGATGTTTCTACCTGTTGACGGACCCTAGTTAGACACCTTTCCGTTACGCTTCCTGTTTGTTGCTCGTTCTTTTTTTCTTTCCGTCTATCTTTTTCTCCACTCAACGTTTCCTCAATGTTTTGGTCAGACTGTTTTTCCCCCTTTATTCCTGGACTTTTTTTTCCTACCGTTGAGCGCTCTGTCAGCGTTTGTCATGCCCTTTTTTCTTTCGTCCCCACCAGTCTCGGGCGGCACGAAGGGTCCCGTTTTTTTTTTTTCTACGTATTTGGTGTTTTTTCGCGGGGGTCATTCTCCTCTCTCCAAGCCTCCCGGCATCATGCTCACGTCTTTCGTTTGGACTTTTTTTTTGGTCTACTTTTTATGCTGCTTTTTTTCTGCTGGGCTTTTTCCTCGCGTTCTTCGCGGGTTCGCAGATTCTTTTTTTTTTTTTTTTTTTTTCTTTTTCTTTTCTCTCTCCTTTTCTTTTTTTTTTTACTTCTTTTTTCTCTTTTTTTCTTTCTTTTTTTTTTTTTTTCTTCTTTCTCTTTTTTTCTTAGTCTTTTCCTTTTTGCTAGTCTTTTTCACCGGTCCTGATTAGAAAGTGGCATGGGTGTCTCCTCGAGGGTTCCTTAAGTTTTATTTGATAGTCCTTTTTTCTTCTGATGTGAGTCTCTTTTCCATTTTATAAATTAAGAAATTTCGCGTACTTTTTTCATCTTTGTTCTTTTATGCTTTGAGAATTCTGTTAGGGCTTTCAGGAGGTGATCACTCGTCAGTTTTTTTTTATACACTCGTTACGCGGGAGCTTTCTTTTGATGGATGCGCCCAGTCTCTATCCGCCTTGGTTCTCTTTAAAGCTTTTTTTTTTTCGTTCGATCCTCTCATTGATTTTTGCTCTGCCATTTGCTTGTTTGTGTTTCAGAGTTTTGTGGTTTTGTGTGTGTCCTCTTCTTCCACCCTTTTATGGAGATGGTTGGTGGCTTTTACCGCGTTGTCCGTGATCTCCCATCCCCTCCCCGCCCCCCTTTACTCCCAAATGGGGATCTCCAAATGAAAGTAGGGACCTTTATTTTCCTCCATATTTGGATCTTTCGTGATTCCGGGCGACTCAGGGCAAGAACTTTCAAACAGGCTTCCGTCTCCCCCTGTTAAGGATAGTGTCTTTTCTCCCTCGGTGATTTTGAAGCTGTTCTTTGAGCCGCACGTCTTTCCTTGACGGTTTTGGTCCCGGTGAAGGACGCTAGAATTTCCCATTCTCTCCTACTGTACGTGCAACTTTTCGCTGAAAGGTGCCAGGTTACGTTTCCGACCTTTCCCAACCTGGTTTCTCTTCGCCATGTCTTTTTTCGTACGCGTTCTCGTAGTCACCGCAATCCTCTAATTGGTTGAGAGATTGGCGTGAAGTTTTTTTTGCCTACGTGTTAGTGTCATTTTGGAAAGTGCACTTTAGAACAAGTACTCTAGCTGCTTCTTCGTTCTTTTATTTGCCATCCGTCCTTTGATATTGAATAGACTTTTGAAGTGTTACATGGCCCCTTTCCTTTTGCGTGTCTTGGGCCTTTCCCGAGATTTTTGCGGCGTTCTCCCCGGGCTTCTCTTTTTAGCTGAAAGGAGAGGATGAGGTCTCCTGTTGCAGTTTGGACGGACTCTTCACGCACTTCTCTGAGTCCTTCGGATTTTTTTCAAGTAGAGAGCCAAGCATAGGACCGTGCTCATCTCCGACCGCTGAGATGCTTTTGCAGGATTTTTTGCTGCTCCCCGGACCCAACCATTTATTTCCTTGCAAGTCTTTAGAGTTTCTCGGTCTCTTTTCTTACCCTACCCGCCCCGTTGACCCGCGGGGCCCTTCTCGCGAAAGTTGCCAATCCCAGGACCCTTTCCCAGTGTTTTTCCTCCCCAACAGCAGAACGATCACCCAGGATTTTCCAAGTTTTTTAGATTGCTTTCCCCAGCGTTTCGTCCCCCATTGCTCTGCCCTTTGACCGCACGAGCGCTTGCGGCTTTGAGCAGTGATGAGCACCTTGCGGAGACTTATTTCAAGTTCTGTCCCGTCGGGCGCCGGGTCCTTCCGCCTTTCACCTTCCCCAGTTTGTCAAACTGCTTTTTCCCCGGCGTTTCCTTCTGGCGTGGATAAGGCTCTTCCTGCCCCCCTCCCACAGCCATTGTAGATTCTCCCTGCCCTTTCCCGGTGATTCCATGGGAGCCGGCTTCACACTGCTCACCTTGTAGGCTGATCTTCAGTGCTCCCTCTTTCCAGCACACTTTCATGTTTTTACGGCCTTCGCCACTCCCCTAGGAACTCTTTGTGCACCAGACATTTATCCCCGAGCTTTTCTTTTGCGCGACGCGGCACCGTTATTCCGGCATCGTTTTTACGCCGCCTCTTTTGTCTTCGATTCTTCCCCCTCGATAGTTTTCCCACCATCCGCTCTTTTAGCAAGCCTTTCTTGCTTCCCTCTTGCGCAATGGCCTTTTTTCTACTCCAGTTTTTCTTTTGCGCCACCCTCCCCTTCCTGTCGATGGCTTGCTGATTACTCGACCGTTTTTTCAGCCCGGCTCCTGGATGTGACTTTCCTGAGTCAGCGCTCTCCTTTCGGTAATTTTCCGAAATTTTTTTTTACCCCCACCAAGTTGAGTTTTTGGTATGACGGCCCCGGTTTTTTATGGCAAATGTTGTGAATCTTCATGCTTATTTTACGACAGTTTTTCCTCTTTTATACGATTTCGCTCTCCGTCTGACTTTTCGCGGATTTTTTTCCCTGCAATCGTTTTTTGCGCCGTTTGTCGACAGAAAGGAGATCCTTCGATGAGAACTTATTTTTTCTTTTTTTCCGAACTCTTTTTCCGCCGATCTCCCGAGAAATTCTCCGAGTTTACCTTGTGATCGAAAGCTCTTTTTTCGCAACCGATTTAGGCCGGATGCGTTTTGATGTGTTGATGGTGTGAGACCTCTTCCCTTTCAGCCTACGTTTTCCATAATGACCTTTTCTTCTTATGTTTGCACCGACGCTTCTCGTTTCGGGGTATTTTTTCTTTTTTCGCAGTCATGCTACCGGCGGTTCTTACCGTTCCCCTTTTTTTCCTCGGGCCTTTCCCCAACTATCCTGCTTTTTTCGCAATCATTTCTTAAACCCCCGTTGTTCTTCGGGACCTGCTTTTTTTGAGAAGAGACTGATGCTGTCGGCGGCAAGTGATTTTCTCTGTCGACTTTTCTCATTTTTTTCCCCGCGTTTTCACATGCTTTTCCCTTCCCTCAGTGTCTGTTTTTCGTTTTTACCCCGGCAGAGGAGGAGACCGGAACCTTTTTTCTCTGTGCATCAGTTTTTGTGCTCCTTGCTCTCCACTTGGCCTGACTGTCTGTCGTTTTCGCACAGGTATTCAGTTTTTGCGCTAAGTGATACTTTCACAAGACGTTTTCATCCGGTGATCTCTTCTTTTTCATTTTGCGGGTCGGGATTTTTTGTAGGTCGTCTTGCCTCAGCTTCCTTTTCCCAAGCGTTCGGGGAATCCGCTGTGGTGTTTTTTGTCTGATTCTTTTTGTCTACTCTACGGCGTTCTTTTTCGGTCGTTCTCCCCCGGCGCCCGGCCCCTTTTGTTCTTGGGCCTTCCCCCCCCCTCTTTTTTTTTTTTTTCGAAATCCCGGCTCCCTGTCTCTTTTTTGCTGATACCTCAGCCTCAGTTTGCGGCTTTTTTTCCAGACGTCCCCTTCAGCCGTGGTTTACCTTGCCCTGCTTTCTGCCCGCCGCGGTTTTTCCAGCTTGTTCACTTTTTTCCTTTTTCGTTTCGGGGGTCCCAACGGCGCGTTTTCGTCTCTCCGTCTACCCTAGACCGCTACTTTTTTACTTTGCGGCGGTTCTCTCGGAGCTGGGTTCCTTTTCGCACCGGCGCGGTAACGTTTATGGAGTCATTGTTATTCTCTCTCTGCCGGATTTTTTTTCGATTTTGGGCTCTTTTCCGCACTTTTTTTTGGCCCCGAAAATAGTAATCTTTTGCTGCTCTTTCCTTCCGCCAGGTTGCCCGCGCTCCGCCGCCTTCTCACTCTAGTCTTGTGATATACCCATGATTTTGACCGGGTTTTTCATAATTCATGTCCCACCCGGTTTGAAGGTCCCCAGCTCTTTTTAAACTCCCCCTTTTACGAGGGAGAGCTTTTCCTAGTTTTTTTTTTTCTCTTTCCCCTCCCTCTCTAGTTTCTTTCGTCATTTTCCCCTCCCCTGCGGCGTTTTTTTTTTCGCCCGGGCCGTCCCTGCTCGGGGTTTCTTGGCAGCGGTTCCAAGCGGAGGTTTGGACGTCCTTGAAACGTCTCCCTACGCTTTTGCTCAAGTTTTTCATTGGTGTTTTCGGTTTTTCTGTGTTTGTCCTGTTGGTACGGGACTCGGTTTGCGCGTACCTCTTTCTTTCTTAGCGATTTTTTTAGTGATTTCCCCACGTTCTTGCGTTACCCTGGGGTTACTGGCAGTTTTTTCCTTCCGGAGAGCTCCTTTGACTCTTTTCTTTTGATTGCCTTTTGGCTGTGTTTTCTCCTTTTTTTTTTCCCGAACTTGACCTGCCGATTTGTTTGACTTTTCTAGGAAGTCGATGGTCTTTTTTCCTCGGCTTTTTCGTTTTTTTCCCGACTTCGACGCGATCCGGTGACGTTCCAAGGATGGACTCTTTCCGATTTTTTTCTTTTTGTCCATTGGCTGCGCCTTTTTGAACTCGTTTTTTTTTCCCGGAAGTTCTCTGGTAAAAATTTTTTCAGAAGTGACAGTTGTTCGTTCTTTGTACTTTAATACGTATCTAGTTTGTTTTTAGATTTCTCATTTTATGTCGTCGTCGGCTTTTCCAACAGGTCAGCTTTTGAGGGTTTTTTTTTGGCGTTTTTCCTTTCTCGGTTTTTAGCAAACGGACTTCTCTTTGCTGGTTACCTCAGACCTATATTTTTTTCCGGCCACCCCTGTCGATTTTTTCTTTTCTTCCGTCAGTCTTTTTTTTCCTGCAGAGCGTGGGGCCTTCTGCTGTTTTTCTCTCGTCCTTCCCGCCTTTCTGCTCCCCCTGGGACCCTTGCCGCCAGCGGTGGTTTGCGTTGGCGGGTCCGCCTTTTGAGTTATCCATTTGACCCGCGCCATCCAGTTCTTCCGCTCTTGCAGCCTTTTCGGCTAGGTCACCATTTCTCCTAGACTGATCTTGGTCGGGGTTTTATCTCCTTCTTCTTTTCACAGCCCGCATGAGCGCCATCAACAGGCCGTTGCGCGGGGACAGAACCGCGAGGTTTTTCGACTCTCGGGCTGTCCAGAGCAACTTGCTGACTCGTGAGCATTTATTCTCAGGTCTGTACCCAAACAACGCCTCCCTTCTCTGCTGACCCCCTAGAGCTTTTTTCCCAGTTCTTTTCTTTGCGAGTTAGAACCCCCAAGAAAGTTTATTGTTCTTTGACTGTGCTCAGTTCCGGAGGCCTTCCCGAATAACGACCGATGCATCCCCGAGTCTTTTTTTCGAGTCCTCTCTCTCTTTTTCCGGCGTCGGGTTCCCTCCCCGGAACTGTGGGGATAACTGTTCTCGCAACGTGTCTCATGTAGCCTCCCCCTTTTTACCCTTTCCGCCGGTTTTTTTCGAGGAGTGCTATTTAGGGCCAGCCACCAAAATTCCCGCTTTCTGATTTCTTTAGACCTGAAGATTTTTTATAACGACATTCCGGGTCGTCACGAGTCTTTTTCCATCGAGAACTCACTCACCGCACCTGGACCCGAGCCTTCCGGCCTTTAACCGCTACGAGAGTTTGCATTGTTTTTTTACGTCCCGCCGCCTCCTCCCTTTTGTCTTCTTTTGAGCTTTCGCTCGCTGCCGCAGAACGAAGTACGGTTTTCCAATCTTCCTGTCTCCTGCTTTTCCGGGTTGTTTGGAATCCTTCTTCATTGCTCTTTTTGGAGTTTTGAGGCTTCAGCAGAGAGGACTTCACAATCGTTTGCAGTGGAGATTCCTTGACGCCGTTGACGCGCAAGAATCTTTTTTTGGCTTCCTTTGACCGCCCGTGCGGAAACTTTCCCCCTATAAAGTCCAGAGCAAACGCCGAGCGCTTGTGAGCTCCTTCCCCCGGCTTTAGCCAACTCCCAGATGGCCAACTTTCAGGCACACAGTGTCCGACCAGCGATCTTCCGCTTTCGTTTTTTGATCCCCTCTGCACCACCCGCACGTCTCCACGGAAGTCCCCCTGCCTTGGAATACTTCTGCCCCCAGCCTTCATACAGTGCTGTTTCCTTTTTTTACAAGACGTGTTTTTTTTCCGGATTTTTTCCTCTGTCTGTGGACTCTTGAATCTCCCCTCGAACCCTTCTCTTTCCCAGACACCCAAGCACAATGGCCATGGTCCCGTTTAAGGGACCGTTTTTTTTCACCCCACTGCCATTTGATCTTGTTTTCAGACCCCAGGCGGTTTCCTCTATCCGAGGCAGGAGTCCTGAAGTTTGTTCGACCTTTTCTCTTCCGGACCTCCAGATCCCGAGTTTTATCTTCTCTATCTTGTTGGCTCTCATCGGGAATTGATTTTCTTCCCCGACGTTTTCTTTTCGACTTTTTTATTCCTTTTTCTTTTCTCTTTGTTGCGTCTTTATCGAGTTCTTTTTCCGTTCTACCCTGCGCTCCACAGGTATACGGACTTCCCTCCCAGCAACCCCCTGCCACCCCCCCCCCAAAACCCTTTGAAGTTGCTTTTGTCATTTCCGATAATAATCCCGGTTTCATCAGGATCTTTCTTCTTTTGTTTTAGGTGCCTTCAATGTATCCCCTTTCGCTCCGGCCTTTTTTTCTGTGATGACCTTTCTTCCATGAACTTCCCCTTTGGCTTTCTCCTTTTCCAATGCTCGTGGTGGACTTTTTCAAGGTGGTGCATGCACCATTCCGGCTTTTGTCTTTGATGTTTTTCTTGTGGCCGGTTTCTGAGTACTTTTTTTCATCAGGAGGTTCGACTCCAATTTTCCGCTGGCTTTTTTCGTCTCCCGTCCTCTATTTTTCTCGTCAGGGCTTTTTTTTTGGTCCTTGTTACGTATCCTTGGGAACTTTTTAAACCATTTTTTTTGGTTCGCCCTACGGCTCCCTTTCTTCTTTTTTTTTTCATTCTTTCGGCTTTGTCGTATTTCATCTTCCTTTTTTTATGTCCGGTTATGAGTGGTTCTTTACAAGCCTTTTAATGCGCGAGAGGTTTGCGCGACGCTTTTTCTGAAGATCTTTTATGTCCCGCGGTTTTTTTTTTCGTCCTACTCGAGACCGCTCCACAATCCATTTTCGTACTCCCCTATGCTCCCGTTTTCGTCGCGCTTCGTGCCGTTTTCTGGTGGATTTTCGGGGCTGATAGTGATTATTGGTTCTGACGTTTGGCCTCTTTTTGCAGCCTTGTGGGGTCTTCCGACCTTGATGATCCCCCTCGAAGCCACAAGTTCTTCAGCTTGTTGTTTTTTTCGGAGGCGCTTCTCTGGTTTTGCTTGAGGATAGCCTCAGCTCGCTTTTCGGGAGGGTGCTTCCTTCCACTTTTTCCCGCCAGGGCGTCACCTTTATTTAGATTGTTGATCTCTTTGACGCTTCTTTTGCATGTTCTCGGCTTTTGCGAGTCTGGGACGATTCTGAGATGGGCCCCGATGTCCTTTTCGAGCTTTTTTTGACCCCTGCATGTAATTATCGACTTTTGATAGTGTTTCTCCCAGCTGTTCGGGTGGAGCATCTCTCTGCTCTCGCACTCTCGAGGTTTTTTGGGGAGTTACCGGCGTGGGGGCCTACACATGCCTCTAAGTCTTCTTTTTCCCGTTTCCCTCATTGGCTTGAACCCAGTTTTTCCCGAAGCTTTCAGGCAGGATTTCTAAGGCGACCTCCTGATCGACTGCCTAAAGGGGTGCAGGTTTTTAGGGACCCTGGTTTTGTTCCGCTTTCTCATGGATTTCTTCTGTGATTTTGCGATTAATTGTAGTTTGGCTTTTGCAAGCTCAGACTCTCAAGTTCTATTCAGGGGTGCGTTCTCCCCACGGACGGTCCTTGTTTTTTTTTTTTCCCGACTTTTAGTCGGCCTCCCTCTCTTAACCCTATGATTGTGAAACGGGGACTCCGCTCCTCCTTTTAGTTGTGGAATTTGGATTTTTTTTCTTTTCAGGTTCTTGTTCCGTGTTTTTTTCCGGATTTTGCAATTTTTCACCGTTTTCGTTTGGTTGACCCCGTTCCTACAACTGGACTCCCTTCGCCCTTCCGACACTTCGAAATGTAGCAAAGTCTTGGTTTAGGCATAAGCCCTCGAGTGTCCCCCAAACTTTGTTGTTTTTTGGAGTTCTTGTGGAAGTCTGACTATTTCCCGCGTCCCTCCTTTTACCAGTCTCGTTTGCTTACATCTTTCCCTGTACAATGCCATTTTTTTGGAGATTCTTTCCGTAGGTCTTTCAAATGTCTTCTTTTTTTCGTCGATTGGTCCCATTTTTCGACAGGTCGCGTCACGGGTTAGGTTGTTGGGAAGTCTTTCGTCGGGGCCCCACCTTTTCTTCCGCTCGCGCACTTTGGTGACTCCGGTATTACCGTAAAATTTCGTAGACGTTTTATTTTGCGGGTGTGCTTCCTTTCGTTCGGCACACCTTTATGCCTCATAATTTTTTTTGTGTTTCGAGGACAGCCAGACAGGAAGGCCCCCTGTCCCGGCCACCTGGGAGTTTCTTTAACAAAGGTAGCGATAGTGCTCTTTTTTTATCACTTGTGATCTCAACACAGTTTTCCGAGCCAATCTTCCGCCTCTGTCAACTTTTTACAATGCTGCCGCTGCAATGGACCCTTTTTTTCCCACTATAACCCTCGCCACCATTTTTTTTATTCACTCTTTCTGACTCGCCGGAGGGAAGTTCTCAAATTTTTTGCTTTCTTACCAGCTTTTTAGCCGCGGCATTTCGTTGGCCCTAGTCGTCCAGCCTTTTTATTTTTTTTGAACGACAGATACTCCTTTCGATCCCCGCAACGACCTCCCGCGCCTCCCCTTTTTTTTTGCGAGGCTCTCTGCCGCGGGATCATCCGGTTTGCTCCAGTGCGGTGATTGATTCTCCCAGCCCCCCTCTCTTGCGTCGCAGGCTTTCTGCGCTGGCTTTTCCAGACCATGGCGCCCCGCATGACTGGTTGCGATGAGCCAGCCGGACCCCCTTTCCTTCTGCGACCCTTCCAAAACCCTCCCGGAAAGAACCCTGATTAACGACCTTCCAAGGCCACTTTTTATTTCTTTTTTTTACCAGGATTTCCGCGCCAGTTCCCACCGCTCCCCTTTTCTTCGTACTCGGGGCTGGAATTGAGCTATTTTTTTTTTGACTTAAGTTTTCTGGTTCGATTGGCATTCTTACAGTGAACCTAGCCTGGCCTTCCCTCCCTTCGCCTACATGGCTTCGCCCACTTATGCCGGCCCTTCATCGCGAGTTTTCCTTCTCCAGTCTTATGGACCGGCAAGCGGGCCAGGCTATACTCATACCCCTTTTTTCGTTTCCTTGGTAGCCGTCCGCATCCGGCCTTCGGATCCTGACGAGCCTGACTCTTTTTTTCCTCGATAAGTTATGACGAACCTTTTCCGCCACAGTTTCTTAGCCGGATCCGAATTCTTTTTCATCCGTCTCTCAATGTGTTCCCCAGACTTTACCCGGACGCCTTTTTGTCAAATCCTGAGACTTACCGGGCACCGAGATGCCTTAACCAGCTTCTTCTTCCCTATGACCCTTCATGCATCCGTCCTCTCTCCCCAACTTTTTTTCTGAGGCTGGTTCCTTGAAGGCCCCGACCCTCTCTGTCTATGAAACCCCCTCCCGTGCCCTTTCTTAGTCGTTCTGGCCTTCGCCCAACTTCCTCGCCACAGTCTGATACATGATGGAGACCTGTTAATATCCTCCCCCCATGAGTTTTCAACGGTAAGTCCCCCCCTTGTATCTTTTTCCTAGTATATTTTCTTCCCGCTACATCATATTTTACATCTGTCGTTGAGACTGGGGTACGTCCCTCTTTCTTTCTTGCTGCCCTCTCGTGATGATCCCTTCTGGATGCCCGTTTATGGATGCTCTTCTCAGGTGAACATCGCTGCGCAACGGTCTCGATGTCATCCTTTTTTTGCCGGTTTCTTCACGAATCTTGTAATTCTTTTTAATCCTCCGTTGTTTTTTTCTCCACCCATCTCCACCTCTCAGTCATCGGCTTCTGATGATTCTTTTAGGACTTGCCTCTTTTTTGGCAGTTGGATTCAATGTTTTCTGCGGTTGATTTTTTGTCCACCGGGGTGCTCTGGAACGTTTCTTTATTCTCTTCGTATGATGATTTTGTTTGCCGTTTTTTTTTCTTGATCTCACGGTGTTTTCCCCCTGCGGGGCGCCAGCAGAGTTTTCCGGGATACATGTCGTCTCTCAAGCATCTCCGTCTTCCGTCGGTTGTTTTCGCCGCGCCCCATCTGTGGTTTTTCCCTCCCCTCAACTTCCCATCTAAATTTCCTGGAATCTTGAAAGTCCTCGATGGTTTCGGGTTTATCTATACCTTCCTTTTTTCTTCGCAGGTAACCCCTCCGAGTAAGTGTTGCGCCCCCTTTTCGTTTGCGGCAAGGAGCGGGCGGAACCATTACACTCCTTTCCTTTGTGGGAACTTTCTCAGGTTTTTTTCTTCAGACCCTTATCGTTTCAAGAACTTGCACTGTTCAACGCCGCTATTTTGACGCGTTCCTTTTTCCTCTTCATGTGGACTCTGGTATTTTACTGGGGGTTCTTTGGTTAACATGTTCGTAGTCTTAAGGGATAGGTTCGCCGCAGCTGTTGGCCGTACTTCTTCATCTCCGTCTTGCCCCCTTTTGATGGCTTTGAGATAAGGGGGACACCGGTGACGACCTCCTCTGATCTTATTTCGGTGCCTCCCTGGTTCCCAGAACCTTCTTTTCCCGCAGGTCGGAACAGATCCTTCAGCCCGCCTCTTTCTGGATCGTGGATACCTCAAGACCTTCTTTGAGATGAACAGTCATCGGACCAGAGTTTTTTTCCCTCTATCCTCTCCCCTAGGCATCAGAGTTTTCGTGACTTCTCCATAAGTCGGACAAGCCTATCGGTCTTTTACGAATCCCTCTTTGAGATCTCCGCTGTTTTCTTCCTGGTGGACCGGGCCTCTACACTTTCAGTTTAGGGGCAGAGCGAAGGTCCTTCCTCTGGAGCGATACATTGCTTGCCTCCGTGGGAGTCTTGTGAGGTCACATAATGGCGACACCTCGCTGCAGTTTTACCTGTTACTGCGATATGCATATCTTGGTGGAGACTTGATGTTCTTCTTTGTGGACGTTCGGCGCGGGCGGGCTGCAGCAAGGCCTACAGACCGCCTCAGCCGTGTTTGACTTTTTTCGGTCTTTTAGCCTGCTCCCTATTTTCCCGTTCCTCCTGATACTTTCGCTGCAGTTCCGATTCAGGGTTTCTTATACTTTTTTTTTTTTTCGCATCGTGCGGATCCCGGACTCCGGGACTTCACGAGGTAACCTGGCGGGAGCACCCGTTTTTTTCGTCTTTTTAGTATTCCCCCTTTCTCTCTTTCCTTGAGAGAGAAGCCCTTTAAGTAAAGTTCCTTGCCCACTGTCGCCGGTGTTCCTGTCCCCCTCCTCCGTAAGTCTTTGAGTCACTAATCCGGTAAATGAAGAGTCACTCTCTCGTGAGTTTACCCCTTTTGAATTCCCATTATGCTCGGTTTCTCCGGGTTCCGCTTGCCTCTTGTAGCTTTAGGGGCTCCAAACTGCCCGTGTTTTCTCTTCAAACATCGAAGTCGGGTACTTTTATAGGTTTTCTCTTCTGCTTTCGGGTCCCTCCTAGGTCTCTTGAGCCTCTACACCTGCGATTTTGCATCTTTTCAACCGGGCCTCCTCTGCACCAGAACGCCTTATGGCCCTTCCTACCACAGTTTCGGTTTCACCTTGGATAGAATGCCAATGTTGGCCGTTTTTCCCCCGGCGTTCCCGTCCCTTACCAAAAGTATGCCATGTCGGAACCACATGGTTCCCCACAAGCACCTTTCTTTTTCCGGGTTCGTTAGCCCTTCGGAGTCTCCCCCCGATGGGACGCTCACGAGAATCATGCGCTCCCTTTCTCCCTTTTTTTGATGCCCCCCGCAGCTGCTTTCTGATCCCTTCCGTCCAGATGTCCCGCTTTCAGACTCCCTTTTTCCCTGACTCAGCCCGCCCTGCCCGGTTTACCTCCGCCTTTTGAACGGCCGACAGCGCACCTTTTTTTCTTTTTTGAAGTCCCACTCCGCTTCATCTTTCGAGAACCCCACCCTTGCGATTCCACGGATAATTGCGGCCTTTCGTCTCCCAAACTCCCAGAACGCTCAAGGTGGATGTTTGATTAGCAGCGCTTTTTATCAGGCCCTCGCGACCACCCGGGACGCGATCCATAGTCGGCTCGCATCACACCTTTTTGAGATTATGAGACTTGCTCCACCTGATCAGAGAGTGTCTTTCATCGGCCCTTTTTGATATCATTTAGAGTGAGCTAGAGACCAAACAAGATCGAGTGCACTTCCGTATTGGTTCGTCTCCGTATGAGTTCTTCTCGTCAGGGTGGTTTCCTCCTCACCATCGCTTTTCCTCTCAGCTTATCGTTTGCGCCTCAGCTTTTATTATCTTAAAACCACCTAGAGCCGAAGCATTTCCAGGTTTCGGGGGGCGCGGAATTTTTTTTCGGCGAACAACCCTTCGTCCTGCCCAACTTCTTGGCGCCTCATCCTTTTCTCCCCTCCCCGACCTTCCCCCCGAACCCGACTTTTACACTATGCCGTCGAAGTGAGCCTGCGGTATCCCCCAAACTCCTTTGCCCTCCACCTCTTTCCAGTCTCCGACGACCCTTCTTGCTTTTCATCACTTTCCCCGTCAGGATCCCTTTTCAACTCCTCTTAGCAACCGACGATCCCGGAAGCCCGGGAATCTTCTCCAGTCTTTTTTTCAAGTCTCCTCTATGCTTCACCTGAACCGGGAGGAAGGCTTCGGTTGCGGTCGATTTCTTTGAAGCATTCCCTTTTGGGACCTCTACGAACACTTTCCTGGTTACCTTCGTTTCCGGCGACCCCCTCGTTGGGGAGTTTTCATATGTTCATTTTTTTTGATTCCCGCATCTTTCTTCAAGCGTCCTTGTCTCCAGCAGACAGCATCCTTCTTCTACGTACTTTTAATAATCTTGTTGTGGTGTTATCTTCTTTCCCGTGACTTTTTGATACGATGTATCAAGTGAGCTTTCCCTTGATGGTCTCCTCCCTTCTACTAATGCTGCGTATCGGTTGATCCCCGACGTTCCTCTCTTAGCCACAGTGTTTTAGTCTTTTAGCCTTCTTAAATTCACGGGAATTTTTTAGTTTACTCCTTTGTGGACGGTGCAATTCCAGGACTCTCCGGCCTGTGCGCCTCTTTTCTTTTGAGATCTTTTGTATGCTTTTTTTTAAGTTCCTTCATTTTCTTAAGTTATTCACATATTTGAAGTTCTCCCCCAAACGTTGGGATTCCTAATCTAACTGTTTTTTTTTTCCTGTTTTGATGGACCTTCGAGTCAAGCTGTTGGCGGTTCCCTGTATGCCATGTGAAGGCCCATGGTGGCTATTCTGGCAGTCCCGGTCTTTTCTTTTTGCAGGATCCTTTTTGCACGTTTTCCCTACGTGGGTGGTGGTTCGGTCTTTCTCGTTTTGCCGGTCGCGCTGGCCTGCTTGCGAGGTTTTTGGTTCTTTTGCTGCGCTTTTTCTCCTTTATCTTTTTTTACGGAGTGCCCACCTTTTTCGCCATTGGAGGCCGGCGTGCATCCCCTACGGTCCCTCGGGCCTTCAGCCCCCTTCTTTGGTTTGTCGCTATCCCTGCAAAAGCTTTCCCTCTCTTTATGCTCTCTTTTTTCTCGGTCCGTCGACCCTCGGGCTGGGTACTGGTCATGATTTAGTCTTGGGGCGGACTGTTTCCTCGCTTTTATTAGCATCTTCTCTCTTGATCAATCTTTTTGGTAAGATTTATTTTTTAATAGAAGACTCCCAGTTGCTTCCTCTGGACCCGCAAGGCTTTTTTTTCCCCGCTGAAGTCTCTTTGTGATCTAAATTTCCTTTTCTGGACTCTACTCAAGATCTTATTGAAACTGGAGTCCGCCCGGAATCCACGGTTCCCACTCTTCTTGAGATTTTCCGTTTTTTCAGGTCCTCCCCGGCCTTATCTGGAGTGTTTGGCGCTCTTCCCTTTTTTCCGACCTTGGGAAGTGAGTCTGATGTTGCTCCCAGAGGGTGGTGCCCGATATCCGAACTATGCCCCTTCTTTCTGTCTTGACGGTGCTTTTGCGTGGTTTCTTTTCCATTGCGCAGACGCTTCGGTGTTGCTCTTCATCGCTGGGATTCCTTTTTTCTTGATCACAACGTTTCCTCGGCCTTTCTTGGCTTTTTTTCCAATGCCCCGGGCTCGCTTCTCCAGCGTTCCTTCGGCCTTTTCTTGTCGCTGGTCTCTGTGTCGCTCTCCGAGAGGTTTTTCCGAACGCCATCCGCCTATCCTTGACCCTCGCGCTTCGTTCCTTTTTTTCTTTGTCTTTCGAAATTACCTTAAGATCCCTTTAGCAGGCAGTCTGTCTCTCAGCTTGGTCCCCATCGCGGGACTTGAGGTCCCCCGGCCCCTGGAGGCCGCAGTTCAACCCGGTTTCTGTGCGCTTTCTTCTCCGACGTTCATCACCCGCGCACCCCCCCCTTTCTCCGTTTTTCTGATTGTTTTCGTTGTTTCTACAGGACCGTCCTTCGGTATTTTCCCTCTCAAGTCTTGTACATGAGGTACCTTCCTTTTTCTCCTTCCGACATTTGTCTTCACCTGCGGGACCCCCTGAGCTTTGCTCATATTGCCAATTTGGTTCTTATTCACAGCTTTTTTCTGTTGTCTTTTTTCTTACTTCTTGGCCCCCGACGGGCACCAAACAGTTTCTATACGGACGAACTCGGAGGGCCGTTTTTTTCGAACGAGCTCCTCCCCCCAGACTTTTTTCGACCCCGGGCCCGAGGCTGTCCAGGCTTTCCTGCCCGTGTCCCTTTTTTTTTGCCAACACTGTCTGATCCTTTGTTTCCTCTATCCTCAATCCATTGTCCGTCCCTGCGATGTTTTTTCTTCCCCCTTTCCTTTCACAGCTTTTTCCTTTTCCCCCCCCCTTCCCTCCCACCCCCTGGCCGGCGAGCCCAATTTCGTCTTTTTTGAACAAGCTTCTTCCACACCTTAGCACCCCTCAGATCCCTCTGCTATACAGCGGCGTTTTGCCTTCGGGCACATTGAGAGTTTCCAGGTCCTCTCCGATTTTCGGTTATCACATGTCAGGGCCTTTCCCTTCCCAGTCCGTTCCTTTTATGCGATAGCTTTTGGCGCGAATCTTTTTCCCCACGTGGGGATACGGATTCGGCACTCTCTCTCTCTCCACCCCCCTGCGATCTATCTAGTTTCTCTTTTCTTTTTACTCCCTGTCGGATGCCTAACACTTCGTGAGCCGTTTGGAGGCCCTTTGAGGTTTCCCGACCTGAGGCCCTTCAGATTAATCTTTCGCCCAAGCCTCCGCCGGCTAGCCAGTTCGCTCGGCCTTTCGTAGTCCGCCCCACCCCCTTGCTTTTACTACAGTTTTTTATTCTCACGACCTCGCTCCGACGCCTGTCAACTCCCTATCCGTGACTTCCTTACGACTTGGCAGCGGTCTTTTCGGGGCCCTCTCAGTTGGTTTAAAGACCAGTTAAGGCTTGGCTTTGCGCCCCTTTTTTCTCTCGCGCTTTCCCCAGGGTTTCCAGAACCCCCCCGTATGCCCGGATTCTAGAGAAGTATGTCTTCGTCCGGCCCTTCTTCTTTGATATAGGGCCGGAAACCCTTCCAGGGCGACCGTTCCCGTCAAATGCGGTCGCCGTTTTTTCTTTAGCGTTTTTCCGTTGATTTTGGTAGCCTTTCCGGACATCGTTTCCTTTCCCCGAGCGTGTTCAATCACTCCTCCGTAAGTTTCTTTAGCCCTTGGACCTTCTCATCCCCCCGCGATTTTGAGCGGCTCATGCTCGGCCCTTGTCTCAAATCATGTATCTTCGCTCATCAAGTTTCCCTCTTTTTCCTGATGAAGCCCCGTTTTTTTGAGTTCTCCAACAGTCTTTTTTTCCATTGGACTCCGTATCCCTCAGTGCCGCTTTTGCCTGTTGGCTCTTTTCCCTTCTGCGCACCTTCGGACTTCTGTTCTTCAACGGCTCTATGCTGACAAAAGACCCCCCTTGCTGGTTTTCCTCTCTTCAAGGTTTCCTGCCTCCTTTTTGCCTGACGTCGTTTTTGTAAGGCTTTCCAAGCTTCCGTCCTTTGGCATTCCCTTGCGCGTCCACGGAGACTTCGACCGCCCCCGTCTTCCTCTTCTAATCCCTCTACTCTTTTTGGTTGTTGTCTTTCTGATGCTCTTGTAAGGACTTTCTGTCTGTTGCTCGTTTCGTTGCGTCTTCGACATGTTCCATGCTCGTACTTCGCCGTGCAGTCCGGGACCCCTGGGGTGCTTGCCGGCCCTCCCAGATTCCGTGAAAAGGTCTGTATTCCTTTGTGCCCCGTGACTCACCCCTTTCCCCATGCCGTCACCTCGGTTGTGTCGTTCCTTTTTCTTTACCCCTGACAGGGCTGCATGCTTTTAAACTTTCTTTTTGGAGTTTCTTCGTGTCAACGGGTTTCAGTTTCTGTCCCCGCCCTGATCTACCGCCCTCTTCTTTTTTGGCGGTCGTTCTGATTGCCTTTTTTCTTATCCCAAAGTCGATGTCTGTTCTCTTCGTGACTGTTTCGTTCCTCTTTCATGACTGGCCGTCTCAAATTTTTTTGCTAGTCCCCTTTTCTTGCTCTTGTGTGGAAAGGGAGAACACTGAAGACAATCGGCTTCACCTTCACTCTCCTATTTCCCCCGCTTCTTCCCTCCCCCCCCCGCCCGCCCCCCCTCCTCCACCCCCCTCCCCACCCCCCCCCCCCCCCCCCCTTTCATTAACCTTCCGCTTCTCCCTCTCCCCCTCCCCTTCACACTCCTTGTATCCTCTTTACCATCCGCGCTCCCCCCCCCCCCCCCCCCCCCCCTGCCCTCCCTTGCCTCCCCCTTCACTCCCTATGCCTTTCCCTAGCCCCAGCCCCCCCTCCCTACCCCCTCCCCCCGTTACCCCCCATCCCTCCCCTCCCCCCCCCTCCACCCCTTTTCCTTCCCCCCCCGTTCCCCCCCCCCTCACCCACGCCACCTCCATCCTCTCCCCTCCCCTCCTCCCTAGGTTGGTTCCAATCTCTCTTTCCCCGCGTCCTTTCCTTTTTCCGCTGCATTTACCCCTGGTGGGTCTCCCCAGGCGACTCTGCCGGGCACAGACTCCTGGGCGCCTTTCCCCCAGCACGTCCCTTTTGATAAGTACGATATGCACGCTGCAGGCCGAGCTTTCGGTGGGGTTTCCTATCGGGTCTTTACATTCCAAGACATCCCCTTAGACATCCTTTGAAATTAGTAGCGTCCCAGGTAGGTCTCTTCTTTTTAGTTCCATCTATTTTTTGGAGTTTTTTTTTTCCTTTCCTAGATCTTCCTCCCTTCGTTTTTTATAGTTCTATAGTGATGTCTTTTTTCTTTTCCTAGACTTTTCTGGCTGCCGCTTCTTCCCATTCGCGACAGTTCTTTCAGACTCTTGATTTTTCTCTTCTTCTTATAAGCAATGTATCCAGTTCCGGATGGCCCTCGCCTCGCCATCTGGCTTCCGAAGTGTGGATATTTTTTTCTCGGACGTGCCATGGATTAAGCGGGCTCTCATTCCCCCCCGATCTGAGTTCTTAACCTCGGGGATTACAGGTTACGATGCCTTTGCTCAGGGATCGTTCTGCAGTTTAGGCTTGGGACTTGGTCGACCCTCTCCACTGCACTGCTCTTTCGATAAGGACTCTTCGGTCTTTCGGGTCCAGCAATTAGATCTTTCTCCAGGGTATTCGTGTCCTCCTTTTTGGGGGGGCTGGGGCTTTCTAAGTTTCTTTATCGAGGATTTGGTGTCTCCGTAAACCCTTTTTGGACCTTTTCGTTCTTTTTGCATTCCCATCTGGCTTTTGATGTGATCTCAAGGATATTCCCTTATCCAAAATTTCTTCTAAACCCCCTCGATCCCTCGGTGCAGTAACCTCTTATTAGGTGACCCAGGCTGGTACTTCTGGGGGCCATCCCTTGACACGCCGCCCTAAATCACCATCATCAGCTTAGGTTACTTTTTTATCCCTCGTTACAGGCCCCTGACTATGTCTGAATAGAGATCAAGAATTTCTTACGTCCCCCTTACAGCCCCCGGCAGACGACCGGATTTCGCGGGCCCGGAGGTCCAGGAGGACTTAAAAAGGCATTCTCTTTGTGTTTCGTGTTCTTTTTTCTATGTTCCGTGCGTTTTAAGGACTTCCTGATAACCTTTTTCTCTCTGCTGATTCACTCCCACGTACTTTCATTCTCCCGTAAGAGTCTCGTCAGTTTCTTAATCGTGCGACCACGGCCAATTTCTATCTCCCCTGTCTTTACCCTCAGCTTTCGGAGCTTGGAGTTCTTCTTCCTTTTAGTTCTGGGGTCCTTGGGCTTTTTTTCCGGTTGCGGGATCCATTCCAAAACTTTAAGTTTGTTCCGTGTCATGTCTCTTTTCGTTGAAGCCAACCCAAGTGTCAAGACGTGAGTCTCGATGCTTCTCGATTTAAACTTTCCTCTTTCTTCCCTTTTATTCCATTCGAGCACCTTGAGTTTCCGTCGCTGAGCTCTGAATACCTCGGATCTACATGTCTCCGGAAGATTTCCCGGCCTCAGCAGCCCCTTTTTTTCGGGCATTCTTCCTCCCACAATTCTTGATTTTTTGCTAGTTAGAAACCTGTTTTCACTTCTGGCCCCCCGAGCCCCCTTTTCTCGAGTCGGGTCTTTCGATGACCGATCCTTCTCCAGGGAGGGCTCTGGTTTTTTTTTTTTGCTACTTCCGACTCCCTCCTCGTCTCAAAACTTGAGACCCTTTAGGATTGTTTTCGACTTTAGCGTATGGAACAAGGACTCTTTTTTCGTTGACACCTCGCAAACGCAGTCTCCCATCCGTCCCTCTTTCTTGTGATCTCTAACCTCGCTCGCGGGCATCCCAACTTCCTGCTGGTTCCGTTTCGGAGGTCCCCTCCTCTCTCCGCAGACGATGATCTCCCAGATCTTCTTAGCACGCTAGTTTCCCATCGGCCTCCCCCGTCCAGCCTTTTCGTCGAAGCCCTATGCATGCCTCAAGCTCCTTTTCCTTATCCCCCTTCAGCTCGAGCTTCACCCTCTACTTTTTCCTTTCTTGCGAGTCTGAGTACTTTTCTCGGGGTACCCACCGGTTTGCAAGAACAATCCAGGCTAAGCTCTCTTTCAGGTTCCCGAGCTGCTTTTGGAGCTTTCCTCGGGTATTGAACTTCTATGAGTTTTCGAGCGCTCTTTTGATGTCTTCTTTGAAACCTTGCCAGTTTCCAAGATGCCACGGTACGCCATTTTTCTCCTTTCCTCTGCCCACCCTATTCGTTTTACGGCCCCTTTTTTTTGATACCCTCCCGTCCCGACGTTGGGAATCTTTTCTGCTGTTTAGTGACCTTCCCTTTTCCTCCGGACAGCAATCAGTTCTCCCGCGTAGCGATGATCCTCACCAAGTTCTTCTTCACCGTTTCCCCTCTTTCCATTCCCCCCTAGGTTCTGGTGCTCCGGTGGACAAAGACCTTTTTCCTCGCCTGTAAGGCCCGATAATTGTGATCCGATTCATTCTGTCCCCAGTGTCCTCCTTCCTTTCGGTCTCTGACTTAGAGGAGTTTCTATTCCCTTGAGGTTTTTTCCGAGACATGACGATGTCCCCCCGCATTCGTCTTTTTCCTTTCCGAAGGCCTCCCCGCCCCTTTTTCGTCAGACATCTCTTTTGGGTTTCACTAGGGGCATTTTTACCGCCGCTACTTTTTTCCGTTTTCCTTCCCTGATTCCCCCTCCTTCCCATTGTATTCCTTTTCATTCTCTTATGTAACTCCCCCTCCCTCTAAGTTGTTTCAGGTTACATGATGTCCCGGGTGGAATCAATTCTCTTCTTCCTATGCTTTTTCTTGATGTCTCTTTTTTCTCTCTTGCGGGGACTTCCTTCCAATCCTAACATTTCTCAAAATTTTCCCCGCAGGTTTTTCGGTTCGGCGGTCCAGAATGCATCCACAAGGTCATACCTTTCCTTTTGGCAGACGTTTGACTCTCTACCTTGCTTGGTTTTTCTTTTCCTTTTGTGATTCCGGTCTGTCTTAAGTCAGAGGGCCTCTCCGGCTGAGATTTTTTTTTGATTTCCTTTCAATGTCATTTTTTTTTTTTGATTTTTCCTTTTTTGTGTCCCCCCTTTTTTACCATACTGCATTTGCGTTGCAAGGATGATGAGATTCTTTCGGTTCGATGCCGTCTTTCTCTTAGCTCCCCTTTTGGGCTGGGATTTATGACTCTTTCCTCCCTCTTCTTATAACCGGAATCTTTCATTTCGGGACGTTTTTTTTCTTCCCACGGAGCCTGTCTGAAGTCACAAGATTTTTTAGCGCCCTGATATCCGCGCTACTTTCCCCTTTCTCCTTTTTTTCGTTATCTTTCTCCTATATCCTTCGAGATTCGCGCTTTTCTCCTTACGAGTTAATTTTAGCCCACCACCGGCTTGGCTGCTTCCTTGGACGTCTTCTAGTCCTTAATATCGGAACTTCCGCGCTTTTTTTGTAGAACTGAGTTGGTCTCCAACACCGTAATTGACTTGGCCCCGCGAGTTTCTTTCCCTTCTTTCTTTCTTGGACCCTGGGAAGAGTTTAATAGGTTCACGGGATTGTTTTTTGGGGTTTTTTTGATGCTTTTATTCCTTAGGGGTCTTTTTTTCTTTTCAGGCAGTTCAAGGTTCAGCTGTCTTTTTGCTCTTATACAGCTAAGTGCGCTTGCTTCTCTCATTTTTTTTATTTTTTTTTTTTTTTTGGCCCGCATTTTCGATGGAAATCTTTTTTTTATACGGCTTTCCTTTTGAAAGCGGGAGTGGATGAGATGTTAAAGCTATGGGAAGCTCTCTATCCGTCAGTAGAATTATCGGCTGTAAGTTTTGTGTTTTTTTTTTTTTTTCTTTTGGAGTGTGTTTGGTTTGGTTGTGTTTTTTTTTTTTGGGGGTTTTTTGTTTTTTTTGTTATTTGGTCTTTTTTTTTTTGTTTTTTTTTTTTCTTTGTGAAGTTTTTTGCGGGGTGTCTGTGTGCGGTTTTTTTTTTTTTTTTCTTTTGTTTTGTTTTCTTTCTCTCCTTTGGGGTTTTCTCTTTTTGGTTTTCCCGTTCTTTTGTTTGGTGTTTACTTTGCCTTTTTTTCCTTTGGTGGAGGGGGGGTTGGTTTTTTTTTTTGAGGGTTTTTTCTTCTTTACTTTGGTTTTTTTCTTCTGGTTTTTTTTTTTGTTTTTGGTTTTCCTTGTGAGTTTTTTGGGGGGTTTTTGGGTATTTTTTTTTTGTGGGATCTTTTGGGGGGTTTGGTTTTTTGGTTTTTGTGTTTTTTTTTTTTTTTTTTGTATTTTTTTTGTTGTTTCACGTGGCGTTTTTCTTTGGGTGTTTTTTTTTTTCTTTTGTTTTTTGGGGTTTTGGTTTCTTTTTTTTTTGGATTTTCTGGGTGGGTTTTTTGGGGGTTGTGGTGTTTTTTTTTTTTTTTGTTGGTTTGTTTTTATTTGGTGTTTTTTTTTTGGGTTTTTTTTTTTTTTAGAGCTTTCTGGTTAAGTAGGATGTTTAGTTTATACTTTTTGGATTTTCCTTTCACTCATTTTCAGCGCCTTCAATCAATTTCACGGGAATTCTGCAGATTCCCAGTGTCTGGGGACTGTAAGTTTTATTCTCCCCCGATGGTTCCTCCTGTCCTTTCCGTACTCCCTCCGGTCCTTTTTTTCTTCCTTTCGGGTTTCAGGGGCCTTCCTTTGGCTTTATCGGCATGGCTTTCAATTGGCACGTTCGAGATTTTTCCCTTCTCCCAGTGATTTATTTCCCTAACACTCTAGATTCTTCCTTTGTCTGGTTTTCAAGATCGTTTTTCGTAATTTTCCTTTCAGATTCCTGGATTGCTCTCCCGATCGCTGCCCCGAACAGGACCCCTGACATTCCGTCCCCTTACGTTTTCCTGATGGTTGTGATCCTTTTTCCTTCTTCCCCGATGAGTACTTACTACACTTTCCCTTCACTCTATTTCCTGCCAGGGAATATAGATTTTTCGAAGGTACATGGAATTTGAGTGGGGACTCTTTGTTTTCTCTTTCACGTTCCCTCGTTTGATTACATGTCGAGCACCTGGATCTCCCCCCTTCTCTCTGGTTAGTAAGCTTCCTTCTTTCCCAGGTTATCTATCCTCCCGTGTTTCCTCCAGTTGTTGCTAATACTCCCCGTCTTTTCCTTTCTCAAACGCGACGCTTTCCACGCTAGGGGGTAAAGGCCAGGTCAAACTCCCCGTGATGTGTGTCCCTCTCTTCCCTCACGTCTCCCGACAGGCATCTATATTATCGACTGCCGAGGAACCCCTCGTCTTCCCGGCTCTGGATTGTTTCAAGATCCTTTTGTCTCTTCTTCTCTTTCTGATTTCCTTACTTTTCTCCAGAGTCTTTTCAAAAAAATGTTGAAATCTTCCAGGGGTCATTTCTGATGTCTTGTTTCCATTGCGTTCCCCCATTCTAGAGGTTGCCTGTTTTGCGAGCCACTCCCCAGCGATTCTGGTTTGCGTTAGCAGTCTGCAGCCGATTTTTGCAGTTTTGACCCCCTTTGAAGGATCTTCTTCGTTCCGGGACCCTCCATTTCCTTTGGCCTCGCAACGTTTTTGACCTTCCTTTTTACCAACATTGCCCGGGCCTCCCCCACCCCTCTAGGACTTCTCCGGAACTTTTTTTAATTTCCTTTCAGGAGATTGCCCCCAATAGTCCCCTTCTTCGCGTTCTTCTTTCACTCACTCCACCCTACCATTCTCCCGGTGAGTCGCACTGGATTTTTTCAATCTCCTCGCTGTTCGTTCTGATTTCCCTTGTAACCTTTTGCGACTTTCTTCACGCCGTCATAAGACGTACCTTCCACGACTTTTTCGTCTCTTAACAGATCTTTTCCCTTTCTTGGATTTTTTCCACATCCTTTTCGTGCGTTCCTCTTCCATCCCGTCTATTCATTCTCTCCCCCTTTGCGTATATCGTCCTCCCTGTGAGCTTTCCGGCGGTTCCCGCCTTGCAGTCCGCATTCTTTTATGAGAACTTTCTTTCCAGCACGCGCGATTTCCTTCATCCGCTTTATCCTTTCCCTGAGCCGTCCTTAGATACAATTACCCCCTCTTATCCGTCCTCCCCCTCCCCCCACCTCCACGCAGGCTTCCCTTCCCCGAGCTCTAGCTACCGGTTTGGCGCTTCAAACGCCTTTTTTGGATTGCTTTTTCTCTTTTCTCGTAGAGACAAGTTTTTAGGGGGGCCCCCCCCCCCGCGTCTCCCTCTTCTTCCCCGGAGGCCTTTCTTCCCTCAAATTTTTTAAGTGGGAACGCTCCCATCGGTCAGTCCCCCTTTGGCCCCTCAACTCTCCTCCCTTGCCTTCTTTTTTGGCACGGTTTTTCTTCACAAGTTCTTCCGAGTGAATCCTCCCAGGATTCTTCTCCGAGGTTGAGCGTTCTCCCTAGCAATTGCTAGGACCTTCCATAGATTCTTTAAAGGCCCTTTTTGGCACCGCGGACGCCTTGTCTCCCCCACGAGGTGTTACTCTCCCCCCCACTTACCCGCCGTGCGACCGACCCCCTTTTTGAAGGTCCTTAGTCCAGTGATGCTGATTTGAAAGCCTGCACCTTTCCTCCGCTTTTTGACCCTCCCCTCGCGCTTTTTACGCAATTTCCAAGTTCAGGACCGCGGCACCTTTTCCCGTCAGTGAGATCCGAATACTCTCCCCCGGTGTCCCTTTTTTCTTCCCGGAAGTTTTTTTTCACGTAAGCGCCCTTCTCCAAGCGTATTCCAGTTTTTTCTCCGGTCAGGTGCAGGTTTGGATTAACGCCTGCCATGGCCCGGATGTACCCTCCTTCTTCCTTGTTCCCCTCTCTTTTTTCTCAGGTATGCCGGCTTCATCTCCTTTTCAGATTTTCTCCATTTGGCCTTCCTCTACGCGCTGTTTCACCTCCCCAACCTTTCTTCTTCTCGAAGACTTCCCGAA
>Ga0179593_1616268_pt1 | contig 28766 bp, 34 predicted proteins | sample CZODoug2_1_08_16_FD_185931 | JGI IMG/M metagenome (GOLD analysis project Ga0179593, IMG submission 185931) | Vadose zone soil fungal communities from Angelo Coast Range Reserve, California, USA - CZODoug2_1_08_16fungal (PacBio error correction) | ecosystem: Environmental > Terrestrial > Soil >... | reverse complement strand
TCTTTCCTCCCCGCGGCCGCCGGCTGTTCGCGTTCGTCCTTCCCCTCGAAAGGCTTGCTTCCAGCCCTTTGCTCCCCTTCCTCCTGCCAGAAATCGAACAGCATGACGGAAGTCTGCGACTTCCTTCCAGTCCAAGGCGGGGCGGCGTCCCCTCCTCTCCCCAAATTCCCCTTGCGGGGAGCGATTGTTTTGGCTCCCTTTTTCCCAGGATACGTTTCTCCTCCCTGTTCGTTTTTTTGTTCGCGGCTTTCTTTTGTTACGCTCCGTTGGCAGGCTCGCTCTTTTTTCTGCCCTTGACAAAATGCCCGTCTCCGCAAACAATCACTTTCCCAGGATTCGCAGCACACCCGCTTTTCTGGTCGTTACTTATCTTTCTCGTGAACTGCTCATTTCTCGAAGACCCCGCCTCTACCCCGACGGTTTCTGTTGTCCGCCTTCGAGTGAATTTTCTTTTTTTTTTTATGTTGCCTGAGGATTTGCAAACCCCCTAGTCCATAAAGAATCCTGCTCATTATTTCCCTCCCCCTCTGCTGGGATTATGAAGAGACTTTGCCTTTCTTGGAGAAAAAGATGAGTCTTTGGATGAGATGATTTTAATTTTTTCCCCTTCCTTCTTTCCTTAGTGTTTTTTTTTCAGCAACATCGGACGTTTCAGGCCCCCGGGACACTCAATTCCCCCCCCCCCCCTGCATGCACGCATGTCTTCGGATTAAATAGATGCGGTGCCGCTTTTTTTCCCTTGTCGCAAGCAGGAGTCGTCAGGAACCCCTGGGCCTTTCAGCTGCGACGTGGGCCCTTCGCCTTTTCAAGTAGCATTTGTTTTCCTTCGAGGAGGAGTATTCGGTGTCAGTCGAGAGATTCAGCAGGGTTTTCCCCGGTTCAGTCCTCCACTAGCGGTACCAGTTTCTCCTTTGAGAGGTTTTGAGTGTTGATGTCTTTTTCCATTTTCCAACAAGAAAGATCGCGATTCCCTCCAGCAGATACGATACGAACCTTCCCCTGCAGCGGATTCTTTTTTTCCTTTGCCCTGGTGTTCAACGTGTTTTTTTCCTGAGCGCACAAGACTTTTGGTTCCGGCAATTTTATTCCCCCCCCGTCCACCCCCCCCTTTCCTCGCGTATTACGCACTTTCCTCGAACCGACAGCAATCAGTCTCCCTTTTGCTCCATGATTGCCGCCAACTTTTTTTTTTGCCTCAAACGTCGGGTCGTTTTGGTCACTCGCTGCTTTTGAAGTTTTGATCCCCCCTTTCATGTATCGGAGAATTTTTTCCTCTTTCCCCCTTACGCCATTCGTTGCGTGTTCATCTTGAGTGACTTTGCGTCATGTTTTTTCCCCTTGATGCGAGTGATTTTCCCCCTGATATCGTGCTTCCAAATACGCGTCCAAACCACGCGGGCCTACGTCTGGAATCTTCGTTTTCCCCCCTTTCTCCGAAACTGTTAGGCGTGCTTTTTTTTTTTCCCAATCCCACATTTTCGGGCCTTAAAGCTCTTTCTTTATGACTGTTTTTTTTTCATGACCCCTTTTTCCCGCGATCTGATACTGACCGTTTCGTTCAGAGGAAGGGGATTTGAGATTGTGGGGAAAAACTTCTTCTCTTTCGGCCCCTGGCTAGCAGGAAAAGAACGTTTCTTTCTGTCAGCGCCCCCCAACCCCCCCCCCCCCCCCCCCTCCGAACGTTTTCCCTTTTTTTTTCCCCCCGGCTATCTGGGCGTGGACGCTGGAAGCTCACTTCCCCTTTCCCTTCCCTCCCCTGACACTGGGGACCTGTTAACGAGCCCCCTCCTCTATAATCGGTACGCATAAGCCCCCCCGCCCCCCACCCCCTCGCCCATCCCCCCTGTTTCCTCGAGAAAGGCAAATTTTCCCCCTCCTTCATAATCGAATTCTCCCTCGAAACGAACGATCCTCTCCCGCACACCGAGCCTCCCCCCCCCCTCCACCCCCCCTTTCCAATAGCCCCCCCCCCTCCCCCCCCCCCCCCCCCCCCCCCCGCGACTCCCCCCGGTTTTTTCCGCTTCCAGATATATCCTTTTCCCCCCGATACCGATTCTCTCCTCTCATCGAGCAGGACGCGGCCCTCGACGATGCTTGCCCTCCGAGACCGACGTATTCCTCCCCTCAAACGGCCCGCCCTTCCGCTGCGCTTCGACGCGAACAAGATGATTTCCCCCGATTTTTGTTTTTTTTTCCCCCCGCATCGGAAAACCGCACTCCTCCTTTTTTATAAAGTTTTCCTCCCCCTTCATGGAGGGTACCCTTTTTCCTTTTTTTGACTTTTCGACGGCTCTTCCGCCTTTTTCTTCCCCTCCATCAGGCGAAGCGCTTTTTTTGTTTTGTGGGGGGGATTCCTTTTTTTTTTTTTTGTTTTTTCCCCCTCTCTTTCCGATCTTTTCCTCTTCGAAAAGAAACGCGCTTCCGTTGGAGGATATCTTCCTGAAGACATTTTTAATGTTTTCCCCTCTGTAGCCGCACCTCCGCCCTCCCCTCTCCCCCCCCCCCCCCACGCGTCATAAGGGGCCCCCCCCCTCTTTTCCCCCGCGCCTTCTTTCCGGGCTGACCCCCCCCCTTCTCCCCGTCAGCGTAGAGGGAGTTCCACAGCCCAATCTCCCCCTCTTTGGCGTTTCTACCCGAGATTTTCCACGTGGAAATTTACGGTTGAACCGTGTTCCCCCGCCCTTCCCCCCCCCGACTCCCCCCCCCCCTTTTATCTCACTAAGATAGTTAGTCTTTGTTTTCCCCCTGCCCTGGGATTTTCCGTCAATCCTTTTTTATTTCCGTTTGGTCAACGTTTCCCTTTGCACTACCACTTTTTTTTTGCGGCTCAATAGTGACGCGCCCCCTCCCCCCCCCTTCTGTTGATCGGATCCCCTCAAAATCTCCTCTCTCCCCCCCCCCCCGTTTTTTCTCTCTCCCCCTTTTTCCCCTCCCAGGTTGGCTTACGTTTTTCCCCCCCCTTCAGTCTTTGATCCCATAGACGTATCCCCTGGGAACGAGATTTCGCCTGTAGATGCTCCCCCCCCCCCCCAAAATCATTATGTACACAGTTCTTCCTCCCTATCACTTCCCAGTTCAACCCCCCTTTTCTCGCCATTGCAGGTAAACGTCCCCTCACCTTTCTCGCAGCTCCCCCTTCCCCCGTCCAAGAGGATCGGTTTTCTTTCTTTTTTTCCCTTTTGGACAATGCTTTCAGCGGTCTCTTTTTCGAATCGAAGGCGTCCTGCCCGTCCCCTTTGTGAAATGATGCATCTCTCTCTTTGCCCTTCTCCTTTGCGCATCAATTTTCCTCTTGCATTGCCTCGTCCGTCTTCCTTACCCTAGCCCCCCCCCCCTTTCCAAGCCGATGAAAGCATTTCAAATTCCCCCCCCCTACCATCTTGGACAGGCAAGTTGGAGTTTTTTATTTCCCAGGACTTTCTCCGCGACCGACTCTCACGGTTTTGAACTGGGAACCCCAAGTCTATGAGCACTGTTCCCCCCTTGAATTTTGGATCATACTTTCACTTTTCCCTTTCCTCAGCCCTTCATACTATCGTTCCCCTTTCGTCTACGTCTATGGGAATCAAAGACGGCCAAACCGGAAGACCCACCTTTTTCTTGGCCCTACCTTAGAGACTGCAAGGTGCTTTTTCCCTTATTAACGGCTTCCAGGTGAAAACTATTGACTTCCCCCCTTTTCCCTGCTTTTCCAAGAAGCCTTTTTTGACCAAACGGAAATAGCTACTTTTTTTTTTCATCCAGGGCAGGCCTTCTTCCTTTAAGTTTCTCTCTTTTCCCCCTCGTTCTCAGATGTAAAAAGACCAGTTTTCTCCTGACGATTGCGGGAATATCTTCCCGGCCGAAGGAACTTCTTATCCCCTCAGCCCCCCCCGGATGCCAGTCGGCAGCCGGGTACCGCGTTAGAGAACTCCTTCCCTCCCTCAATCCGATTTTCCTTTTTTTCGCGAAACGCAGACCGTCTCAAACCCTGTCTCCTTTTTTTCCCAGCCGCAAAACCCCGTCGACGTCCTCGCCGGTATCCCCTTTTTTTTTTCTCGTCGTATCCCCCGCGCAAAGAGCAGCTTCTATCCGAGGATCAGAGGAAGCCCCTTTTCCCCCCGCCGACCGGCTCCCAGCGCAGGCCGGCCCTTTTTTTTCCGAACGATGACAGACATTTCTTTTTGAGAGGCGTTTTCAGAAACTCTGCTTTTTTCTTTTTTGCACCTTCATTTTTTCCTCAGCGCAAGCGTCATTTTTTCGGTGCTTGCGGATGAATCCCCCCTTCTTTGTCGCAATCCTAGCGTGCCTCCCCAGTGATCACTCATGATGATCCCCTTCCCCCGCAGAGAGAATCGGGTTCGGCTATATAGTGACGGAGATTCTCACCTTCCCTTTCGGATAAGGGAAATTTCAATGATGTGTGCAGGAAGAAGGTCTTTGCGTCGATTCTCTAGAGGAAGTATCCTTTGATGGAGTAGAGACTTGCGAATTCTTCCTAGTTTCGACCCTTCCTTCTAGGATGATTATGAGCTTTTTTTTCCAAAATAAGAGTCCATGGGCAAATTTTTTTTTCTTTGAGATTCACCCCGCCCAGATTACACGTTCCCATGAGTTCCTGCTTTTCCTCTTCGAAGGCGCCCGTTATTTCCCTTTGCTTTCTTGGGGCTAGGCAGGTTTTCCCCACCTAGCAACGTCAGGGCTGGCTTTTCCCGCTCGTGTCGAGATCGCCCCCCCTGTTGGTCAGTCCCTCCGGATGATCCTTTTCTTTAGCTCCCTGTCTTTTCGCAGGCGACTTTAGCTCCAGTCGTTACCCCAGTTCGTGCCGTTGGCCCCCCTCTTCGCCCCTTTCTTTTTTTTCCGCCGCGTATTTGGCCTGTCTTGGAAAAATCACGCGCCTTTGCGCGATTGAAGTGCTTCTTTCCCATTACCTCCCGGCTCGGGAGGCAACCCTTCCCTTTTCATGACGTCCATTTCCCTTTTTTTCCCCAGTCCTCTTATTTGTTGGGATACAAACTTTTCCCTTCCTCCGCAGCAGAGGTTTTTCCTTGCGACCCGAAGTGTAAATCAGCGACCCTCCTCGGTTCTCCTCCAAGGAGGCTTTCTTTCTCTTTTTCTCGCTGGCGATTGAGTTTTGGCGGAGGGTGTGTACGCCCCCCCTTTTTACCTAAACCCTCTCTTCTCATTGTGCGATCGAACCCTTCCTTTTGCACACCCCATAGGTCCCCCCTAATATGCGCTTTGTTTCTCCCCCTATATCATTTCGGATCGAATCCTTCTCTTCGGCGATAATTCGTGTTGGGAATGGCACTCCCAGCCACCTGATGCCCCTCCCCCTTGCTTCATCTTTTTTTTCATAGTTGTTCTTTTTTTTGAGGCGTTGCCTCCCCCCCCTCGCGAATGAAAACGTCGTTTCCTTCCTTCCTTTGACCTCTTCACCCTCTTTCTCTCCTGCAGTAGCAGCTCCCCCCCCTTTCCGGTCAGAGACGGCCTCCTCTGCTTGCGAAACGTTCCTTTTTCGATTTGATTTCCCATCCGTCTGACCCCCCCCCCCTCTGCAAGTAATCGGAGTTTTTTTCTGCACAACCGGCTTTTCTTTAACCCCCCCTTTTCGTCGCAAGCGCGTTTTCCCAAGCAGAGCAGCTTTTCTCCAGAAATAGGTAAGAGCTCCCCCTTTTCCCCCCTCCCTCCCATCAGATCCCTTTCCCCCAACACGATACAGCGCGGTCCCGCTTTTGGGGAGAAAGAGGCTTGCTGGACCTTTAATCCTAAGAAACATCCCCCCCCCACTAACCCTTGCGGCAACAACAAACGCCCTCCCTGGTCTCTAAGAATTTTTCTGCAGTTCATCATCTCTCCCCCAGTCCCATTCTTTTTTTCCCTTAACTGCTGCTTTTCTGGTTTTTTTCCTCGGGCAAGTGGTCCCCTTTCCCCTCGCGTGCATTTCTCGTTCGCGTACAAAGCCCCCCGCACCACAAAAAGAGGAGCCCCCCCCCCCCTTGTTAAAGTATCCTGTTTCTTCCTTCCCCTTCCCATTTCCCCTACTTCTCCCCAATATTTGCGTAAACGCTTCCCCCGCCTTGCACTTTCTTAGCTTCCGTCATGTTTTTTCGTCTTTCTTTTTTCCAATCCCAGCCGGTCCCAACTTCGAAGCTTTCGGTGGTTCCCCCCTGCTCGTCCGTTTTCCGCGGAATCCTGCTTTTTTTTGGATGGAACAAAACACCTTTCAAGGCATCTCTCCCCCTTTTTCGCTTGATTTGGCCCATCTCTTACGCGGCCTCCCCTCTTGTGTATGGGAGGTTTTTTGTCCCTTTTTCCTTCCCCAGTTTGTGTTTTTTTTCCTGGTTCTTCATCCTTTCCCTCTGGAAAAAAGCCCCCCAGTCTGCGACGCGATTTTCCCCCTTGCTTTCTTCATTTTGCCTCCGTTACGCAAATACTTCTGGAGCGATTTTTGCTTATCATGCTCATCTTCTCCCTTCCCTCCTCGAGCCAATTTTTTTTTCAGGAAAGAATTTGTGCTTAGTTCGCGTTTTCTCATCGTTCTCGGTTCACTTGCTGCGCGGGGTACCCTTTTACCGCAACATCACCACCATCCCCCCTTCTTGGGCTGTGTTTCGAGATGATGACTGAGAGACGTGATGCAATGAGCTCCCTGGTGGCGTTTTCCCCCTTTCACTTCCGGATGCCGTTTTCTGAGGATTTGCCACCCCTCTCAATCCTGCCTTTTCCCCTGCTTTCGCGAAAGCATTTTCAATTTAATCTGATGGGATTCTGACCTTTTCATATGTAGGGATCCCCTTTGACCCCTAGCCTTTTTTTTCTTTTTCCTGGTTGACCCCGCGTCTTTGGCAAGGTTGATTGTGCATGACCCTCCCCGGTTCTGACTCACTCAGGAAAAAAAACTCCCTTTTTTTCCTGAATGCGGAGGCTTTGTGACGCTTGGCGATTATGTTTTCCCTTTTCGTTGCCGCCCCAGAATGTCAAACGCCGAGCTGCCCTTTTTTCTGACACATTTAACCATTTGAGCTGCGACCCTTTGACAGTAGAGGAGGGGCCAGAGCAGGCTTCTTCTCCCTCCCCTCCCCCCCCCCCCCCCTTTGTCAGGCTAGCTCTTTCCTCTTCTCTTCCTCGGGTACGCAAAAGCCCTCCCAGGTAGCCACCCCCCTGATGATAACTCTTTGCCCCCGCCCCTTCCCATGTGAGCTTTCTTGATGGGCGTGAACATTCCCCCTCTTCTGAGTAATTCTGGTTTTTCTCCTTTTCTGATACTTTCTGCTACGACCGCAGATTTTTCTTCCTTCTTTCCATGCCCTCCCGCCCGCGCACGGGTCCCCCCCATGGAAGCAGAAGTGGCGCTGTTCCTTTTATCCCACTTTTTCCCCCATCAATTTGGTTTTTTCCGGGCGTTATTACGCAAGTTCCCCCCGGCAGCAATCTAGGACTCGAGCCTTGTGCCACGCTCTTTTCGCTGATTTACAACGTCGGTTTTCTTTTTTCCTTGTCACCTCCTGACGTTTCTTTGCCTTTGATCCTCGCTCGTTTTGTTTCGGGAAGCGACTTTCCTTCCAGCATTGAGTGGAGTTTTCTTGGAACCCCTCTTTGACGGCTTCCCCTCTCCCAATTTTGAAAGTGCGGCTCCAACGGATTATCGTGCTTCCAAATCCTTTCCCGATTCCCCGCTTTCTTGACACGCAGCGGGAACTTTTTTTGGGCAAAAGGACGAGCTTTTCCTAGCCAGCAAATTCCCCATTTCGTGCTTCCGTCACCGGAAGCTACGCGTTAGGAGCGGAGGATAAGACGGAGTTTTCCTTTTACCCCACCTTTTTTTTGCGATCCGACACTCCCTTTTCTGCTCAGCCCTCTTCTGCGTCCGATTTTTACCTGCCTAGCCCTCCCCTCTTCTCTGGAAAGAACGTCGCTTTTCCCCAGCAGGAACCATGGATCGCTCTGGGCGTGGACGCCTTTTCACTTTTTCCCTTTCCTCCGGCTTGTTCGACGAGCTCAAGACCCTACATCGACGACTCCCCCCTCCCCTCCAAACATTCTCCCTTTTCCAGACAATGGCCCCAAAGCCCCCTCCTCCTCTCCCCTCCTAAAACGACAAGAACGGGATTTTAGAATAGAACACAGTCCTTTCCCCCACCTTCAATCGTTTCTTTTCTTGGGTTCCCATCCCCACAAGAACGATCTTTTCAGTCCCCGATCCCCCTCTTGGATCCGTTTCCGAGGATAATGGTCCCCCCCCCGTCAGGCCAATGCTCTTTTTGATTGCGACAATCCATCTTTTCCCTCCAGGCCGACAGTGTCTCCTCCCCTCTGTGACGCTGCGACTTCAGCACAGCCTCTTCCCCCTTATGAACACGAATTCCCCCCGTAACGAGTTTCCCTTGCAAAACCCCCTCCTTTTCTGTAAGCGTTCTTCCCTCCCCCCCCTTCAGGGAAATGAGAGGATTTTCCGGACGGATTTTTCCTCCCGGCTTCTTTTTATCCTAAGATAGACGCGCCTCCCCCCCCCCCTATAAGGAGAAACCGCCTTGGACTACGCCCGATCCGCACCGTCTGGCGGACTAGCCTTTTCCTGAAAGACCCATTTATCCCCCTTTTTGCGCTTGTTCCTTTACGGCCAGGACTTTTTTTTTCTTCTAGTAGGACCGCTGCATACCCCTCTCCCCTCTCGAATTGTCGGAGCCATTCCCTCCGTTTCTCACCGCAGATTTCTATTCCGTTAGCCCCCCCCCCCCATTTTTTTATTTTCAGGCCGCCCGACCTTTTTACCTTTCCCCCCATGATTAGGCGAGAAATTCCCCCCCCTTGAAAAACTAAGCTGGTCCTCTCCTAACTTTTTATCCCCTTTTGGTCAACGTTTTCAAATTTTCTTTTCTTTTTTTTTTGGTTGTATTTTGGGGGTGTTTTGCTTCCCCTTTTTTTGTGGGATTTCCCCCCCCCGCCCCAATTTCTTTGTAGAAATAAAACCCCCACAACCCCCCCTACCTTGGGGGAGGGGGACTCCTCCTCAAAATTTGAGGGAGAGATTTTATCCCCTGGGAGATTAGCCCCCCCCTTCCTCTGATTTTTTCCCCCCTTTCTTCCCTCCCTTTCTTTTTTGGGCCCCCCCCTTCTCCCCGTCCGGTGTTTTTCCATTGCCTGTCGGGGAGACCATATTTCTGATACCCCACACGTTCCTTTGTGCACCCTCTGGCACACCTCAATGTCCCCCCCTTCCTCTTTTTTTTATCAGAGAGGAGCCAAAATTCCCTCCCCGTGCTCATAGCCAATTGTTCTTTTTAGCACTCCCCCCCCCCTTCCAAACGGCTTTCAGCGAATCTTTGGAAAAGAAACCCCTTCCCCCTCTCTTGAGAAGCTCACCATCGGTTTTTTTTCGAGGGATAGGGGTCTTTTTTCCCTTTGACAATGCTTCCCCCTTTTTTGCCTTTTTTCGGAATCGAACTTCAGGTGTGGGGCTCAGGCGGAAATTGATTTCCTTTCCTGTTGTTTTCCTTCTTCCTAAAGTGAAGCCCTTCCCCTAGAGGCACCCTCTGCCTTTTTTTTGCCCCGAGAACTCCTCCGCTGAAATCAGGAGTTTTTTGGAACTGGAAAGGAAAGGGAAGTTTTGTTCTTTCCCACCGCCAGATTTAGTTCCCTGGCGAACTGTCCCGGTTCTGTTCCTCCCTTCTATCTCAATAGTCCATTTCCTTCGGTAAAGATTTCATCATATTATACTTTTTTTTCCTATCGTTACTACCCACCGGTTCAGTTCGTCTCTTTCTTTCTTTTCGTTTCTCAAAAACGGAACTCCTTTTCTTCCTGTTCTCGAAATGGCGACTTTCCCACACTTCCCAACGCGTAAGATCAACCCCCCACCTATTGACGAACGAAAAAAATTCTTTTCTCTCCCTTTTCCTTTTCCTGGCCCACAATCTCATACCCTCATAACCCCCCCTCATACAGTCTAAGTTATTCTATTGACGCCCCCCCCACCCCCCCAAGCCGACACCATCCTCAGTGCAGTTCTAGAACGAGAGCATGTTTTCTCCCCCCTCCCCCACCCCCCACCACCCCACACAACCCCCCCCCCCCAACCCCACCATCTACACCCACGTGTCGGCAACGATCGCTTTCCCCCCACCCCCCCCGCTCGACCAGAAACAAGGCAAGACAAGCCAATCCCTTTTCCCCCCCCCCCACCCCCCCCTACACACCATCACTCGAACCGCATCCCCCCCCCCCCCCCCCTTTCCTCTAGCCGGCACCCCCTCCTGCTTCCCTTTTTCCCTATTTCGCCGAACCGAGACACCAATGTCTTAAGGCACGCTCTTCCCCCTTACCCCCCCCCCCTTGCAAGCCCCCTTGTCCCCCCCTCGGACTACCCGACCCCCCGCGGCCCCCTTACTGCTCGACTGATATTCCCCCCACAAACGTCGACCCGCCCGAAGAGACGTTAGGCCTCCCCGTCCTTCCCTTCCCCCCCCCCCCCGCCCGTTGCACCCCCCCCTTCCCACGCACTGCCACTGCAAGATCCCGCCATCCAATGACCACCTCCCCCCCCACCACCTCCACACTGACCGAGCGACGGGCCTGCCGCAGTTGAGCCCCCCCCCCCCCCCCCCCTACCACGCACGACACCGACGTGACACGAGCGAGATCCTTTTCCTTGTTTTCAAGTTCCCCCCCCGTCCTCCCCCCTCCCCATGTCGGGCAGTTTAGGTTCTCCCTTCCCCCTGGATCCTTCCCACCTTGACCTCTATCCCTTCTCGAAAATTATCGCGTCCTTGCTCTTCCCCCTGACCAGGTCGGAGACCACCCCACCCCTTACACGACTTGAGAGTGCATATATTTTTCCCAAACCCACGCCCGACCCTTCCCCGCGATGCACCCCACCCCCCCCCACCCCCCCCCCCCCCACCCCCCCCCCCCCCCCACACCCCCCCCCCCCCCCATCCCCCCACCCCACCCCCGAACCCCCCCCCCACCCCCACCCTCCCCACCCTACGGGAAAGTGGATCCCACCCAACCCCCAATTTACAAACACCTCCCCTGCGATTCTACGACACACGCCCCCCCCCCCCCCACCCCCACCTAGTCCCTCCCTCGTTCCGAGGAGCCTCCCCCAGACCCACACCCCCCCCCCCCCTCGCCCGCACACACAGGCCCCCCCCCCACCCCTCCCCCCCCCCCCCACACCCCCGACCCCCCCTGCGACCCCGCGGGCGTCCCCCTCCCCCCCCGTGCCCCCTGGAGATGGGGGGTGTTTTGCTGCTGGTATTCTGCTCTTTTCTGTAGAGTGGGTCTCTCTTCGTTTTCCCTGCTTTTCCCCGTGGTCGAAGTCTCTTCTGGTGGTGGTTTTGCACTTTTCCCCCCATTGTTCGGGGGTTGCGCTTTATAGCTACCTTTCGCTGTTTCTCCCTGAGGTCCTGCTTGGACCTTTCTTTCTTCCGTTCAACGGCTAGAACCAGGTTGTGTTTTGTCGCATGCCGGGCGATATCCGCGGGTGGGTTTTCAGGGGAGTGTTTGGTTTTGAGTTTAGTAATGTCCCTCTTGGCCGCGCGGTGATTAGGTTGGTGTTCGTAGAAGGAGGGTGGTAGTCCCCCCCATTAATTCTTCCTCTTCCGCCCCTTTTTAGTTGTTATGGTGAAGTAGTTTGATCACTGTACTAGTTTGGAGTTTGTGGCGCCGGTTCCTTTTTTTTCGCGCCACCCGGGAAGAGATGTCTTCCGTCCCAGATCGACATAGAGACGTCCACAGTGCTCGCGGTCCACCACCAGAAAAACGAAGACAAAAACCCAACAAAGAAACTTGGGGGGGCGGTGGTGTGTCTTTTTCCGGTTTCGGCCCCCCGAACGTTTTTTTTTGCAGGTTGGGTGTCCCCCATCCCTGCACCAGTTTTTGGTTGGGGTGGTTTAATCAGTGAAGACAAAAGACCAGACACCGTTCCAGGGCGTAGATGACGTGTCGTCCTGTGTTGCTTTTGTTCTGGGTGTGGGTGCTCGGTTTGCTGGCACTGTGAGCGCGTGGTGCATGTTATTTCTGCCCTTTTCTTTTTTGTACGCCTTTCCTTGGCGCCTGGCCTCCTCATCACTTTCAAAATTTTCTCCCGGGGGAAGCTGAAGGTATGACCCAGGAAACGCACCTTTTTTTTTTTCGAAAAAGATCGGGATGGTTGGGATCAAACCTTCCTGGTAAAAATTTTTTGACAGCGCAAACCCTTTTTTCCCCCACATTCCCCGTCAACCGTTGGAGGATCATGGAGCACTCTCAGTGGGAGTATCTTTTCTCTGGCGCTGAGTCCCTCTCCGCCCACCCTCCTTCTGAGTGATACCCCCAATGACGAACCCTTCTGCTTTCCTTTTTTTTCGGTCCCCATAGGTAAGGTCGCCCCTTCGTAGCATCAGACTCGGTATAGACTTTCTCGGTCCCCCTATTCGGGTGGGCATCAAATAAGCCAGACTCCCCCCCCCCGGTTCCTCGCCGGGAAAATAGTTTTCCGAAGAGTTTTTCCGGGAGCTCCGCATTCCCCTCCTCTCCTCCCCCGGCTTCTTTCCTCTGCGAGGGCACGCCTCCCTAGGAAGTAGACAGACCCTCGGTGCGGTCAGAGAAGTGACCTTCTCGCTTTGAGTAACAAATATCTCCCCTTTCTGAAAATAAAATTAGAATCCCCATAGGAGTTTTTTGAATTGAGGTTCACTTTCGGACCGATTTTTTCCAGTCAAAAAATAACGAGACCCCACGTCGCAAGCGGAGGGCCCAAGGACAAGCAGCGCATGCCCCCCCCCCTCTCCGACCTAGTCCCCCCTTTCGCGGCAGCAGCCCATCCTCTCCAGCGCGTTCGCGAAGCGAGTGGGGAGAAATTTTTCTCCCGCTCGTCATAATCCTCCACAAACGAAAACGGCATCCCTGGAGTGTCCCCCCCCCCCCCCTCCCCCCTCCGGCTTCTGCAAGACATGAGGCCTCCCCCCCATATGCCAACAGCTGAAGCATGCTTTTTTGGTGGTGGTTTTTTTCTCGGTCATTTATCAAGCCCCCTCCAAAGAGGAAGAATGACCATGCCACCGACGCGACTCCCCTCGACCACTTTCTCGAGGAGTCAAGTCTGAGCATGATAAGCCCCCCATACGATCCCCCCCATTCCCCGCCTTGACTTCTCGCGTCGAAGACTCCAACCTATTTGCTTTTCGCCCCCCCGCTCCCGTCCTTATGTGAAGCAAGCCTTTCGGCTTCCCCCCCCCCTTTTCTCGAACGCGAACAGCCGTCCTTCGGAAGGCAACTTTTTTTCCTGTTTTCTCCCTCCGTTTGGTGTTGTTCATATTTTTTGCCCATCCGCTTGCTTGCCGCTCGCTGTTCGCGTTCCTCTTTTTTCGCTGTTTTTCGGGCCTGGTCCACGAAATCCCTCCCCTTTGTTTTGCGCATGACGGAATTCTTCCTCTCAGCCAGTGTGGGCGTCTTTCTTTTACGCAAATCTTTCCTGGGGGCGGGGAGCGCTGTTTTTTTCCCGAAATTTAACGCCTCGAGCCCCTCCCGAATGGTCGCGCGTTTCCCGCAGCAGTGTTTTTTCTGAAGTGCTGCGCCCTTTCCCACTGCACGATTACTTTTTCCCCCCCTCATTCTTCCTTCTGGACTGTGGGACTTTTCGAGATGCTTCCCTTGCGCCAAAATTAGGAAACCTTTTTTCTTGTTTTTGGCTTTTTTTTCCAAGCGTTCAAGTAGCTGACTTCCTTTGCCAATCCCTCTCTCCTTAAGCTCTTTCCCTCCTCTAGAGAACTCTCCTTCTTTGATGCGGCTTCTGAACGAAGAATTTGGGAGAGAAAAGATGCGAGTCCCCCCCCTCTTGTTTACCTCTCGATTTGTGGCAACATTCATGAAACGAAACTTTTGTGGCACTCCCTTCCTCAGCACCACCCACTCGGACGGTGCAGACGGAGCTTCTTTCTGCGGTGACGGATTGGAGATTCTTTGTCTCCCTCCTTTCCTCCCTTTCAATTTTTCCCCCTCGCAAATTTTACCCTCGCCGACTCAGTCAGTTCTTTGCGAAGGCGGAGTCAGTGCCTCCTCCTTTCGACGCGGTCTTTCCAACGCGAGCACCCCTCCCTTCGATGATCAATCCTTATTTGAGCACGACCAGGTGCATGTGCTTAGGTGGGCCTCCCTTCTGGAGTGAAAAAATCTCTCCAGTAATCTGGGAACGCAGCCCTCTTTCCTCTCGATTTTTTTCAATGAACAAGAGACGGTCCTCTGCAGAGTGGGGCGGACCGGTGTTAAAAGTTTCGTCCTTTTTAGAGGTTTCCCCATTCAGAAGTGGCTCTTTTCAATTTTTATCAATCCGATCCCTTTTTCCCCCGTTTCCCCTCGTCCCTCTCAAGCGAGACAGCCCTTTTTCGCCAATTCGCGGTGGTTCCCGCCAAACGGTTCGGTGGTCGTTTCGTTTCCCCTCTCTTTGTAAAATAGACTTTTTACCAGGTGCGTTTGATGGAGAATGCTATCGGCTATTTTCCTTTTCTTGATATTTGTGCATACCTTCCAATCCGTTCCTTTCCCACGTTTATTCCTTCCCATTTTGAAAGTTGGCTTTTTCCTTTTTTCGCACTCCCCCCCCAAATACGCGGCTTCACGTGAAGGGCATTCCTTCTACGGTTTTGGCCAACAGGATCCTTTCCGTGATTTGAAACGACTGTCTTTTCCCGGCGAACGTCTCGCGTCTCCCACTTTTCTTTTCTTTCTTTTTTTTTCGCGTCTCGACACGTCTTTTCCCTTCCCGCAGATTCTTGCTGCGCGGTTGTGTAAAAACTTCCTTCGATATTCGACCGGCCCGCTCAGCAGGACTACGTCTTCCTGTCAAGCAGGAACCCCCCTCGCAGGGGTCTTGTGGACGTTGGAAGCCCCTCTTTTTGCCTTCTCATTTCCGAGATAGGATTTTTTTTTCATCGACGACGAGACTCCGCACAAATTCGCAGCAAGGCTCCTTCTCCCTCCCTCTATCTTCAATAGAAAGCTCCCCCCCTTTTTCAACCGAAAGGGGTCTGAATCGAAAAAAGAAGGTCCCCCTTTTTCAAGTTGTCGATGGGTCTCTATGTTAGAAGATCTCCCCTCCCCTTTTCTAGTCAAAAGATCCGATTTCGTGAATTCTTCTCGAGCAGTCTTTCCTTCCTGGGCCTCCGTTCCCTTCCAGACGATCCCAGCCCACCGAAACGGGCCCGACGTTTTTTTGCTTTACCATCCCTTCTTTCCCCGCATCGTCACGAGCTCTTTGATGAAAACGACTCCTCCCGCCTTTTCTGTCAGCGTTCGGGCCTTTCTTTATTATCCCTTCCCCGGAAGTCAGTTTTTTCCCCACCCCCTTCCCTTTTTCGACAGAGGATACGTCGCCTATCCTTTTTTGGCCCCCTACGCCCCTTCCCCCCGTCTGCGACCACTCCTTTTTTTCTCTTTTCCTTTTGTTTTTACGACATTCTTTCCCCGAGCGCTTTCCTTTTCTCCTTACCCCCCCCGCGGAGCGGGACGCGACCGTTTTTGAGTTTCTCGAATTGTCGGATCTTCGCCGTTTCTCACCCTCCTCCTTCCTCATCTTGAAATTAAGTGAACAGTGTCTTTTTCCTCTCCAGGCTCTGGGCCAACATGATCTCCCTTTAGTCTGGAAACTAAAGCGTCCCCTTCCTCCAATTACTTTCTTTCCGTTGGGTCAACTTTTTTCTTGCCCACGCTTTTCCTTTTTTGTCGGCACAATAGTTTCCCCCTTTTTTTTGTATCTTTCTTTCCCCCCTCTCTCTTGCGGGTCGTCTCGCCACCTTTTCCCTTTTTTCAACTTAACCCTTTTGATCCCATAGACGATAGATTTACCGAAATGGGCACCTTCCCCCCCATTGCTAGAAAGGTCACCCCTATACCTTTTCCAAAGGGAGAATAGTCGATGGAGAGAATGACATTTTTTAAAAAGATTCATTCCCTTGCAGGTAACCTCCCTAAAATGAGAAGCCTTCGCTCCCCCGTGCCTGTCAAGGAGGGATCGGTTTCTTTTTTTCAATTCACATTTCGATTTAGTTCTAGGAATCGACTTCTTTTTTTATCGAGGAATGACAGGCTTCCTTTCTCCTCCTCCGTGTTTTTTCTTTTCTTTTTTTTGCATGCTTTCTACGACTTCGATTCGAGAACCCCTTTTCCCTCCTTGGTCCAAATTGAGGAGAATCTGAATCCCTCTTCTTGGACAGGCCCACGTTTTTTTCCCCCCCGGTAGTTTTCTTCGAACGAAATTAGCCCCATGGGAAGTGATCTCCCCCCAAGTCTATGAGCACTGTTACCTTGCCTTCCACTCTATCCTTGTGACCTGTTCCCCCTCTCGTGCCCAGGTCCCTTTCAGTTCGTCTACGTCTATGTTTCCCCTTCCTCCTTTCACCCTCCCCCCCCAAACCTGGATTTTTCTCGATGAAAATTTCCTCCGAAGAGACTGCCAGGATCTCCCCGTACCTTACGCCAGGTGAAAACCCCCAAAAATGCTTGTAGAACCCACCTCCCAAAGAATCGCTAAGTGCTAAGTCCCTTCCCAGGGCAGGAACAGTAAAAGACTCGAGATCATGGTGGCCCCCCTCTTCTGATAAAAGAGCCACTTTTTTTCCCTTTACGATTGCGGGAATTAGAAATCTTTTTTTTTTTCCTGGATCCGCTTTCCCCCTCATTCGAAGTGCCCGCAGCTTCTCGCTTTTCAGACAGGTTGGAAGATCGTGAGAGGCCCCTCCCCAATATTAGACCAAGGGAATAGCCTCCCTTTTGAGAGGGAGTGTAGAAGGGACTTTTTTTTTCCCGAGCAGCAATGATAGAAGATAGGTCCCCCTCCTTGGATAGAGGCCTTTTGGTAGGATAAGGAAGCCCCCCCCCCTTCCCTCAGACCTCCCCTTCCCCGCTGATCGAAAGATGAAGACCCTTTTTCCGGGTTGAGAAGGCGTCTCCCGACCTCGTGACGAGTCCTCTTTCATCTTTTTCCTGCGTAAATATACAATGTAGGGCTTTTTCTTGCGGATGCCTTCGGGTCTCGTCTGGATTTTTCTCGTACACATCCTCCTGCCTCGATCCCACGTCCTTTCTAGAATAGGGATAGGGGGCCCTTTTTTTCATCGTGCGGGAGAGCGCGACATCTCTCTTCTTTCCTTTCTTCGCTTTTCTTAGGGAGACGGGCCCTTGTGGATTATCGTTTTTTTCGATGAGCTGGAGATATTTTTTTTTTTTTGCCTCTCCCCTGAGCATTGATCGCTTGCTGATGCTCGTTTCTTTTCCGATTGTAGATTTTTTCCTTTGACCCCTTCGAAGTCCTCATGGCGCCCATTTTTTTTCCAAGCAGTCCAGCCCATCCCTTCGATCCATAGTTTCCTGCCTTTTCCCCCTAAGAATCAGGATGAGCGCCTTTTCCCCCGATTGGCAGGTTTTCCCCCCCCTGCAACGATCTTTTTTTTCCCTGCCGGGCTTTTTTGTAGCGTTCGAGTCTTCTTGTTTTCCCTTCACCAATCCGTCTCCTTTCCCGAGCGTAGCTTTAAGGCTGAAATGTGGGATGACACCTCCCTTCTTTTCCCCCTTTTTAACTTTTTGGTCTCCCCGTAGATTACAGCTTTTCGTAGGCCCTTGGTTTGTCAGCCCGCTCTTTCTCTGTGTCGCTCCCCAGAGAATCTTTTTGCCGATGAAGTGCTTCCCTTTTTTCCCCCATTCTTTATGCAAACAGGAACCTTTCGTCACTTGCCGGTTCGATAGCATTCTCCTTTTCTTCTTTCCCTTGGTAAATCTCTTCTGGGAACCAGCGCACCTCCCCTTTGTAAATAAGCGAACCGATTCTTCCTCATGGAGCACCGCCGAAGTGTTTTTTTCCCTTTCGCTGCTGCGTAATAAGCAGGCGGCCTTCCCCCCAAAATTGAGTTTTCTTGCTACAAAATTGCCGCCCCCCATTTTTTTTCGTCCTTCGCGCACACGTTGCCCCCTTCCCCTGAAAAAATCTGACGGAGTATTCATTCTACGGCCCCCTTCCCTGGATCCTATTTCTTGTTGGGAATGGCCACCCCCTGATGGCCACCGCGCACATTTCACATAGCGCCGGGCCCCTTTTTTCCGGCCTGCGCGAGTTGCTCCTCGCGAATGACCCCTTTTTTCCCCCCCTCCGGCCTTCGAGGGCCCAGCCTCGGTCACGATGTTCGCAGATCAAAATGTAAACTTTTTTTTTTTCCATATGTTAATGCGTAGCGAACTCCACCCACATACTCGCCAAGCGCACCCCGCCTTCCCCCTTCTCCTGCTTTTCTCACCGGCTGCAAGTAATCGTCTTTGAGTGTAAACCTTTTTTTTTTTCCACCGGCAGATGTTTTTTTCCCCGCAGCTTCCCCATAGTCGCAAGCGCTTTTTTTCCCTTCCCCCACCTCAGCCAACAATTTCCTTTTTTCTCCCGAAATAGGTAACTCCCCCAGTCGCTTTTTTGCCGACAATTTACGCGAGGGGGGGGAGAAGAGTCCTTTTCTCTCGAGGGATTGCCAAATCTCACAACCGAAACGGCAGCCCCTCCTTTCCCCCTTCCCGACAACGCGGTCACCCTCTGCAAGACATTCTCATCATTCTCCCCCCCCTTTTTGCGATGGTGGTGAGTTGCTTCCCGTCCCCGGCGCAGCACCTTTTGGGTTTTCACCCCCTACTTAGCCTGCAACGGTTTCGCACCGCCGCGAACACCGCGGCGACCTTTTCTTGAGAGTGTTCGTATAAGGGGAGCTATTCCCTTCTCAAAACAGACGCGAAAAAGAACATTCTCTCCCTTGAACGTCTTAGCTCCGCCCCGCTTTGGCCCTTCTCCTCCCACGATTTGCTTTTCGATTTTTACTGAAGAAAAAAGTCTTTTTTTTCCCTGGAAGGCTGGACCTCCTCTTCTTTTGCAACAAATCAGATAGAAAGCTCCCCTTTCTTTCTTCCGTGCAAAGAGGAATGGTCCCCCCCCCCCCCCCCCCAAGGCAACCCTCGGTGTTGTGGTTGAGAGGAGCTTCCCTTTGGGAAAATTAGCTTTGCCTTCCGATTTCCCCTCTTTCCCCTATTGTTAGCTTTTTGGATTTTTTGTTCCAGGATTTGATCCCTCCCCTTTCCTTATGGAATATTGTTATTCATTTAAATCGAAAAAGAAATATTTTTTCCCGGGGAAGTATGAATACTTTTCTAGTCCCACCACGGGGTAGGTAGGAGGAGCGTCTCTTTTTTACGCAAATATGACCCTTTCTCGGGTTTTTGGGGAGCGCTTTTTTTTTTTCTCATGAGTAATAGCTCCCCTTCTGCCTCGAGCCACTCCTTCCCCCTCTTCGTTTGTGACCCCTTAGGGGTGGCTTTTTTTTGTGGGGACTTTTTTTTCTTTTTCCGTGGTCGGTTGCACGATGCTTATGGAGTTTTTCCCAGATAACGCCCCCCCCCAGAAAAAGCAGTTTCTGTCCCCACTCCTCGAGATGATGAACTTTTTCTGAATGAAAAATCCTTCTCCCTTTTGCAGGCTTTTTTTCCCTCCCGGATGAAGTTTCGGTTTTTTTCTTGAAATCCCCTCTCCATCAAGCCTCTTTCTCCCCCCCCTCTCTCTCTCCGCGTTTCCCACACCCTTCCCGCGAATTGAGTCGAGCTCCTCGAAAAGATGCGATTCCTTGTTGGGCTGCGACGCTTCCCCTTTTTTTTTCGTCCCCCCGGTTCGCGTTCTCATGACCTTTCTGCCGTTCTAACCTCAGGAAAAACCCCCCTTCTTTCAGACGGGTTGCAGACTCCTTTTCCTTGCCGTTTTTCCGTGTCGCACCTTAGGAAACAGCCTCCTTCGCTGACCTTCCCCCTTCTTTTCGCAGGAGATTCTTTCCCTTCGTGGGGCTTAGTCTTTTTTTAGTCGCGAGGAGATCGTTCTCGAGCAACAGTCTTCATCAACTCTGTTCCCCCTTCCTACCTTCATTGTCCTCAGGTGAGCTGGCTGCTTTGTGCCCAGTCCAAAACTCCTCCATCTTGGACCGCATCTACTCCCCGATCATTTCTGGCGGGAGCTCCCTTTGGCGAACGGACCTATGGTTTTCTCCAGTGGCGCCTCTCCCTTTTTTCCCACAACCTCCCGTTTTGGGAAAGATTTTTTCAATTGTTATCAATCCTCCTTTCCTTCCTTTGGGCGGAACACCCCCTCCCTCCCTTGCATTTCGCTTCCCACCGCAGCAATCTAGGACTCTCTCCTCCCTTTTTGCTCCATGATTTTTTCCCTTTGGATTCTGTTCGCTGATTTACCCCCCCTTCCCTTCCGTTCGGGTCACAGAGAGTGCGGCTCTTCTTACCAGGTGCCTTTTCTTTACTTTCGAAGGCGTTCCTTTCTTTTTGAGAAAAGGAGGTCCCTTTTTCCTTTTTTCCTTGTTCGGGAGTGAGTTTGATTTGTGGTTTGAGTCCCCCTTTTTCTTCCATCCGCGCAAATTTTTCCCCTTTTTTGTTTGAAACGGATAAATCGTTTTGCGGACCCAAAACCCCTTCTTTTCTTTTTAACTAATTTCCCCCCCTTCCCAACCAGGACTCTGGATTTTTTAACGAAGGTGCTTTTCCCTTTGCCGGCGAAAGTCACCGTCTTTCCTTCCCAATTCTCTTCTTCCTTATTTAGGAATGAAAACTTTCGATATAGACACTTTTCGGGCGCAGTTCTTTTGCTGAGCGTAACGAGGGTGGGGCCCCCCCCCTTCCCTCGATATCGCCCCCCTTCCTCCGCCTCATCATTCTTCTCGCCTAGAAAATGTCCACGTCTTCCCCCCCTCCTCGCCGGGTAGCGGGCGTGTCCCTTTTTCCCTGGCAATTTCCCCTTCTTCTCTGGGCCTTTCCAGAAGAATACCCTCTCCTCTTTTTTCCACGAGCATCAGCCCTTCCCGGCTCGGACCTTTTCTTCCCTCGATTCCTCATTCATCGAAACGACAAGAGGCGTTTTTTTTTTTTCCCCAGCAGTTCAGCACCTTCCCAGAACGAGATTGGGTGTTCCCCCCTGTCGCAGCTTCCAGAAGGAGCAGCGCGCAGTCCCCCCCCCTCCTCCCGATGTGACTCTTTCGAAGGACGAGTTCCTTTTCAAGTAAGAACTTCCTCTAGGATTGCGACAATCCGCCTCGCCCCCGCAGCAAGACACAGAAACGTCTCTCGTGTAAGATGAGCTTTCGAAGCTCCCCTTCTTTTTGGATCTTTTTTTCGAGCAGGAGTTGATGAAACGCTCTCCCTCACGCCTTTTATGTTTAAGCTTCGCGTCAGGGCGCCAGCTGCCCTTCCCCTCCCGTCTACCTTTCGAGGCCGACCGACAAGGATAGGACTCCTCCGGATACGTCGACTATCCGGTCTGACCCCTTTCCTACCTTTTCTGACACGCCCGCGCCTACTCCTCTCAGGGGGATCGTTTCCATGAAGAAATTTATACTGGCCCCCCTCTTTTCCCTCTGGAACAGACGAGGAGTCCTTACCGCTGACGACTGGAGCCTCCCCCCTCTTCCTTCCTTTTCGGATCAATAAGTCCTCCCTTTTCTTTTCTGCATTCGCAATAGTCCGACACTTTTCAACAGTGGATCTGGGGACCTTTTTTTTTTCCCTTTTTCTCTTCGGGGTCAACCATGCCCGGCTCATCCCCTTTTCCTTTGAAACGAAGGGTTCCTTTCTTACCGTCACCTCCTCCCCTGACTTTAGCGATTTCCGTTTTTGTTTTCCCTTTCCCACGATTGCTCACTCCCCTTTCTTTCTTTCAACGGGAGGATTCTTTTTTTCCTCCGGGTCGTGAAAGCCTTCTTTCCAGGCATCCCCTATGCTTCATGAGTGAATTCCGATTCAAACGGGCATCCGGTGGGATCCTTCTGGTTCCGAAAAAGTTGCCCTGGTACCTTTGTACATAGAAGTCTACGTCCATACAGCCCCCAGAGTTTCTAAATGATAGCCGGTCACAAGTCCTTCTCTATTTAAAAAAGTACCCCTAAAAAGTTTCTTGTGTAATCTTGCCATTAAAAGCCCCCCGAGACCCTTCGTTCGCCATTTCATTCCCCTCTGGGCCCCAATTTCCTCCAACGGGCCGGTACAAGAGGATAGGTTTCTCCCGCAATTTGACACTCTCTCCTCCTGTAGTTTTTCTCTTTTCCGATCTTTTGGGATCGAGGAATGCAAGTTCCCCTATATATCTTTTACTCCTAATACTTTTTTTTCATCAATTTCCCCCGCCTTGAATTCTCACCTCTGCCCCCTTAGAATGAGAGACAATACCTCCAGCGTGAAATCCCGTTCCCTCCCCCAGATAAAGCTTTTTTTCCCAGGAAAGTGAGATTTTGCTTCTAATTTGATTCCCCAGACTTTAGTTTTTTTCTGACAAGACGGTAGGGAGATTTCCCTGGGGACGGGATCTTTTCCCCCCTTTCCACACAAGTCTCTCTATTGTAAAAGATTGCTCCCGATTATAAACTCCCTGTGGACCTGTTCGAGCCCCCTGCCCTCTCTTTTGTAGGTGATCATTTTTTTCCCTACGCTATGGAGATCAACGGCCCTTCCCTTTAGTCCTTTTCGTTTCCCCCACCCCCCCCTTATTTCTCGATCGAAAATGGCGACTTTCTTGCAAGGAGAGAGTTCTTTCCTAGCCCGGATACAGGATCAAACCTCCCTTCTTCAAACCCTTGCCCAAAATTTGGCTTTGGAGCACAACCCTTTTCCTAATTCAAACGTTGACACCCCTTCCTCAGTTCTTTCTTATTGCACCCCCTAGGAACAGCTGAGTTTTCCACCTTTCGTAGAGAATGGTGGAAATAATGCCCCGACAGATCCCCCGTTCAATCCCAAGTTTTGGTCTTACTTTTTCCCCCCCATCGTGGCGTTTTCGACCTTGCCTGAAGCCTTTCTTTTTGACTCCAGACCATTCTATCCCCAATCCTCTTAAGAGTTTGTTTTTGAGGAACCTCCCTCTTCTGTTTCTCCCCCCTCGGTAATAAGGAGTGCGCCTCCCCTCTTTTTGAAAATTTCATAACTTCACCTCTCCCACGGACTCTTTTTCCAGGATTGCCTTGTTTTGTCGCCTTCGGTTTCTTTAGGCCACGCTGTTCGCCTGATAGGCGCTCCCTCGCGGAAGAGACGTTCTTTCCTTCCTCCACTTTTGCAGGGGAATCAGGCGCCTGCCTTCCCTCCGTTTGTTCGGAAAAAGGGTGAGGAGGCGGGGTTTTCTTTCCGGAGTTTTCATCAACCTGCGCCCTCTCCGCTAGCTCAACTCATCCTTTTTTTCTTTTTCGCAGAGCCCTCTCCCTGGGCAGTTTCGGTGTTTTCTGCCCGGGTCTCGTCTGGATTTTCTCAGATCCTCCCTTTCCTCCTTGTTACAACATTCGTCCCCTATTTCTCGATCCCCCCGGATCACGAAGCTCGGGTCCCCTTTCTCGGTTTCTGCTATATAGTGCGGTTCCTTCCTGAGCGATGATGGGAACAAAAATCTCTCGCTCCTTTTATTCCTTTCGTCTAAGGAATGTGGACTTCTTTTCGATTCTCGAACGACGACCTTTTGTTTCGATGAGCTGGGATAGTCGCTTTTATCTCGATGGCCGTGCTCCATTTGCTTTCTCCTTCCCTGTTGATCCTTTTTTTCCTCGATGTAGAGAGGCTTTTCGAAACAATTCCCTTTCTACATTCCCTGGAAAGTTGCCCTTCTTCTCCCCCTTCCCAAGCCCCCCAGCTCCTTTTCCCTTTTTTCTGATTGACATCTATCTCTCTCGACGTTCTTTCCCTGCTGAGCTTTTTTCCTTGCGGCGATTCTTTATGCAGTTTTTTCCCCACCCTCGGACCGTAGCAGACAACTGATTTTCTCTCTTCCTGGCTGGAAAGCCCCCCCTCTTTAGCTTTAGACGTCCGTACGAAAACTCCGGCTTATCCTCCCTCTTCTTTTTTTCGTCTTAAGTTCAGGTGACCGTTCGCGTTCCTCCTCAATGTGGGATTGCTCCCTTCTTCCCCCCTTCCCCCGCCCCCAGTCCCTTCCCTAGATGCAAGAGCTGTCTTCCCGTAGGCAGCAGTGCGTTTTCCGCCCTCGTTTTCCCCCTCTTATCCGTGTCGCCTTTTTCCCCTTCTTCCCTGCTCCTCCTCAGGATAAAAGGGGGAGGAAGCCGTCACTCCTCCTTCTTGAAAGGATGCACCCAGGACACCTCCCCTCCTTTCCCCCCCCCCCTGTTCGCGTCAAGGAAAAAGTCCCTCCTTCTTATGCTCGGATTTCCACATGGTAAAAATCGCGCCGCCGTTGACCCAGTCGCAAAAATGACCGTCCTGGACCCTTTCCCCCTCTCACCCGAAGACACCGGAACTGTGGTTTTCTTTCTCACCGCGTCCTTGTCCTCCTTCTGCGGTTCCGCGCTCTTTTTTGCGTAATACAGCGGAGGCTGCGGTTTGTCCGCCCAAATTTGATTTTTCTTCTTGAAACCTTTTCCGCGCCAATTATTTGTCCTTTCTTCTCTCAAAAAAGGCGCGTTTTCCCTTCACAAAACATAGGTCCGATCTCAAACACTCCTTCCGCGATGCATTTAACTTCTCTTCTTATCAGAGCTGAAGTTTTTTCCTCGAAGATATTAGTGTTGAGGACTCCCCTCCTCAATAATTGCATCCTCGCACAGGCAACTGTGTTCTTCCCCCCCTTTCTCCGGTTTTTTCCCCCTTTTTTCTTCTTTATAGAGACGCATTGTTTCTTTCCGGGTATCAGAGATCCCTCCTTCCCCTCCTCGACACCGACGTCGGACGTCACTGACTTCTCTCTTTCCCCCTGCCTATACTGTAAATGACTGAGTAGCTGAATTAGGTCGTTTTAGAATACCTTTCGCGGTTGCAGGTCCTCTCCGCCTGAAATTATGTTCCTTTTTTCGTAGAGAACATCTGTCTCTACCGGTAAACCCCCTCTCCCAAGACAGGCACCTTTTTCCCCTCCTTTTCGACCCCCCCCCCCCCATCCCCCTCCCCCTTCTCCCTTTCTCCCCTCGTCGGCCAAGTAATCGGCTTTTTTCCTGGTGTTTCCCCCCCTCTTCCGGACGGATTTTGCTTTTCCTTCACAATCCCGCGTCTTTTCCCCCCCAAATAGTAGAACTCTGTCTGGCAACAAGTCCCCCTCCCCCTTTCCTCAGAAAAAACAATCCCCAGGAATATCCCCCTTCTTCCGCAAGGGCTAGCCTTCCCCCTCCGGGAGAAAGCAGTTCCCCCTCTTCTTTTTCCACAAAAGTTACAGCGCGTTGCTCTCGATTTGGTTGCTACAGAGAAAGATTTCTTTCACGGTTTCTCTTTCTTCCCCCGCAACTCAACAACAGAAACGGCAGACTCCTTTTTCTGTTCGGCAAACCCCCCCCCTGGTAACAAAAGCGTATCCGAATTTCCCCGCCCTACCCGTTCCTTTTTCCCTCTCCCCCTCTTCTGCCAACGTAAATCTCTCTTTCTGCGAAGCTTTTTTGTTCTTTTCGGTATCGGGCCTTTTTTTACTTCATCGACGTGCACGACCATCCTTTCTCCTTCAAAGGATGTAAACCCTCCTTTCCCCCCCCCGCGGCGACAATCTTTTTTTTTTCTTCTTTTTTCTCGAGCGTTCACGATTCCCTTTTTCCCTTCCCTTCTTTCTTCCGCCAAAAACAGCGTACCCGCCCCTTCCTAGGTTGAATGATTTTTTTCCCTTGTAGTCCCACTTCCCGCCGAACCGCCTTGCTTGCTTTTCGCTTTCTCCATCCTTTCCGTCATGGCGAAAAAAATTTTCTTTTTTTTCCTTTTCCGGATGAAAAAAAGTCCCTCATTCCCCCCCCCGACACCACCCTTTCATCACGCCTTTCGGATGGACAAAAAACTCCTTCTCCGCTGAACAGAAGGACTTAAAACCTTTCTTATAGGATTCCCCCAGCTGATGGGAAAAAAAACACTCTCCTTCTCTTTTCTTTCATAATAAGTTGTTGGTTTCTCTCCCTATGTTTTGGGAAAATCCTCTTTTAATTGACTTTCCTCTTTTTTCCCTTTAGAGCTGTATGCCCCTCCTCCTTTTCCTCCCTTTCCAGTTTTGGAGGGAATGTTCCTTTTTTTCTTCACTGGCCTACCCTCCCCCCCTTTTTTTTTCTCCAAAGAAGTCTGCGACGTGGCCAAGTCCCTTTTCCCCTGCGGAGAAGTGGGGGACTCACTCTTTTTTCCCTCCCCTTTCTCTTTCTTTTTTCTGTGAGCGTGTTTTGGCCTTCTGTCGTAATAGAGAACCCAGGATTTTTTCTCTCGAGCCTCAAAGATCGGAAACTGACTGTGTCGCCTTTTTTTTTTCTTCGTTGGCTTTGTACGCTCCGTCTTTTTTTCTCCCTCCGGTGGTAGGTGACACGCCCCCTTTTTTTTTTTATCCGGGGAAACTGCCCTCTCCCTCAACCCACCCCCCCCCTCGCTTCCTTCTTCTCCTCAAGCGGATGTTCTTTTTCTTTCTCTTCTTGGCGAGATGCTTCTCTTGCTGACACAAAATTCGTCTCCTCTTGGTGACCGCGTTTTTTTCCCTCTCAGCGTTAACTCGTCTGCGTTTTTTTTTATGTTTATGAGGATTTGCCCCGGTAAATCAATCCTCTTTTCCCCCCACCGCTCTCGGGAACGCGCGTATACACTTTCTTTTCCTATGTTCTTATGCGCGATTTTCCCCCCATTCGGGGTCGGCAAAGGGGTCCCCTTCCCCTTGTTCGCTATTTAGGGTGCACCTCTCTTTTTTCCACGGTTAGAGGGATTGTGCTTCCCGGCAATCCGTGCCCTTTTCAGACGAGACTTTTCTCCCTTTTCCCCCCACTCGATTACCTGTCCTTCCTGAATTGAGGAAGGCTGTAGTTCACTCCCGATTCCCCGTTTCTCTTTTTCTATTATGTGGTGACCGTTTTTTTTTGCTTATGAGCGAATCAGAAAACGGTAACTTGTGCCCCTTCACCCTTCCCCCCCCCCCTTTCCATTTGAGATGAGCTCTTTCCGACCTAAGTCTCCCCATTAGAGGAGGGGGCGCTTGAGGCCTTCTTTTTCTTTCCGTGGACGCCGACCGCCGTTCTTCCCTCTTTTCTGATCGAGGAGACGCCCCCTCGCGACAAAATGCGTCTCTATCTCTCATTCCTTTTCCCGGCCGCCCTACCAGTTGAATGTGCGCGTTTTTTTGAGCGGGCTGATGATGTTGTTTCCCCAACACGCCTCTTTCTTCCTTCTGGCGACAGCAGTCTTCCCCTATATCGATACCGTACTTTTTTCTCGGGAGCATAAGCCGCCTTTTTTGTCCCGGGCCGGAACCTTTTTTTCACGTGGCGCCGCTCCCTTTTTTCGAAAACAATGTTCTTTCCGCTGGGCTTTACGTCAATTTTTTAAACCCCTATTCCCCCCCCCCAATCAATTTGGTCTTCTCCTCGAGATATTCCCCCAGCGCGAAACGCAGCATGATGACTCGAGGACGCCCTTTTCCTTGATAAATAGTGACGCCCTCTTTTTTTTCTTAGGGTAGACTTTTTCGCGAGTCCCTTTTTCCCAGTAAGTTTTCCACCTCGATGCTTTTACCAGTTTGGTTTTGAATGTGTTGATCAAGTTATACAAATCCGTATTCCATCGGAGACTTTTTTCCTTTTGGAAAGGGACGTTTTCCTGGTAATACCTTCCAATCCGGGGCTTTTTTTCCCCTTTATCACTTCCCCTCTTTTTGAAAGTGATGCGCTTTCCTGCGACAACGGATAATTTTCGTGATCCCTCACATACGCCTTTGAAAACCACGCTGTCTTTTTTTTCGAAATTAATGCCCGCGCTTCTCCCCCCCACAGGACGAAGAACTTTCGGCGTGCGTGATTTTTACCCCCATTTCGGGCGCCGTCTCCTTGGTCTCCAAGGAGAAACGGATGAGGAACAATAGTCTATAGTGGAAGAGAATAGGTCGATTCCAGACAGCAGCTAACTAGAACCGCCTCCTGATCGTTAGCTGCTTCGCGTTTTTGGGGCGGGAAAACTGCCTCTTCTCTGATATCGCCGTCCCGCTCAGCAGGTCCGTCGCATTCTTATCGCTCCCCCATCAGGAAGGCTGGAACTCATGGATCTCATTCCTTTGGGCGTGGACCTTGGTTGGGCAACCCCCCTTCTTTCGACCGGATGGGGACTGTTCGTGAGAGCTCAGCCTTGAATTCTCTACATCTCCCTTTTTAACAGAGCACGCAACCTTCTCCCCTACGCCAGGCAAAGGTCTTTTTTTCCTCTGCCTCTCTCCAAGACTATCGCCCTGATGCCCCGGGCGTCGGGGCTTTTCCCTTTCAGACAATTCCCGTATAGCTCCCCCCTATCTGGGGTTCCAATCAATCGCTTCTTTCTCCCCTTTTCGTCCCGATTAGAGAAAGGAAGTCCCACCCGATCTTAGTGATCCGTTGGGATCCTCAGGACGCGGAATATGTCTCCCGTCAGGCAATGCACGCCTTTTTCCCAGACGAGACCTCCTTCCCCCCCTCAAGCACCGAAAAGGCACAGACAGAGCTTGACGCTGCGCTTCTCCCTTAGTTTCAGCGATGGACCTTCCCCCGAGCGTAGCAGATTTCTTTCCCACTCAAGTCACCGCCTGTCACCCCCGCAGATTTTACACTCCTGTCATTTAGCCTTATCTTCTGGCTGTCCTCCGTTTTCGGACATCATTCCAGACGTCTAGCTCTGGAAGATCGTCCTGCGTGCTTTCCCATGCACTTAACGCAATTCGTTACTTCCCTTGGCGCCGATTCCTACGTAGACGGGCACATATTATCGGCCTGGCTGGCGCTCGTAATATTATTTAGGAGACGAGACCCGTGCCGATGGGCCGGTCTTACCTACGCCCACAC
>Ga0179593_1399447_pt1 | contig 28774 bp, 45 predicted proteins | sample CZODoug2_1_08_16_FD_185931 | JGI IMG/M metagenome (GOLD analysis project Ga0179593, IMG submission 185931) | Vadose zone soil fungal communities from Angelo Coast Range Reserve, California, USA - CZODoug2_1_08_16fungal (PacBio error correction) | ecosystem: Environmental > Terrestrial > Soil >... | reverse complement strand
TGTTTTTGTTTTGTGTTGAGTCTTCACGTAGAGATCCATACGTATTTTTTGTTTTGGCGTCTTGGTTTCGTATGGGAGCATGTTTCCACGGCTTCGCCGCTCATCCACCCGCACCCCGCGCCCCCCCCCCCCCTCCCACCCCCTGCCGCCGTGATTTTATTTGTTTTTGAGATTATTATTTATATTTGTGGTCCTCTTCTGCATTGCACTCGAATCACGTATTTGTTGCGAAGCCGTTGCTTTCGTTATTGCGTCTTGCAACCATCACTGTTGGTTTTTTTCATTGCGCTATTTTAGCCACATTGTTTTTTTGGGTGTTAGCGTATTTGTTGGCTTCTGTTTGAGTCCGCCGCTGACGTTTTTACCATTTTAGTTTTGTCTGTATTTTCTACTGGTTTTCTTGCTAATTGTTCCTCTGCTGGTTATTCCCAGATCTCTGGTATGTCAGTTATATACGTGTTGCTTAGTTTACTTATTTTACGCACGTTTATCGGATGTGATTTTGGGCTAGGCGGTTGTACGGTGGAAAATCCGCGGGTTTTTGCGTGTTGTCCGATCCGTCCAATTCTCGCCTGTTCCACCTTTGTGTTTCTTGTTCGTAGTAGTAGGTTGTGTCTAAATTTTGCTCAATTTTTGGATTGTTTCTGCTGAACGCTGTCCTTGTGTTGGATGCTGTTCTTGATGAGTTAGTATCGAGGTGGAGCCTTTTGAGTCAAACCCCCCCCCATTTCTTCACGTTCCGTCCCCCGCCCACCCCCTTATTTTGCTGTATACCTCGAATATTTTCTTATGAATCTTTTGTGTGTGCTAGCGTTTTTCGTTCCTTGGAGGCTTAAATTTTTTATATTTTATTGGCTTTTTGCTATTTTTTTATATTTTTCTCTATCTCTTTGACAAGTTTTGTTGGATGTAAATTCAGGGTAAGTTGTTGTTTTGATGTTTTTGTATTATTACTCCTGTAGAATTACTCATTTATCGCCGTGTGTTTCGTGATGTCTAGGTGGATAATTACTTTTGATATTTACTTGCATAATTTTACTGGTATTGCTTGCGGTACTTTGATAGCGGTTTTCACGTCACTTCACTATAGTAGTAGATTTGTGTAAGTGTCGGCAGAATCTGTGATTTTTTTTTTTTATTTCAGGCAGTCTGTAGTTTGGCTCCGGCAAACGGTGCGCTGGCTCCGCCCACGGCCCCTGCAACACCCCCCACGCTCGCAAACCACCCCCGGCGGGCTGATCTCGCGTTGTTTCTTTTTTTTGTATCCTCAGACGTGGTTAGAGTCAGTTTCTTTTTGGGTTTGTTTAGTGTACGCGCGTGTATTCGTTTTGAGTTTTTTTTTGACCAACCCATTGGAGCACGATGTTCTGTAATTTCTGTTCAAATTGTCTGTCTGGGTCGCTTTGCCTGCTTTTGCCGGGTGGGTCCTGCCGATATTTTCTGTTTGGTCCTTTTTGTTATCTTGTGTTCAGTTTTTAGTCGCCGCCCACGGCGCCCCCCCCCCCCCCCCCCCCACACCAACCCGCGAACCCCCACCCCTCCACCGCCGCGGTTGGTCTTTGTTTTTTGTGTTGGCTTGATTGTTTGTATAGGGTTGTTTTTTTCTTTTTTGGTTATTCTTTACTGTTTTTTTTTGTCACATTTCTGTGCTGTATCATTTTTAGTTGCTTCCGCCCTTGTATTGTATAGCCGACAACGCGACGCCCTTCGTGCTTCGTTCTGATGACTTTATTTGTCCTGTTTTTCACTTTTTGTTTTTTTGTTTGATGTTCTTTTTTGATTTTCGGTTGTATTTATTTTTTTTTTTTTTGCTATGTGAATTCACATCCGCATTGATTTTTTCTGGTTGATTTGTTCATTCGTTGTTATTCTTTTGTTAAGATAGGGTGAGTGTCTTGTGGTGTTGGTTCATGTTTCGTCGTGTTTGGGTGTTTCGTGATTATTTTAGTCATTTCCTGGTCTAGTTTTTTGTGTTTTTTTTGGTTTTTGCCCCGTTTTTGGTTTTTTTTTTTTGCGTTTTTTCGGAACGGCTTTGTGGCATTTACCTCTGTGATTTGTATTTGTATAATGTTTCATTCTTTGTTTCGTATGTGTTATATTCGGGAGTGTCTGTGATTATGGGTCTGTCGTTTTTTCTGTTTTAGGGGTTGATTATTTATTAGTTATTGTTTTTTAGTTGTTGTTTTGATGCGGTGGTTGGTTTTTGTCTGGGTGCTTTGTGTTTTGGACTTTTTTGTTTTGATTGTGGTTGGTATTCTCTTCGCTCCCACGACACCGATGTTCCTTGTGCGATACAAGGTTTGATACCATTGCGTTGTGTGGTTTTTGTTTGATGTTTTTGGTTGGTTGTATTGTGGTTGTTTTGTGTATTTTTTTGTGGTGGTCTAATTTTGGCTGTTTTAGTTCTTTTCTTTTTGATTTTGTTACTGTAGTTCCCTGTTTGCTAGTGTGTTGCATTTGATGTTTATTGCGCGGCGGTTTCTGCGAGCAATTGAGTAGTCCCGTTGAAGTTTCCTGGTCACTTTGAGGGTTTATCTTGTCTGTATAGGGCCATGGTTCCTTTGGTGGATTTTCGACGTGGTTTTTGGTTCTTATGCGTGTTGCGATTAGTTTGATTATCCGTTTGTTCTTTTTATCTTGTTAGTTTGTGGGAGAGAGTATTCCCCACACCCCCACCTGCGTAAACCCCCGCCTATTGGTATTTGTCGGTATGCATTTTTTTTTGATGGATCCCCACCCCACCCACCACACCCTGCTCTGCCGATCTGCTGTTTTATTCGTTTTGAGCTGGGTTGTTCTTGTTTTTGTTTGTGGGGGTCGTCTTTAATTGGCTTGCCGACTGTTGGTTTAGTGTCGTATCTTTTCATTAGAACTTTTCACTGCGTTTGTTTTTTGTGTCTTTTCAGTTGTTTATTTTTTATATTGTTATTGGCGGTGTTTCGTTTGTTGGTCGGTTGGACTCTTTTCATTGGTTGTTTTTGGGGTTATTTTTTTTTGTTTATGAGGTTTTTTTTTATTGTTCTTTTTTTTTTTTTTTCGTTTTGGATTGGTGTGTCTCGTCTTGGTTTGAGTTTTTCTTAATGCCACCCCCCCCCCACCAACCCTCCCAAGACCACCTTTATAAGTTTGATTATTATCGTGGTCTTTTCAATTATCTTCAGCACACCATCCCAATATGATTGAGTTTGTGTGTGCGTGCCGGTTGCGTTGTTTTGTTGTGTTTGGTTCGGTGGATGGGTTGGGTAGGTTGGTTGTGGGTCGACGCGTTGTTCTACTGCTACGGCAGTGCCGCCCAAACCCCCACAACCCCCACCCCCCCACCCACACCCCCTTGTTTTTGTACCCACCCACAGTGAGACACGCCCCGCACCAGTACAGAGACCCCCTACCTACTCCCCTCATCCCTCTTTTTCGTCTGTTCTTCTGCATTTCCCTGTTATGTTTTGTTTTTTTTTTGTTGTTTGTGATTTGAGTTTATTTTTTTTTTTGTTTTTTGTTTTTTGTTTTTGCCACCCGCCACCCCCCCCCGCCACACCTACTCCCCCTATTGTTCTTTTGTTTGGGGTTATTTTTTTGCCCTCCCCAGGACCCTCATGTATGTTATTTGTGTTCTGTCTTTGTTTTTTATCTTCAGACGTGGCGTATAATTTTTTATTGTTGGAAGTGTTCTTGTGCTTTGATTAGTTCTGGCGTTTCCGGTGTGACGTGGACATGTGTTTTTCGTTGGTGTGATTTTTTATAGCGGGGGTTTGGTTCTTGTTACTTTATTTCCAGTGTTGTCATGGTGTTGTTTAGGTTTTTTCTTTTTGTGATGTCGTTGCTGTGTGTGTGTTTTGTGCTTGTACTCCTGGTTTTGGCCTTTGTAGCATTCATGTGCCCCGCACACCACCCCCCCGTTTTGTTTTTTCCTTGTGACATGTTATTTAAAGTTGGAAGGACTATCACTGTTGGTGATTGATTTTGTTTGTACATTTGTTTATGTTTGTTCACTTTGGTCTTATTCTCTTACGTCGGCGATTTTTCTCTCTTCGGGGGCATGTTTTGGTGGTTTTACCCGCATTGTGGTTTTGGTTTTTTTGTTATTAGTCTTGTTGGGCTCGCTTAGATTATAATTGTATTGGTTATTTACTTTTCTAATTTTTGTCGGTTCGTATTTTTTTTTTCGCTTGTGGTTGTTATTTGTTGCCTTTTGGTTTTGTTATAATTTCTTTCGATGTTCCTGTGCGTTGGGTTGGCCTCTTGGTATGTTACTGCACTTTTGTCCGTTGCTGAACTTGTATCTGTTTCATGCGTCTCGACTTTGCTTTTGGGTTTGGATGTTTTCGTTTGCTGGCTTTTTCTATTTTCTTGTGTGGTGGTACTTTCTGTTTGTTTGTTGTGCCCAGCTTTTCTGTCTTTTCAATTTTGTATTCTAGTATTCGTTTTTTATATTATCATCGTCCGGGTTCTCACGTTTGTGCGTGTGTGTAGGATTTGCGTCCACCCACCCCTTTGACACTTTCGGGTTGACTGTTTTGATTTTTTCTTTCCACCCCCCGCCCCCCCGCCACCCACCTCACCCCCCCACCCCACCCACCACTCAACCACCTCCAACCCCCCCCCCGCCCCCCAGGATTTTTGTGTTGATTTGTTTTTTACCCCAACCCCCACCCACCACCCACCCCGGCCCCTCCCACCCCCCCCCTATCCCTATTATATGGCCACACGAGACCCCTCCACCCCCCCCGCACACACCCCCCCACCCCCCATCCCCCCGATCCCAGTTTTGGGGTTTGTTCACACCCCACCCCCCACACCCTTTGGTTTTCCCTATCGATTCACTTTTGTTTGTTTGTTTTATTTTTCGTTTGGGTATTTTTTTTTTGTTTGTTTTTTTTTGTTTTTTGGATTTTTTTTTTTTGGCTTACAGTGTATTATGTGTTGTGTGGTGATTTTTGTTTTTTGGTGTTATTTAATGTTTGTTCCACAACCTGTTTTTTCGTGTTTGTTTTGGTTGGTTTTTTTTTTTTGTTTTTTTTTTTTTTTTTTTCGTGTTTTTTGTTTTTTGTTTTGGTGTTGTCGTTCTTTTTTTGGTTTCGTTGGTTTGCTTTGTTTCTCTTGAAGTGTCACCCCCACCCACCCCCACCCCGCCCACTTTTGACTGTTTTTTTATTTTCTGAGTTTTTTTCCGCCCTCTCCCTATCACCACTCTCCTTTTTTGTGTTCTTTGGGGTTTTTGCTGTGTCTTATGCTCCTTTTTGTTTTTGTTTTTTGTTTATTTCCCTTTGTTGTGTTTTTTCCACCCCCCCCCCCACCCCACCCCCCCCTACCCCCCAACCACGGCCACACATGCAACATCCCACCGCCGACCACCACCCCGCCACCCCCACACAAGGACCCCGCCCGCACACCCCCACAACTCCAGCCCAAGCACACCCACCCCGCGACAACACGACCGCTTACGCCCGCACCCACCGCCCATCCCTTTTTTGGGTTTTCTTTTGATTGTGTTTGTGTTTTTTTTGTTGATGTTTCTTGGTTTTTTTTTTTTGTTGTTCTGCTCTTTTTTTTGTTGGCCTTTTTTTTTTTTTGTTTTATTTCGGTTTTTTGTGTATTTCAGATTATCTTTATCCAGTCTTTGGTTGGGCTGTCAGTCCTTTTTTACGGCTTTTTGGGCTCGGGGATGGGTTTGTTTTTTTTGTTTTGTGTTGAGTTTGACGCCGTTTTCTGTCGTAGAGTGTGCGCATTTGGTGTTTGTCTTTTTTTTTTTTGTCACGTTTGGCCCTGTTTTTGTTCTTTGGTTTAATGTATTTCTTAGTGGCTCTTACTATTCTCCGGCTATTTTACGATTATATGTTGGTTTTGTGGTTTTGTTTTTGCTTTGTTTTTTGTTGTTTTTTGGTTGGTTTTTTTGTTTGTTTTGTTTGTGTGTTGGGAGTATTTATATTTTTTTAACTCACATGGTTTGGTTATTCGATTTTGGTTTGTATTTTCGCTTTTTTTTGTGTGTTTTTTCTTGTGTGGTGGCTTTTTTTGTTGGTTGTTTCTCGGTTTGGTTGGGGTTTGGATTTCTGCACACATTTGTTATTTCTTTCTCGGCCGTTTTGATTGCCTTTTTTTGGGTTTATTTTTTGTTGTTTGTTTCGTTCTGTCGAATAGTGACCTGTGGCTTTTTTTTTTTGTTGCGGGTTTTGTCACTTTTGTTTGGTGTTTCATTTCTTGTTGTTTGCTTCGTTTTGATGGTTTTGCTTTTTCTATCACAACTTTTCTGCTTGTTTGTTCTTGTTGTTGTTGGTTGAGGTTGATTTTTCTGTTCTCTTGCTTTTTTTGTCTCGGGTGGTTGTGGTTGTGTTTTTTGTTTTTTTTTTTTGTTTTGAGTGGTGGTTTTTTCCTTAATGATTTTGTTTTGCACTCTGGTGTTTTATACTTTGTGTGTGTTGATGGATTATCTTTTTCTTTTTTTTTTGTGGTCTCGGCTGGTTCGCTGGGTAGTTCGTGGCCCGCAGTACAACATCACGAATTCCCTAGCAACCACCCCCACTGTTTTTTTTTTTTAGTTGCTCTCCGCACACCACCCCGCCCCCCCCCACACCCACACACCCCCACCCACCACACCCCCCCCCACACACCCCCCCCCCCACCCCCCCACCCCCGCGTTAGTTTTGTTGCTTGGTTTCTTACGTGTGTGGTTGTTTTTTTTTTTGTTTTTTGTTTGTAGATTTGTCGGTTTTTTGATTTTTTTCTTTCTTAGTTTTTTTTTTATTCGTTTTTTTCTGCTTTGCTTTATTTGCTTTGTGTTGGGTTTGTTTTGTTGGCTTTTTTTTTGTTTTTTGTTCGATAGTTTTGTTGCTCGTGACGGAGGTGTTTTAGGTTATATTTAGTTAACGGTTTTTTGTTGGGGATGTCTGTTTGTTTCGGTGTTTTGTTCAGCTTTCCATATTACATTTTGTTTGTTCTTTATTGGGTTGCTTCTGTTATTCGTGTTTTGATTTTTCTGTTTGTTTGGTTTTTCTATGGCTTGGTTTTTTTGTACTTTAATTTTGTCGTTTTGCATTTCAACCTTCGGTTTAATTTTGGCCTGTTTTGGTTTATGTTTGCTTTTTACAACCCACCCCGCAAACCCCCCCCCCCCCCCCCCCCCCCGGACCCCCGCCCCACGAGCCCCAGGCTCGGCCAGCCCCCCAAACACCGGCGCCACCCTTGTTTTTGTTTCACTATTGTATGTTTGTGGTATTTTGTCGGATGCGTTTTTGATTTTTGTCAGGCTATCACTTTTATGTACCGTATCGTGATGCTTTTGCGTAATGTTTGTGGGTTTTTTATTGGTTGGGGGTTTGTTAATGGTTTACTTTGGTGCGGGTTTGCATAGTCTTTGGTCGTGCTTGTTTGTGCGTGTTTGGTTTGTTTTTTGGATTTGACAGAGAAGCACTTTGGTGTTTTAGTTGGGAATTGCGTGTTTGTTTTGTTGGTTTGGTCTTTTTGGTTGTTCGTTTTTGTTGTGGGACCCCCCCCCCCCCCCCCCCCACCTCGCGCCGACCAAACAGCCCCCCCAACCACCCCCCAGACCCCCCCCCCACAACGACCCCCCCTTTCGGGTTGATGTTGTGTTATTTGATGTTTTCTCGGACCCCATTTGTTTTGTTTTTTTTTTTTATTTTTATTTTTTGTTTTTTTTTTTTGCTTGTCGTTTGTCTTTGTGGTTGCGTGTTTGTGTTGTTTTTTCCTCACACACCGCGGAACCCGCCCTTTGTGCCTTTGATGTTTTAGTTTTTTTGGTTGGGGGGGGGGGAGGAGAGGGGGGGGGGGGGGGGGGGGGGTGGTGGGGGGGGCGGTGGGAAAAAAAAAAAAAAAAAAAGGGGGGGGGGGGTGCGGGGGGGGGGGGGTGTGGTGGGTGGGTGGGGGGTGGGGGGGGGTGGGGGGTTGGGGGGGGGGGGGGGGGGGGGGGGACGTTGGTGGGGGGGGGGGTTGTTTTGTTTTTTGTTTTTTTTTGGTTTGTGTGTTTTGGGTTTTTTTTGGGTTGGTTTTGTCGGTTTCATTTTACTTTATTTTTTGGTTTGTGCGTGGGTTTGGGCATTGGGGGTATTTTATTGGTTATTTCTTAGTGTTTTTTTGTGGAGAATTGGCATTTTTTTTTTGGGGCGTCGTGGGTTTATTTGATTATTGATAGGGTGTTTTTTTCTTTTTTGGGCTTGTACTTGGTGTTTGGAGTGGGTTTTTTAATTTTGTCTTTTCGATTTGATAGCCAGTGGATGTCGTTTTGTGGGGTTTTTTTGTTTTGGGGGGGTTTTATTGTTTTTTGTGTTGTTGGGTTTGTTTTTTGTGTCCTTGTTTTTGTGTTTATTTTCTGGTTTTGTTTTCGTGGATTAGTCGGTGGTCGTGCGTTTGTTTTGTGGCGTGTCTGGTGTGTTTGTAGTTTTAGTATATTTCACGTGGTGTTATCACATGCTCTGATAGTTTTGTTGTTTTTTGTCGTGTGTTGTTTGTTTTTTTTTGCGTTGGTTTGTTTTTTTTCTTTTCGAAACGTGGACCTACCCCCCTATTACCATCATCCACCCCCGACATTACCATACCCCCTTGTCCTTTTTGGACATTTTTTTTTTTTTGGGTTTTTTTTTTTTTTTTTTGTTTGTTTTTTGTGTTTTGTTGTTTTGTTGTTTTGTGTTTTGTTTTGTTGTTTGATTTTTTGTTATGTAGTATTTTTTTTTTACTATTATCTTAGTTAGGTTGGTAGAGTTTCTTAATCACTGTTATTTGTCTGGTCGTTTTCTGTGGTGTTCTGAGGGTTCTCTTTATATTTGTTTTTCCGCTGGTTCTACGTTTTTTGTCAGTGGCTCTTTTGTGTATTTTGCCATTCTGTGTTGCTTGTGATTTTATTGTTGTATAATTGTTCCATTCACACCCAGCGCCCGTTTCTTTATTTTTTTTTTTTTTAACTTGGATTGTACTTCGGATTTGGTTCAGTAACTTGCGTTGCTAATTGGCTCTGATCTTTTTGTGGTGTTTTTTGTGATTTTTTTTTTTTTTTCTCTATAGTTTCTTTGTGTGGAATTGGCGTTTTGGTGGATTCGCTTGTTACATGGGCTCTTTGTTTGGAGCGCACTGTTGTTTTTTTCCAGGGGGGTTCGTTTTTTGTTAGTTTCTAATTTTTTGTGTGCTTTTTGGTATGTTTTTTTTTCTTTCGGTTTTTCGGTTTTTTCCCCATGCAAGCCCTCACACCATCCAGAACACTTGTCCACCCTCCCCTGCCACCCCCCCTATTTTTTCTTTGCTCTAGTTTGGTTTGCTTGGTCATTGGTTTTATTGTTTTCACTTTGTTTTTTTATTTTTAAGTATTTTATTTCTGTCACCTTTTTCTCACCAACCCCCCACCTGTATACCGCGTTCCCAACCCCCTTTTTCGTTTGTTGATTGTTTTTTGTCTTTGATTTTTTGTTTTTCATTTTTGTACTTTTCTTTTTGGTGTTTGCTGTTTTGATTTATTTTTTGGTTTTGGATTTTGATTTTTATTTTTTCCGTTTTTGTGCACGTGTTTGTTTTGTTTTTGGTTCGCCCCAACCACTCACACCCGCCGCCCCACCCCCCACCGTCATTGTGTGTTTTTTTGTTTTGTACGTTATTTGTTGTTTTTCTTGTTTTGGTTGTTTGTTTTTTTTCTTTTTTTTTTCGGGAGTATTGGGTTTTGTATTTTAGTAGCCAAATTTTGCTATGACACTGCTTTTGTCTTTTTTTTTCAGTGTTGGAATTTTCTCACTATGTAGCTCGTTGTTATTTTGTTGATGAGCTGCGTTTTTGAATTTTCTCGGTGGTGAAGTGGTTTTCTTTTTGAAACTCACGGTTGATAATTCGTCCCCCCCGAACGCCACACGCCCCCTTCTGTTGTTTTTTTCTTTTCTGTCTGGTGCTGTATTTGTTCAACCCCCCCCCACCGCCTCCCGCATTTGTTATTTCTCTGTTGATTGTTGTTTTACTCGCATTTCGATGTGGTAGTGTTTTATTATGGTAGGGGTGTGTTTTTATTGTTGTCTGTGGTTGTATTTTTTGTTGGGTGTAAATTCGTGGTCTGTTGTGGGTTTTTTTGTAGTTTTACTTCATTTTATCCTGGTGTTTGTTCTTAATTTTTGTTTCTTTTGTAGTTTGTGTGTTTGTGTTGTGAGGTATTGATGATTCTTGGTGGTTGGTTTTTATTGGGCGCGCTTTATTTGTTTTACTATTGCCGGGTATGCTGCTTGTTGATTTGGAGTTGGCCTTTCATTATATGAAGAGTCAACAGTAGTGCTTGGGTTCGTAATAGTTGGGTATTATTTACATGTTGGTTTTTTTTTTTTTTTTTATTTTAGCTGGTCGTGTGTCTCCGACTGTGTTCAACGTGTTGGTGTTGTGTTGTTTTTGCGTTTACTTGTGTTTGTTTGGATGGTTTACAGTGTTTTTTGGATTTTTAGTGCATCAAACCAACCCCCGCCGAAACCCCGGCCACCCCCTTTTTCGTTGTTTGTCTGTATTTCCCACCCCCCCCACAGCGCCACGCACAACCCCCCCCCCCCCATAGTCTTTTTGGTTGTTTTTTTTTATTTTTGTAGTGGATGACGTATTTCGGTATTTTACGGATTTATTTTTCAGTTCACCCCACCCACCTTTTAGTTGCCATTCTTGTTATTGTTTTATTTTGTTATGTTTGTGTTTTCATTATTTTATGGGTATTGGTTTTTTTGTTGTTTTTCTTTTTGTACGTTGCCTTTTGTTTTGAGTTCTTCGGGTTTGTTTGGGCTTTGTGGTTATTTTTATATTTTATTGTTTTTGTGTTGCTGAGTTATTTTTTTCAGGGTGTTCTTAGTTACCGGGTTTTTTTTTTCGGGTTCCCGGCCCCCCCCGACACCACCCCCACCCCCACACCCCCCAACCCCCAATGGTTGTAATTTTTTTTTTTGTTTTGTCCTTATTTTGTTGTGCGTGTTTGTTAACTGCGGTGGTGTGTTGTGTTTCGGGTGACTTTGTTTTGTTTTGGTTTGTTTGGTGTTTTTTATGTTGGTTTTTTTTTTTTTTTTTGTCCGTCCCACCACCCCCCCCCCCACACCCCCACCCACCCCCCCCCCCACCCCCCCACCCCCCCCCCCAACCCCCCCTACACCCCCGCGCCCGCCTTTTCACACAGTGCGTGTTTTATTTTAGTTTTTATGTGTTCTTTCTTCTTGTTATTCTTAGTATTTGGCTTGTTTTTTTGGCTGTTGGTTCCCATTTTATTTTTGGTCTGCTTTGTTGTTGGTCTTTTGTTTTTTTAGCACTTTTGCTTTGGTCCCCCAGCCTACGCCCCCGCCCCGCCACACCCACCCCCCCTTTTTTTTTCTTTTTTTCTTTTTGTGTTGTTGTGCTTTTGTCGTCCCCCCCGCCCCGACCACCAACTCCAACCCCCCACCCGCCATTTTGTTCTTCAGTTAGTTTGTCTTTGTTTCCGGTTTTATTTTTGTTTTTTTTGTTGGCGTTGGTTTTTTTTTCACATGTTATTATGCCCCACCCCCCCCACAGCAAACCAGCCCCCGTCGCACTTTTGTTAGTCTTTTTTGTTTTTTTTTTCACTGGCTTGTTTTGTATTTGTTATTTTTTGTTTTTTCCCCCCATGTTTTTTTTTCTTGTTTGTCAATCCACCCCCCCGCCACCCGCCCCGCCACCTGCCGTTAGCTAAGTCTATTTTTTTTTGGTTGTTTGCCTTTGTTTTTGATGTTGTTGTGGTATTGTTTAGGGTGTTTTTTTCTTTTTTCTTCTCTTTTTTCAGGGTATGTTTTTTTTATTTTTCTTTTTATTTGATTTTTCCTCGTTTTACGTGTGGTGTTATTTAGGTTTTGCGTTTTAGTCTTGAAGTTTATATTGTTTTTTTTTTTGTTTGTTTTTTTTTTGTCTGTGATTGATTTTTGTGTGTTTTTTGATATTGTTTTGTGTTTTTTTCCTTTGGTTTTGTGATTTTTTTTTGTTTTGTGGTGTTTTTGTTTAGTGTTTCGTTTCGTGTGTTGTATGTAATTAGGTTTCTACTAGTTGGTTCTATTTTTTCCAGTTGTGTGTGTATTGTTGTTTTTTTTTGTTTTTAAGTAGTTATTTGCTAGTTATTTTTTGTTTTTTTGTAATTTGGTTTTTTGTGTGTTTTTGTGTGGTGGATTAATTTATATTTGGCTTTTGTGTTCTTAGTTTCGTATTTTTTTTTTGAGCTTTTTTATTTGTTTTGTTGTTCTGTTTGTTTTCCGGCACCCCTACCCCCCCAGCAGCCCCCGTTTGTATTTTTGGTTTTTGTCTATTGCATGATTTTTCATGGTTTTGTGTCAGTATATGTGCTGTGCTCTTTTTTTTGTGACGTTGTTTTTATTGTATTGGTTGCTTTTAGACTTTGAAGGTTTGGTGCTACAGCCTGGTTGGTTAGTTTTTTTTTTTTTCGCGGGGGTGTCTCGTTTCGTTTTGCTGCCCCGGACCACCCTTCGACCCTTTTAGTTTTTTGTCATGTTTTTTTTTTGTTTTGGTTTTGGTTCTTTTTTATCTGATTGTGTTGGTTAGTATTTTGATTGATTTTGTATGAATGTGCAGTAATGTGGTGTATGTTGTGTGTCGATTTGCGTTTATTGCGTTTTTGGTTATTGTGTTTTGTTTAGTTTTTCGTGTGAGGTTTTTAGTGGTAGAGTGTTTTGTTGTGGTTTTGTGTTGTTGCGCTAATTTTTGTTGTTTTCTCCACCCACACCACCCTGTTTTACTCATGGCGTGTGGGTATTTTTGGCCTTGGTTGGATGTTCGACTCTTATGGTATTTTTTGTGTGGTTTTTTTTTTTGTAGGTGTCTTTTTTTTAATTTGTCTTTTTTGGTTGACGTATTGTAGGTTTTTTAGTTTTTTGGTTTTATGGTTTCATTGAATGTGTTGGTGATTTTTATTTTTTGTGACTTAATTTGTGTTTGTTGGATTAGAGTTTTTGTACTATTTTTGTTGGTTTTTTGACATTTGGGTATTTGTCTTTGTGTTGATTTTTGTGCGGTGTGTGGTGATTTTTTTTTTTTATGGTTGTTTTTTTTTTTTTTTTTATTTTTGTAAGTAAGCATTTATTTGGTAGTGTTTATTGTTTTGTGTATTTTCTGTGTTTTTTTTTTTTTTTTTATTTTTTAAAGTTGTGGGTTTGTGGGTTTTTGGCCAACCACCCCCCCCCCACCCACCCCAACACCAACACCAACCCCCCACCCCCCCGACCACGCATCCACCCACCACCCCCCCCCCCCACCCCGCCCCCCCCCCCACAACCCCACAAACCTTGTTTGTGTTTGTGTTTTTTTTTTTTGTGCTTGTTTTTTCTCTGTTCTTTATTTTTTTTGTTTTCTGTTGTTAGTGTTTTTTTTTTTTTTTTAGGTTACACCAATCCATGCATTTTTTTTTCTCTATTTTTTTTGTTTGTTGTTTTGTGTTTGATAACCTTGGATGTTAGTCATGTTTGAGATTGGTATTCTATTGTCTGTCTTTTTGTATTGTTGTTAGTTTTTTGTTGTTTGCCTTCACATTTTTTTCTCATTCGTTTTTTCTTTTTGTGTTTTTTGTTTGTTTTGGTTGTGGTGGAGGATTTCGGAGTGTTGTGTTATTTTTATGCTTTTGTGTTTGGTTTTTTTTTCTCATTTTTTTTTCTTGGTTATTTTTTTTCGTGTTAGTTTTCTTTTTATTTTTAATTCTGTTTGGTTGTTTAGTTTTGTGTTGTTTTTTGTTTTATTGGTTGTTTGTAGGTTTTGGTGTTTTGTTGTTTTCCACACCCCTTTTTTGGGTACTGGTTTCGTTGTTTATTTGTCGCATGTATTTTTTTTTGACTGGGTTTTTTTTTTGTTTTGTTCCCCCCCGCCCCGAAGTAATTTACGTTGTCTGTGTTATTTTTCTTTGAAGTGTGGTGTTATGGGTTGTTAGGTGCGTTTCGGGTTTGGGGTTTTTTTTTGTGGTTTGTTTGTTTGCTGGTTTTTTTGTTGTTTCTTGGTTGTTTTTGTTTTTTTTTTTGGGTTGTTTTTTTTTTTTGGTTTTTGCTTGTTGGAGGTGTGGTTATTTTTTTTTTTCAGTTACTTTTGTTGGTGTTTTCTTGAGTCGTTTTTGGTTTTGCTGTGTATTGTATGTATTATTTTGGTCTTTGTCTTTCATTGTGGGTCAGTTGCTGGTGGTTTTTCTTGTTGTGTGTCTTGATTTGATTGTTTTTTTTGCCGATCGTGTGTTTTGGTTTTTTTTTTTTTGGTTGGGTCTTCTTTTGTGTTTTTTTGTTTTTGTTAGTCCCACACCCCACGCCCCATGGGTTGTTGGGTTGTCATCCCCATGTTGTTTTTTTTGTTTTGTCCGTGCTATTCTGAGTTGTGTCAGCTTTGTCCCCACTTTTTGGTCGTCAAGGTTTGGGCATTGATTAGCTTTGAAAATAGTTGTTTTTGCGCGAACCTTTATGTTTGTGGAGCTATGGTGGTCGTCGTCGGGGCTGGGCATTGGCTTTGTCGTTCTTCGATTTTTGTAATTTTTGTTTGTTCCACGGGTTGATTGAACGGATATTGTTCACTTATAGTTCGCCTGGTGTTGTTTGTTTTGTGGTTGTGGGTATTGTGTAACATTTGCTTGTTTAGTCGTTTATCTTGGTTTGTTTTTTGTTGTTTGGCTTTGCATTGATTTGCGTTGTTTTGATTTTTGGCCCACCCCCCCGCCCCCCCGCAAACCCCCCCGCCCCAGCCCCCACCTTTGTTAGACCCACGGATGCCTTTTTTGTTTTGCGGTTGTTGTCGGTGTCTTATGTTGATACGTTTTTGGAGAGGGTTGTTTGCGTATTTGTATTCCCTATTGTTTTATCTTGGTTTTTTCTTGTTTTCTCTTTTCTTGGGTTTGTTTTCTATTTTGGTCTTTTTGTTGTTCTTGACTTTTTTTTGTTGTGTTGGTGGTTTCCGTTGATTTTTTTTTGTTCGTATTGTAGTTTTTTAGTTTCTGTTGTCGTGGTTATCTTTTCATTTTTACTTTTTTTTTGAATGTTGTAGTTGTTTGGATATTTCCACTTACCACGCGGTCATTCTCTTGGCCCATCGCTCAGGCCCCCGTCACGCCACCCCCCCCACCGGAACCACCACCCACACTCCACACCCCCACTCATCACCACGACCGACCTTTTTTTTTTTTTTTTTCCATTGACTGGTTTCTTTTATTTTTTTAGCTTTTCCGTTTTGATTGTTTTTTGAAAGTGTTGTTTGTTGTTTTTTTTTTTGTTTTGTTTGGTTTTTTGTTGGTTTTTTGTTTTTTTGTTTTTTTTGTTGCTGTTTTTTTATTTTTTTTGGGGTTTAGTTAAGTTCAAAAAAACCATAAAAGATAACCGCCCGAAACAACCCACCAACCTTTTACTTGTTTCTTATGTGTGTATTTTTGTTTTTATTTTTTTGGTTTGTTCTAACACATCCAAAAACCACACTGTTGTTTGTTTTTTTGTTATTGGATTTGTGTATGACTTGGATTTTTTTTTTTTTTGTTTTTGTTTTGATTTTTTTTGTTTTGGAGTTTGATTTTCTTATTTTTGTGTTTGTCTTGTTTGTTGATTTCGGTGCGTGTGGCTTTTTGTCCACGCCCCAAAATTAAAATAACAACGACCCCCAAGACACCACCACACCACCCCCGCACCTAGACCCACACAAACCCCCCCAAAAAAAACCCCAAACCCACCACCAAAAGTCCAGTATCCCTCCAATTGCTTGTTTGTTTGTTTTTGATTGTTTTTGATGTGTATTTTGGTATGGATTCATTTTTTTTTTTTTTTTTTTTGTTTTTTTTTTTTTTTTTTTTTTTCGGTTGTTTTTTTTTTTTTTTTTTTTTTGTTGTTTTTTTTTTTTTTTTTTTTGTTTTTGTTGTTTTGTTTGTTTTTTTTTTTGGGTTTTCTGTTTTTTATTGTTATTGGCTTACTGCGTTTAGTTTTGGTTTTTACTCAGTTTTTTTTTTTTGTGCCTTTTGTTGTGATTTTCTTTTTTTGCTATGTGCGTTCTTTGCTTGTTCAGTTTTTTTTTTTTGTGGAGCTTCTGGGTTTTGTGTTTTGGTCGGTTTTTTGTGTTAGTTGCTTGTTATTTACTGTATTTGTTTTTGTTTGTTTTTTTCCAGTGTCTGTCTCTTGTTTGTTTTCACATCCCCAAACCCCCCCCCCACCACCCCCCCCCCCACCCCCCCACCCCATTGTTTGTTTCTTTCCGTATTTGAGATCTTTTGTTTTGTTTTTTTTTTTTTTTTTTTTTACCCCCCCCCCAGGTTTGTGATCTTTGCTAATTTGGTTCTTCGTTTTGTTCTTTTTTTTTTTTTTTCTTTGGTTAGGTATTAAATACCACCCCTACCCTCACAACTTCAAATTCCGCACCCATTGTGTGGTACTTTTGTTTTTTTTTGTTTTGTTTTTTTTTTTTTTTTTTTTGTTTTTGTTTGTTTTTTTTTGGTTGGTTTGGTTTTGTTTTAGTTGTTTTTTTGTACCCACACCAGTTCCTTTTTTTGTTGCACATGGTTATTTTACTTTATTTTTTTATTGTTTTGTTTTTGTATGTTTTTTTTTTTTCATTCTTTTTCTCTGTTTTTTGTGTTGGTGTTTGTTTTTCATTTGTTGAAGGAGTGTGTTGGGTGAATCGAAAAGAGGATTGGTTGTATTGGTGTGTGGTAGTTTGTGTGGGTTGTGCATGGTGTGTCGTGTGTTGGGGGTGCCGGGGGTGGGGGTGGGTGAGGTGGGAGTGTTATTGGTGAGGTTTTTCAGGGGGGGTTGGGCGTTGGTGAACAAAAACAAGAAAAAAGACAACAACAAAAAAAACAAAAAATGGGGGGTAGGGAAGGAAGGGAGGGGATTGAAGGGTGGGAGGTGGGGACGGGGGGGGTTTGGGGTGGGGGGCGGGTGATGGGGTGGTGTGGGTTGGGGGGGGTGGGGACAAAAAAAAACAAAGGGGGGTTGTGGGGGTGGGGGGTGGGGGGGGGGGGGTTTGTGTATTGTATTAGTTCTGTTTTTCTTGTTTTGGTCTTTTTTTTTTTTTTTTTTCTGTGTTTTTTTTTTTGTTTGTTTGTTGTTTTATTGCATTGGTATAGATTTTCCTTTATTTTAGTCCTCTCTTCTTGTTTGCTTTGATTACCGTTGTTTTTGGGTTGTTATTTTTTTTTCGCCGTTTTAAGTATACTGTTCCACCACGCACACGCTGGTTTTATTTTTTTTTTTTTTTTTTGGTTTTGTTGTTTGGTTTACTTTGTTGTTTGTTTTGCTATTGTATTTTAGCTCGTGTTCCACCCCCACCACCAGCCGCCCCAACACACACCCCCAAACCAAATTGTTTTTCGTTGTGTCGCGTGTGGTGTGGAGTTGTTGTGGGAGCTCGCGTGTGGTTCTTTGTTCTTTTTCAGTATTTTGTATGATGTCACGTGGTACGTTTGATGTAGGTCTATGTTGCGTTCGTTTGTTGTGGTGATGGTGGGATTCGGTCGTTTTTTGTGGGGTCTTCTTGTGTGCTCACAGGCCTTTTTTTGGGTTTTGGTGTTTTTTTTTTTTCTTTGTTCTGTTTCGTCTTTGTTGGTTGACTTTGTGGATGCGTTTTGATTTTTTTTTTTGTTGTTGCATCTTTTTGCGTTTTGGTCTTTCGTTTGTTGTGAGTTAAGATGGAACTTCCGTGATGTTATTTTTTTTGGTTGTTGTGGATTTTTTGTGGTGTTTTTTTTTCTGTGTGTAGGCCCGTGGGTTTGGGGTGTGTTGTCTTTTTTGTGTTGCAACCCATACCGTTTATTTGTATTTGATCGTTGCGGTTGTTCTACCGGTTTGGTTTTTGTTTTGCGTTTGGGTGTGGGTGGCCTTGGATCTGTTTTTGCAATTGCAGGAGATGTATAAATTGTGTTAGTGTCTATTTTTCGTTTGTGTGGTGTTGTCTGTTTTTTTGGATTTGGTTTTATTTAGTTTAAGTTTGTCTTTTAGATTACGTGGTGTGGTTTTGTGTTCTATGCGTTTTTCTGTCCTATTTTTCAGTGTTTCTTTTTTGTTCCCGTTCCCCCACCACAACACCAGGCGAATACCGTTTTTTTTTCTTTTTTGTTCTATTGATATTTTTGGGTTTTGCCGTGTTTTGTTTCTACTATTTCTTGTTTGTTGTTCAGGTTAGTGGTCCTTTTTTGGTGGGGATTGGTGCGGTTTTTTTTTTTTTTTGTTTGTTTTTTTTTGTTGTTTTGTTTTTTTTGGGTGGCTTTTTTTTTTTTTTTTTTGTTTTGTTGTTTGTTTTTTTTTGGGTGCACGGCTATTTAATGCTTGTAGGTTGTGACTATCTTACCCACGTAATTGGTTTTGGTCTGCACACTTCCAGCCCCCACCACCTCCCACACGTAGTCGTTTTTTCGGTTGTAAACTGCTTATTTTGTAATGATGATTGTTGGGTTGTGATTTGGTTTTTTAATTTTTTTTGTTGGTCCGTCCCGTCCTCCATACGCACCCTCACCACAGACCCTCCCCACCGTTTTTTTGTGGGGATATTGTTGGTAAGCGTAGTTATGGCTGGTTGGTTTGATTTTGTTCCCCCACCCACCCGCCCCCAAACCCCAAACTTGCGTTTTGTTTGGTGGTTTTTGTGGTTTTTGTTATTTTGTGTTGCCCCCCCACTGTTTTTTGTTTTTTTGTTGTTTCTTGGTTTATTTGACTTGTATTTTGGTTGGTCAGGACCCCCTCCCAACCCCCCCGACCCCAGACACCCCCAACCACCCAACTACCCAGCCACACCCCCCCCCATATTTTTTATGTATTTGTTTATTGACCGAGGTTATATTTCTGATTATTTGTTATTCTTTTCTCCCACCCAAACCTCCGTGCACTCCACGGAACCCGGCCCAACAGCACCCCATCACGGCCTTATTCTATTTTGGTTTTGGCACTGTGGTTAGTTGTGAGTTCGAGACATTTGTTTTTTTTTGTATGCAGAAATACAGAGTTTTTTGGTTTTGTGTTGGAATACAGGTTTGTAGTCAGTGGGGCAAGGTGCGGGCTTGCATGGTTATTTAGCGGTTTTGCTTGGACTTGATGTTTTTGGTTTATGGTTTTTTTTGTATTGTGTCCTCAGATTCGCTTCAGTTGTTCATGTTGTTTTGTTGCCTGTAAGTGTTGTGTCGGTTGTTTTATTTTCTTGTATTACGTGGTACGGTGCGGTTTTTGGTCCTTTTGGTCTGTGATTGATACACGGGATTTGCGGCCGACAAATTTCGTGTTTTGGTTGTGTTTTTTGGTTTTAGTGTGGTTACGTGGGGGGGTTGATTTACCCTCTCCTACTCCATTTCCCTCCCCCCCTCCCCCCTCCCCCACCCCGTGCTCTCCCCTACGCTTGACCTTGAACCAAACGCACCACGACGCCTTTGCCCGACGTTGATTATTTGTGTTGTTAGTTCACATTTTTGTTTTTGTATGTGAGTGGGGGGTCGTCTTCCCCCCCTTGGTTTTTTTGTTGTGTTTGTTGTTTGTTTTCGGTTAGTGCTCATGGGTGTAGGCTTACGTGCTTGCCTGACTTTTCGTTTTTCTAGGGATTCTGAGTTCGTCTTTTATTTCTGATGTTGCGTGGTGATGAGTAAAAACCGAGCACCCAACTCCCCACAGCAGCCCCACCTTTTTGAGTGTGTCTACGTTATTGCATAGTCGTCTTCGTGCTCTTGCTTCTCTGTGCTCGATTTCTTGGGGAGGTTTTTCGTCAAGGATTATGACATCGGGGTGGGGTTGTGGTACTTTGTCATTTTTGTTTGTGACTCGAAGTGGTCGTTTTCTCGCCGGGATTCAGATTTGCGATTCATTCACCGGTGTATTTGGTGGTACTTTTTCAGTTTTTTGTCGGTTCCTCTTTTTGCTGTAGGTTTCCTTCAGGATTGGGCGGGGTGTTGTATCTGCATTTTATTGAATGTGGCAGTTACAGTGTTTTATCTGCAGTTACTTGGGTCGGGTCTTGATGTGCGTTTAGTCGCTTTGGGTACGGTGTATAGATTTCTTGGCGGCCGTTGTTGGCGCTCTTTGTATCTTCTTTCGTTCGTCGCACCTGTCTTCCCATTTTCGCGGCTTTTGGGTTTCGATATTTATTGGTTGGTTTGATTGTTATGTTTTATGTATGCGTTCTATTATTTTTTTTTAAGTTTTTGTTGGAATTTTTTGCTTGCTGTTCCAGTTGTAAAATCGCAAGTTTTTTAGCGCGGATGTTTTTTGTGTAGTCCTGTTTGTTATTTCTTCTGTGTTTTGGTTTGTATTAGCTTGAAGTCCTACGGTAGGTATGTTAAATGAGCTGGCATTTTCGTTTTTTTTTTATGTTCGTTCGTTTGCATATTGGTGTGTAATTCCACCACCCAGCACACCTAGCCCCCCATTTTTTTTAATGTTTTTTTTGTTTTTTCTGTTGCCTTGTTTGTAGTTTTTTGTTTGCCTATATTTTTTTTTGTTTTTTTATTGCTGTTGTATTTGGATTTTTTTGTTTTTTGTTTTTCGCCCCTGGCCACACCCCCTCGCACCCCTGAACCCACCCCCCCCCCCCCCAGCTACGCCCACACCACCACTACCCCACCCCCCCCACCACCCCCTTTGGTGGGGGTCATTGTTTCACCTGTTTGGGTTTTTTTTTTGTTTTCTGATGCAGTTTGTTGATGTTATAATTATATTTTTTTTTTGTACTTTTGATCACGTGTTCTAGGTAATTTGACTTGTTTTTCGTTTTGATTTCTCATTGGGTTTGCCGTTGAATGGTCTTGGCTTTGCTCTAGATATGCAGGGTGATTTGTGGTGATATTGTAGTTTCAGGCCACCCCACCCCACACCCCATCTCCCGGCAAAGCCTTTAGGTTCATTTTGTTGTTCTTTGTTCTGTGTCGTCTCGTTGTGGTCTAATTGTAATTTTTCGGCCGGCATGTGGGGTGCGTTGGGACTTGGTTGTTTATTGTGTGTTTAGCTTTAGGGATAGTAGCTTTGTAATAGTTGTTTTGTGACTGGGTTTTTTTTTTTGGTATTTTTCGGCTGTATCTAACCCCCCGCAATGGGGTATAATCGCGGGTGGGGTGTTGAGTGGGGGTGTGGTATTCCGGAAGGGGTGGGGGGGTCTTGTAGTTACAACCCCCCACCCACTCACGCCCAACCCCAAACCCCCGACAAACCCCACAACCCACACCTTCCAGACCATAGTTCGGGGTCTTTTTTTTGGGTTGGCACCACATTCAGCGTTGAGTTTTCTGGTCCTGCTTTGTTTTTTGTTTTTTGTGTGAGTGTTTATTTTTTGTTGTTTTGGGTTTTTTGTTTTGTTTGTTTTACGTTGCTGGAGTTTGATGTTGCGTTTTTGGGGGTTTTTTGTTTGGTTTTTTTTTGTGTGCGGATGTTTTATTCGTCTTTTACATGATCGTTCTTGTGGGATGTGTGGCGTTAGTCACATTTTTTGAATTTTTTTTTATTTGTTTAGTTGTAGTCACACCACCCCGCAGCGACCCGACACCACACCACGCGATCGCGACCCGACATCCCGCCACCAACGGCGCGCCCCCCACTCTCACGGTAACCCCACCCGGACCCCAAAACAGACTCGCCCCCAAACTAACCCACCCCCCCCCCACGACACTTGTGCTTAGTGTGTTTTTGTTTAGGTTGGTGCGTCAAGTTCAGGTATTTGTTTTCGTTTGTTTGCGGTGCTTTCGTTGCCTTTTGCTTTATGTCGAGGTTTCTTTTCGGGTTGTGTTTTTTGTGTCTTTCACGTGTCGTTTTGTGTATTTTGTTTTTGCTATTTTTGATTGTTTTACTTGTTTGTACGGTTCCGGTGATGTTTTGTTTGTTTTTTTCGGGTCCTTGATTTTCCAACCCCAGAAGCCCCCCAACCCCCACATTTTTTGCCGAACATACTCACAGCACCATTTCTCGGTGTTTTTTTCGGTTTTTTTTAGTGTGTTGTGTTCGGTCACACGTATGCACCTCCCCCCCCCCCCCCCCCCAACACACGCCCAACCCGGCACCCCCATGCCCAGTCCCCCCCCCAACCGTGGGGTTATAGTGGGAGGTTTCGGATTTGTGTTGTGGGTTTTGGTTTGTTTTTTGCGCTTTTTGTGTTGTTGTATGGTGGGTGATGTGATTGAATCGTGTTTGCTTGAGAGGAAGGGGGGGGGGGGGGGCGGATGGGGGTAGGGTAGTGGTAACAGGGAGTGGGCGTCACGGGGGGTGATACGGTTTGGGGGAGGGAGGTGGAGGTGGGGGCAGGGGGGGGGGGCTGGGGGGGGGGCGAGGTGATGAGGATATGGGGAGGGGGAGGGTGGCGGGGGAGGGGGAGTGGTGTGGTGTGAGGAAAAAACAAAAAAACAAAAAAGTGGGGGGGGAGGGGGACACAACCAAACAAAAAACACAAAATAAAAACAAAACTGGGAAAAAGCAAACACAAAAAAAAAAAAAAAACAAACCCACAAACCTCAACAAAACACGATCGCCCCCCCCCCCGAATCTCCACCCCCCCCTTTTTTTCTTGCGGATTTTTTTTGGTGTGTATTTTTGTGGTTGTTTTATGTTTTTTTTAATTTGTGTTTTTTTCGTTATTGTTTTTGACGGTGGTCTATTTGTTCATCTTCTAGGTTTGCTTTTTATTATTTTTTGTGTTTTGGTTAGTTTCCCACACCCACCCCACCCCCACGCACCACCGCCTTGTGTTTTTTTTTGTGTGTATTTTTTGTTAGTTTTTGGTGTTTTTTTTTTGTGTTTTGCTTGTCGCCCCCCGCCCCACCCACACGGCGTGTTCTGTTCGTGATTGAGTAGTGGTGGCGGCTGTGTATGTATGTGGCTTTGTTGGGGTGCGTTTGTTGGGTCGTTCCACCCACAGCCACGACCCCCCATCACCCCCCCCACCCCCCCTATTTGTTGTTTGCATTTAGCCTTTTGGTTTGAGTTATTTTGATTCCACACGGCGTAAGTGTGGGGGCGTCAGGTCCCCCGCCAGACTGGCAATGCCTCTCCACCGGCATTACCGACCGTGTGTGGATTTATTTTTTGTCGCCAACAAAGTCCCCACCCACCCCTCACTTGTTTTTGTGGTTTCGTTGTTGACTTGGATTTGTGGGTGTTGAGTTTGATTTGTTTATGTTTTTTATTATTTCTTTTTTTTTTTGTGCTTGTTGTTTTTTAGTTTTTGATAATTGGTTTTTTTTTTTTTTTTTTGTCCCCCTACCGACCACCCAAACTAACCCACACACGCTACTCCCACAGCCGCCGACTACATTCAATTTAAATGTTTTATTTTTGTTGTTCCTACTTCCCGACCACGCTCCCCCCCTACCAACGAGCATTTGTCGCACGTTTTTGTTTGTTTTTTTTGTTGTTGTGGTCTGGGTCTTTGTTTGTTGGGGTGTCTTTTTTTCTTGTGTTTTTTTTTTTTCTCTGTTTCTCTATTTTTTTGTTTGTTGTATTTTTTTTGTTTTTGTGCTGTGTTTTCTTTTTTTTTCTTGTTCTTAACTTCTTGGTTCTCTTTCCGATTATTATTTTTTGGTTCGTGTTCATGTGGTTACGTTTTGATTCGCAGTTTTTTTGTTTGTTTGTGTAGTATTTGTGGTATGATGTGTGATTGTTATTGTTTTTTCTTGACGTCTGTTTGCGTTGTGGTGTTTTGGGTTTGTTTGTTTTTTTTTTTTGTTTTTTTTTTGGTGTGTTTTGTGTTTTGGTGGTGTTGGTGTTGGTGTTAGTGGTTTCTGTGTTAGCTGCGTAGTTAAGCTTGTGAATTTGAGTATTGGATCTGCGTGGGCTTCGCTCTTGTGTTGGATTTTTTTTTCCATGTATTCATGTGCTGTTTTCATGTATTCCGCCCCCAAACCACCCCACCACACCCCCCCTCGATACTGATACGTCCCCTGGTTTCTTTTTTTGTGTGTGGTTTGGTCGGATTGTTGGTGACTTTATTTTCCCCCCTACCCAAAACCCAAACCACCCCCACAATCACACACCTTGGTCTAGTTGTGTCGTATTGTTCTTTGCTTGTTGGTAGATGTCCCCCCCCCCACAGCACCTACACCACCCCCTTTTAGGTAGGTTGTTTATTCTTTCGTCTTTCGGGTGTGTTTCATCTTCTCCGTTTTCCTTTTTGTTGTTGTGTTCATGTCGATTGAGTTTATATTTTTCGTTTTTAACATCCACCCAGCCGCGCAACATGTTGGTTTCATGGTTGGGGGTTCGTGTGAGTTTTTTTTTGGTTCTGGTATTGGTGCATATTTTCTTTTGAGGATTTATTTGTTTTGTTCACCACCACACCCCGACACCTTGTTGTTTTGTTTCGACCACCACAAAAAACCACACCAACCCACCCTAACCCCCAAAACGCTTTATTTTTTTGGTTGGATTTTTGTTTTGGGCTTGGTTTGGCCACCAGGACTCTTCTTGTTGTTGTTTGAGTTGTTGTTTTGTTCTTGCCTCTTTTTTGGTTTGTGGATTTCTTTTGTTTCTATTTTTTTTATTTTGTTGCATGTTTTTTGGGTTTGTGGTTTGGGTCTTTTTTTTTTGTTCTATTGTATCTGTTTGTTGTAGGGATTACGCATGAGTTTTGTTAGCTGCCTTGTTTGTGCTTTTTTTGATCTGTTGCTTGCTGTTCGTTTTGTTGGTTTTTCGTCCGCCCAACGGCACCCTCCCCGCCATGGCGACCGCCCAACTCCTCGTCAGCCCCCCAGCCAACTTGGGTTTTTGTTCCTGCTTACCCATGTTTTTTTTGCTCTATCTTGATTTTTTTCATTGGTATTATTTTGTTTTTCTGAGGGATTTTTATTTTTTTATGGTTGTTGTGTTCGTTGGTCTATGGTTTTCTTTCTGGTACGGTTATATTGTTTGTTGCTTGCTCTTGTTTACGCCTCTTCGGTGTAGTATATTTAGGGTGGGTGACCTCTATAGTCTTGTTGTTAGTTCATTTTTTGTTTTTTTTTGTTTATTTCAGCCCCCCCTTTTTTAATCGTTCTTGTTGAGTTGGCGCTTGGTTGGTGTTTTGGGAATTTTTATTAGGTTTTTTCTCTATGCCGGGTGTGCTTTTGGTTCTCGTGTCGCTTCTGGTCCGTTTCTTTTGAATCTTTTTTAATGTTGGTTGCTGTTTCGTTTGCTTTTTCGCTTGGTTGCGTTTTTTGCGATTGGTCTCTGGCGCTGGCATTTCTATTTTTTTGTCTTGTATTTGGTATCCTTTTGTTTTTGGTGGCCCATTAATATGTTTTACATTATTTTTTTTTTCTCTTACTTTGCGGTTTTGGTCGCTCCCACCCCCATGCAAGGACCCCACCACCCCCCACCTGCGGTTTGTATGCTGGAGTTTTTCTGTTTCGTTCGTCGACAAACCCTTCACACACCAAATTTTATTTTGTGGGTATCACGCAACCGCCAACCACCACGATAACCTCATCACCGCACAAATACCCTACCAAGAACGCCGCCAAATATGTGTATCCTGGCCTGTCGGCTGTCCTTTTTTGGCTGGGGTGTGTTTGTGTAAGTTTCTATGGTGGTTACCGTTGTGCTTTTTGTGGCTGTTCTCCCGTTTTGAGTGTATCTTTTGTTTGTGACAATGTGTTTGTTCCGTGGTTTTTCCTGGTTCTGTCGTTTATGGGTCAAAACCCCCACGCCGGTATGCCCACCAAGCCACAACGACAACCACACTAACACCGGGCCGACGTGTTTATGTTTATTTTGTTTCACTGCGGCAGGATGTTGTCTTTGCGGGACTTTTGGTGGTTTTTGTTTTGTTTTTGTTTTTTTGTTTATTGTGTTTTGATGTTTGGTGGGGGTTGGTGTCGGGTTGTTATCTTGCGCTTTGATAGGGCCGGCGTTTTTCCGTGGATGTCCTTAGCACAACCGGGTGACCGCGCTAGTGTACGCTTGGTTTTGGGTCTGCTGGCCGGGGAGTGGTGATTTCGCGTTTTCTTCGTGTTTTTGGTATGAGGGGGGTTTTATCCCACCCACCACCTGTGTGATAGGATGGTTTTGGCTATATTTGGTTTGATGTCTACCGAGCCGACACCCACCGCCAGCCCGCCACCGCGATCTCCCCTACATTTCCCCCACTGCCCCCCGACACTCGCGACCTGGGTTGCTTGGGGTGTTTTTTTGGTTTGTGTTCTTTTTTCTGTTTGTTTATTTTTTAGGTAGGTTTTCCATGGTTTCTGTTTGTTTGTGGCCCCCCCCCCCCGCCCCGACCCCCAACACACCACACGCCCGCGACAACCCGCCACCCCCCGCCCAAACCCCACCACCACAAACACAGCCACCCCCCCCCCCCGATCCTATCCTAGACGCCGACCACACCCTCCTCCCCCACACGCACGACCGACCACCGCACCTGTGTTTTTTTGTTTGTTGTGTTCTTCGGGGTTTATTCTTATGTTTTTTTGTTCCTCTTTTCAGGCTGGTGGACCGCACTGTGTTTAGTGTTTAGATTGGTTGTTTTGTCTGATTTTTCTGAAACTTGGTGTTAATATGGGGTATGTTGCAGGGCGACGGCTTCGACTGTGTGTTTCCCCCCACCAAAAAAAAAAATGTCCCCAATGACACAACCTCACCCACCGATTTGTGTTGGTGTTTTAAACCTTTTTTTGTGTTCTGTATCTTTTTTGGGTAGTTCTTTTATCTCATCTTCGTTTGTCGTTCGGGATGTGGGCATTTTGCAGTTGCTTCTTCCAACACCCCGCCCCTCGCCCCCAACTACCACCCCCCCCCCCGCGTTTTCTTTTAGTTTTTTATTAGATTTTTGTGTTTTTTGTTTACTTGGATCGTTTTGCTATTTTGTTATTTATTTTCTTTCGTTGTTTGGGGTTGTGCTTTCTGTCTTTTTCGCTGGGTCTTTGGTTTTCTTCTGTTTGTGGGTGTTGCTTTTGTGATTTTTTTCGATTTTTGTTGCATTTTTTTTTGGTTTTTTTTCTCGCTCGATGTTAATGTTTTTCCAAAACCCTCCAGCACGCCACATCTTGATGTTTTGTGTACGTTTGGTTTTGTCGTAATTTGCTGATTGTGTTCTCTGAGATTTGTTTTTTTTTTTTGGTCGTATTTTGTTATGGTGTGTCTGTGTTGTGGGGTGTGGTTGGGTGTTTGTTGGAGTTTTTTTTTTGTTGTCTGTCTTTTCTTGGGCGTTGTGATGTGTATTGTTTTTTTTGTATTTTAAATTTTTTTTTTTTTAGTTTGTATTTTTACCCGGGCCCCCTTTTTTTTTATGTTGTGTTTTTCTTGTTCTGGTTTGCTTGTTTTGGCATTGTTTTTCACTCTTTTTTTTGTTTTTTGGGGTCACGCCCAGACACCCTTCACCAAATTTCTTGTGTCATTTGTTGTTTGTTTTCGGACTTTTGAACCCAAACAAACGCCCCGGCAACTACACCAACATACAAACCCCTCCCCTTTTTGTTTTTTTTGTTTTGGTCTATGTTTTTTTGTTTTGACCTTTTTTTGTGCGTTTATATTTTGGTTGTTTTTCTCGTGTATCCACAACCCCGCAACGCCCACAAGCTTGTTTTGTGGTGGATTTGTGTTAGGTTTCTTTTTTTGGTTTGTTTTGTTTTTTTGTGTTTTTTTTTTTTTTGTGGTTGTTGTCTGTTTTTTTGTGTTTGTCTTTTTTTTTTGGTTTTTTTGTTGCCCAGGCTGCTCCGAAGCACCAACCCGCGCACACCACGGCCCCCGCCCACCAACTTTCTGTTTGGTTATTTACTAGTGTTTAGTTTTTGTTTTTTTTTTTTATCCACGTTTGGGGGGTTTTCTTTGTGTTGGATTATTTTTCTATTGGGTTAATGTGGCGGGTATTTTTTTTTTTGTTTTTTCACGGTATTTGGTATTATTAATTGGGGTATTGGAGTTATTTGGTTTTTATGGGGTTGGGTCGTTTTTATTTGTTGTTGTTGTTTTGTTTTTCTGGTTTGTTTTTGTTTATATGGTTAGTTGAGTTGTGGTTGCTTTTTTTTTTGGTATGGCTTGCTGATATAGCATTGAGAGGATTAGATGGTATTTTTTTTTTGTTGATTGATTTGGGATGTGTGGTTTTTTTTTCGTCTCTAATTTTCGGGGGCAGATTTGTTTAGTGATTGTGGGATTGTAGACTTTATTATGGTATGTATTGGTATTGTGGGTCTGTTGGGGTTCTAGTAAATGTTGCTTACGTTTTCTTTGGCTGGTTATGTGAGGTTATTTCCGCAGCTCACCCCACCAGGAAAGCCCAAAGGCCCCCCCAAGAACCCTTTGTTTGTGCTTCCACCCCGACCCCACCCACCCCCCCCTGATCACTTTTTTTTATCTTTAGGTGGGTTGTGTTTGGTTTTGGTTTTTTTTTTTTTGTTTTTTTTTGTTTTTGGTTCTTTTTTTGTTTTGTTAAACCCCCCGCCGCTACACCCCCCCCACCCCCCCACCCCCCCCACCACCCGATCCACCAACGCCCCGCCCCTGTTTTTTGTCTTGTTTTGGGTTTTTTTCTTTTTTTATTATTGTTTGTGTTTTTTTATGCATGTTCCCGGGGCATGTAGGGTCGGTTTGGGTTTATTTGTCTTTTTTATATTTTTGAGGGTTTTTTTTTGTCCCCGCACCACCCCGCATGCCGCGTTATGTTTCGCTTACTGGCTCAGGGGATTTCGTGTTGTTGTTTCGGTTGTGGTTGTCTTTTTGTTTTTGGTTTTTGTTCTGTGATTACGGGTGCGGCTGGGGTTGTGCTTTGTTGATTCGTGTTCGATGAGTATATCTGTTATTTTGGTTGGATCGTTTTGTGTCTTGTTTCTGTCCTTATTCGTTTTCTTTGTTTGGGGGTTTTTGTTTGGTGGGGGGGCTGATCGTTTGTGCTGTTTTCTCTTCTCTTGGCCTTTTTTCGTGTGGTTCGC
>Ga0179593_1566878_pt1 | contig 28778 bp, 37 predicted proteins | sample CZODoug2_1_08_16_FD_185931 | JGI IMG/M metagenome (GOLD analysis project Ga0179593, IMG submission 185931) | Vadose zone soil fungal communities from Angelo Coast Range Reserve, California, USA - CZODoug2_1_08_16fungal (PacBio error correction) | ecosystem: Environmental > Terrestrial > Soil >... | reverse complement strand
CTTGCCCAGGGAAGTGATGTTCCTCAGCACTTTTTTTTCCTCAGTCCCTTTTTCCCTTTGGATTTTTCGTTGAGGCAGTGATTTTAACCCTTTTTTTCTTGATCCCCCCCCCCACACGCGCGTCTGACATCATTTTTTTCTGGCGATCCCCGGCTTACAGTGGTCAGTAACGCTGAGTGTTTTTTTTACCCCAGTTTGCTTTGGTTGTCGATTTTTTTGGGATTTTTTTACGACTGCCTGAGAACGTGATTTTTCGAATTGCTTCAAAGAGAATCCCCACGTCGAGCGCCCCCCCCCCCTTTATCTGTGGTCTTTTCTTTTTCAACACCCCCCCCCCCGGAATCACCCTCCGTCGGGGAAACAATGGCGGAAAGAGACTCAATTCTGTATAAGCCTTTCTCCACATCCCCCCCCTTAACGAGCCTTTTTTGTTGGGCTCTTGGCGCTGAGGCTGAGACGAATCGTCTCTTCCAGAATTTCCCCCTGGGTTTTCATGACTGGGTTTTATCCCCTCCGCGGCGACCGTCCTCCCGGAGCAGTTTTGCCAGCAGCGCAAGCCGAGAGTTTTTTTTTGGGGGACCAGTGTCGTTTTTTTGCGGTGGGACCTCCTTTTTTGGCTCTGTTCCTACCGGTGTTAACCCGTTCCTTTTTCTCCCCATCCCCCACCTTACAGGTTTCCGCGTCCCAGGCCTTTCTTTTTTTCAAGCGACAAGGGTCCCCCACCTCCCCTGCACCCTCTTTTTTTAGTCCCCCCCCCTCGTCCCCCTTTTGTTTCGCCCCCCTCACTCGCGCCGACCCTGCGTCCAGCCATTCCCCACTGACGGTAAACTCCGGTTGTCCGTTCTGCGTTCCTTTTTTTACTTCCCCCGGTTCTGTCCAGATCCGGAGGAAGCCGGCGGTGGTTTTTTTTTTTTTTTTTTTTTCCTTGTTTCCCCACGCGGGTTGCCTTCCCCCCATTTTCCTCGGAGCTCCCCTGCCGGAAAAAACCCGATCTGTTGATTTCGGCCGAAACCCGGCCGGACGATTTGAGTATCCTCACGTCATTTCTTATCCCCTGATTTTGGCTTTTTTTCACACTTTCCCTTTCTTTCCCCTTTGGGGGCCTCAGTAGTTTTTTTTTTCCTGCGTCGTACCCGCGAACGAGGCCCCTTTCTTCCCATCTGACGGTTCCTACCTCCCCCCAACCAAGGTTTTCTTTTGACCCCCCCCCCTGCTTCCGCGTTCCCCCCCCCGAGTACGGGATAAGCGGCCCCCCCCCACCCTCATTTTTTTTTTTCGTTTATTTTCTTTTCCTGCGTTGCCCTTTTCCGGGGGTCTCATCGGGAGGTCCGTTGGTTCGATCAGTCTTGACCCCTGAATGATCTCCCTCTCCCCCCCACCCCCCCACAAGTTTTTTTTTTCACCCTTAGCCCTCTTGCAAAAACGTGCTACGTCTCTTCCTTTTTCACCCCTGCCCACCCCCTTTCGCTCTCATCTCCGCCGAGAAAGGCCCCCACTTCCCCTAAGTCTCCTCCTTTTGGACCGCTTTTTCTCCCCTGGTCACCGGCCTTCTTTTTTTGTGCTCCCGCCAGGCACCTCGCACCTAACAGCCTTTCGTCGAGTACGTCCTTTCTGACTTCCCCCCCCACCGTTATTTTTTCCTCTCTTTTTGAGTCTTTTTTTTTCGTGTCTTTCCCCCGTCTATGCCCAGGCCACCCGTGCCGTTCACGTGATGTTCCTAACAGCCTGAGTTTCTTTCCAAACTCCCTTCTGCTCCAACCCCTTTGATTTTTTTTTGCAATCCTATCTATTTCCCCGGTCCCCCCCCCCCCTGACCTAAGTTATTACCAGATGCAGGGCCTCAGGGGACGCCAGATCTGCAGTTTTTCTTTTCAGACCCCTTCAGCGGCCGGGACCCTTTTTTTTTTTGCCTGCATCCTCAGAAGCCCGTTGCCCCGTGAGAAGAGTTGAGTTGGGCCCCGGTTGAATCGATCCGCCGTTTTCAACCTTTGCGGTCTAGGCTTTTTGTTTCCCCCAACCCTTCTTGGCTTCCCTTTTTTTTCCCCCCTGGTACTTCTCACGGGGTGACGCACGTGTGAAAGGTTGCATGTTCCTGGGACGTTCCCCCCCTTTTAACCCCACCAGCCTGTAATTTTTTTTTGACCCCCCCCCATTTTTTTGGTCTTGCGACTCTGGCGGGAAGCGTAGCATACCCCCCGCTGCACCTTCCCCATTTTAACTAGGCCGTCCTTCCTCCGGTGCGTCTCCCGTCCTTCTTTGATTTCCTGGTCCCCTTGCGCTTCCTTTCCCCTACGCGATGGTGTTAAGGGGGATTTTTTGGCGACGCCCTCCCGTTCCTTTTTTGCTTCCCTGAGTTTTTTTTTTTTTTTTTTTTTTTTTGGGTTTCTCTGCTGACCCAATTCCGTCGTGCCGTCAGAGAGCCTTTTTTCAACCCTTTTTTCGTTTCCTTTCGGTGCCCGGCGTCCTTTTCAACTCCCTTCTTTTTTAATTTGCCCGTGAGAAGGCGCTTTTCGGGCCTTTTTCCCCTTTTACGAGGGTCCTTTTTTTCCTTTTCCCTGCGACTTTCCCCCTCTTTTACCGCGAGACCGCTTTTGTCCACATCGTGCAGTTTTTCTTTTCTCCCCGTTTCGGTTTTGGCTTTTTTTTCCTAACTGTTGCGGCCTCCGAGTTGAGTGGACGCGTTTTCCGGCGTTTTGACGTGGGCGAGTTTGATGATTTGGTCTATGGGGCTTCCCTTTTTAAGGTCGAGCACCCCCTTCCTTTCCCTTTTTTCTCTCCGGGGACCCTGGGTGGCTTTTGACCGAGGAGGTGTGCTCGGCGTGGAGTTCTGGTTCCCCCCCAGGTTAACGTGATTGTTACTTCCCCCGGCTTTCTTTTACTTCGTCTATCGCAAGAAGAACATAAACAGTCTGTTCCGGCGGTCACCATATTTTTTTTCAGGCTTTGTTTTTTCTTTTGTTTCAGGGGGTATGTTTTGGGAGACCTGTCGCCGTGATCTTAGTACCCGGGTCCTTTTTGTCCCTTTTCCTTTTGAAGTCGGCTTTGGGCGTTTGTTTTTTCTTCTGTCCCCGACCCCTCTTTTCCGCCTTTTTCAGAGGGTTTTGGTGCATGGGAATCCTGCATCGAGTATTTCCCCCCCCTGCCGGGCTTCCATTCCCTTCTTCCCCCCTCCTTTTTTTTTTTTTTTTTCCCCCTTGCCCCCCCCCCCCCCCCCTTATTCCTCCTATTTTTGTGATTTCTCTTGAGAGGATCCTTATGGTGGCACAGTTTTCGGGCAGGTGGTGGGAGTGGGACGACAGAGGGTTTGGAAGCCCCGGTTTCTTGGAACCTTTGACTTCCTTCGCTCCTTCCCGCTTAGAAACATTCGTTTTTTTTGTTTTTTAGCGTGTGCTCTTGGTCCCAGGATCCTTTCCCCCCCCCCCACATCCTTCCCGGATTCTTATCCCCCTTCCCCCGTCGGGTCCTTCCGTGAGGGCCGGCACAATGTCCCTCACCTCGTCTTTCCTTTTCCCCCCTCCCCCCCCCCCTCTCCCCCTCTTGGCCGATTGTTCTCGGCCGTTTTTTGGATGTTCCTCTTTTTCCCTCCTGCCGACCTTTTCTTTTTTCCTTTCCTGGCTCACGGGGAACCTTCCTTGGCCCCCCCCCCCCCCCAGCCGCCGCACACAACTCCTCCTGGTTTCGGCCACCCCCTCTCGGTTTGTAGCCGGCTTTTCAGCATACCCTCTTTTTTTTGGGCCCCCCCCCAGACGCACAAAAAGGAGGTACCCCCCCCCATACGACCCGTGTCTCCGCCAGGGCCCACCTATTTCTGGTAATTTCCCCTAGTAGGCTTCTATTACCCACGGGACTGTTCCCCTAGACATTCTTCTCCTTTGGCCCCCCGGAGGCGAACGTGGCGTCTTTTGTCGCCGCTGTTCTTTCTCCTTTTGACCATTTCCCAGCGACAGGTCTCCGTTCATGCTTGACTTTCTCCACGGTCGGGACCACCCCCCAACTGGTTTTTTTTTTTTTCGCGACTCTGGAACGGGCACTTGCGGCAGCCTCCACCCCCCCCGTGCTCGCCTCCCCCCTTTCTGATTTCCCTAACCTTTCCCCCCGTTGGTGCTGGCGCTTTATTTTTTCAATTAAGCCCTGTTCCACTTTCCCCCCTCTCGGACCATCACCACGATTTTATGCACCGCTTGTTTTTTGTCCCCCTGTATTCTCTTTCCCTTCCCACCCATCTTTTGTAGGGATGTGTCAAGAAGGTTCTGGCAGGGTTCATTGCATGAGTTTTTGATCCCTTTTTCCCCCCCGTTGGCCCCTGACCCCCATCCTGGGAATGTTCTTTTGGGTGTTTTTTGAGGCTGGGGTTTGTTTTCAGGGGATTGCATGGTCCCGGCCGTCCGGATGACCACCCTGTTTTTTCGTGCCACCTTTTCCAGAGGTTCCAAGGTTCTTTTCCTTTTCCATTTTCTTTAGCTTTCTTCCGTTTATCTTTTTTTTCCCCCCTTCTTCAGAAAGGTTTTTTTCCATTTTCCGTGGCCGGAAGTGCCTTTGCAGGCTGAACTTCCGTGTCGATTCTCTATCCCTACTTCTTTCTGCCCCCCCTTTTCCTTGGCACGGCAGCCGGTACAAGCGTTCAAAAAAGGCACACCGCCCCATTTTCCCTCCCGGGCCATTTTTTTTCTCTTGTCTTTTTTCTGCGGTGCGTCGACCGCCTCGGGTCGGTTCCACGCGGGCCCTCTTTTTTGGACGACCGTTCCCTCGGCTTTTGTGTCTTGCCTTTCCTCTGTAAGGGAGCACCTTCCGTGCCGGTTTCTCACGGTATTTTCCCTTTCCCCCTCCCCCCCCGACGAGTTGATCCCCTCATTCGTGGAATAAGAAAATCAGGGGAGGTGAGATTTCTTTCACGCTTTTCTTTGTTCCCCCTTGGCCTTTTTCTCCGGGAGCTTTCCCCGGCTCTTTTAAGGTTTCAGATCGACCTCGGCTGTGGCCTGCACGCTTCTGTGTACTCGACCTGCTCGTTTTTTTCTGGTGCTTAGATTTTTTTTCCTGCGGGGTTTCCCAAAGTGGCATTTTCTTCACCGGGCTGCCCCCTTTTTTCGTGATGGGCGGGGGAGACTCGTAGAAGGTCTTTTTAATCTCCGCAGCTGAGTGTAGTTCCTTGTCCCTTTTTCCTGATCTTTTTAGTCCCCCCCCATGTGCCGGCTTCTTTTTTGCATAGGATAGTTTCCGGAAACTTATTCGTTTTTTTCTTCCGAGCAGTTTCGGTTGACCGACCTGCCTTGAATTCTAGTCTATCAACTCACATCTTTTATTCCCCTTCCCGTTTCCCCTTTTCTGAAGTTTCCTTTTTTTCACGAACGGTAAACCGCGAAGGATAAAAGACTTTTTGGGAGTACTCTCGTTTTGGTCCTTTGTCGAGCCTGGCCATGGTATAGCTTCCTCCCTACGGAGGCAATGGGTGGTTTGAAGTTAAAGTAGATGTTCTGTGTTCGGCTTCCTCCCCCTGAAGGTTACTACTGGGGTCAGGTTTCGGCCCAAGGGGGGGGTGGAGGGCCCCAACTTTGTGTTTCGCCGGTTGTTCCTTTTCCCCTGCACTTTTCTTCTTGACAGCCTGACTTTTTTTCCTAAATACCGGCGGGTTCCGGTTTTTTTTTTGCCGGCTCCCCAAGCCTTTTTTTGACCCCCTTTGACTCTTTTCCCCCCTAAGTGGGAAACTTTCTGGGGGACCGTTGGCCTTTGAAACCCGTTTAATGTTTTTGGACCAACCTGGGAGGCCCCTTTTCATCTTCCCCTTCCCTTCCCTCTTATTTTTTTTTTCAGGGGAGGGTTTCTGTTGACAGGAGTGACAGATTTTTTCTGGCCTGGCTAGTTTTGATTCCCTTTTTTTTATTTTTTGTTGGTTTGTTTTTTTTTTCTCACTTTTAATCTCAGTTGAGAGTGTGGAATATAGCCTTGGGTTGTCTTTTGAGTTTTTCCTTTGACCCTTCCCCTGGCGGTTGATTCTTGTGAGGTGCTAAAGCTTTAAAGTCCCCTAGAATGAGGCCCTTTTCCCGGTTAACCCAGGCTCTTTAGGGGCTCTTTCCCCCAAGATTTTCAAAATGGAAGATGCCCCCTTCTTTCCCCTTTCCCTTTTTTTTCCAGAGAAGGTATATTTCCCCCAAGGAAAGATCACTGCCTTGAGTCTCTCAGAGGGGCTTCTATTCTTTCTTCGCCTCCACCCCCCAGAGTTGGCGAAGTACCGCCCTTGCCTTTTGTTGCGGTCACTGATTTCCCTCTTCCTCAAGTTCGCTTTGAAGTGATGGAAAGTGGTAGGTGATCACCCCCCTGTGGGCTTTTCGGGATTTCCAGTTAAGAGAGAGTGTTGGAGATCTCCGTTTCCCCATTTTCCTCTTGGCTGGGAGCAGAGATCGCCCGGCCTTCTGTCCTGATGGGTTTTTCCCCAGCTTTCCTTACCAGGTTTAATCACACTGCAAGACCCCCCCCCCCCCTCCGCCTTCAACCCGAAAACGTCTTTTTTTTTTTTTCGCGAGTCCCCAAATCCTTCTTTGATCCTTTTACCTTCCCAGTTCCCCTGGAGTCCCCCCCCCATTCGGGCCAGCTAGTGTTTTGTTTTCTTTAATAGCCCCCCCACTGGCCCAAGAAGTAGGCGGTTCCTTTTTCTTTTTTGACACCCCTCCTGATGTCCCCCTTTTTCTTGGGCCCCTTGAGTTCCTCTTTTTCCCCTTTATGTTTTTTTTTTTTTTTCTTTTCTCCCCCCCTCCTAATTTTTTTTTTTTGTTGATTCTCCGGATGTCCCCGTTAGTACTAGTCCTCACTTTTTTGCCCCCCTCCTTTCTCTGTACTTTTTTAGGAAATGTTTTTCCCTTCCTCGGCAGCAAAAAGTGCGCCGGAAGACATCACCCCCAAGTCCTGTTTTTTTTGATTAATCCCTTTGCGTTTTTTTTCCCGTTGCGTTCCCTTTCCCTTCCTTTCCTTCGTGACCCTTCCGTGAGCTCCCTCCTCTTGGCTTTGCGTCGGGGTTGTAGCTTTCGTAGGATTTTCAGTAGGGGAAACCCCCCGGGCTGTTGACTTCAGGAGTTGATATTTGCCCCCCCCCCCCCCCCCCCCCCCCCCCCCCCCCCCCCCCCCTTTAGGAATTCTTTTTCCCCCAGAGACCATTTCCGCGGTCCCCCCCTCGTTTTTTTTCCTTGGAAACCCCGCGGCAGACTTTGCCGTTCTAAAGTGAAAATGAGTGCTCAGAGCCCCCCCTTCAACCCTTCACCGGTCCCTGAGAGCACCTCTTTTTTTTGTTCTCCTCATTTTTTTTTTTTTTTTTCCCCCCAAGACCTCTATGAGATTTTCGACTGCAGGGAAAGGGGGGGCTACCGCGCCCACCTCGCCCCTGCCGACCCCGGGCGCTTTTCGCCCCAGGAGACCCCTTTTTCCCAGCCCCCCTCAAGCCATTTTCGGTTTTTTCCCCGGCCTTTTGCGCAGGCTGTCCCCGCGTTGACCCCCTACCGCTACCCCCCTTTTTTTTCTTTGCTTCCTTCCTACGCAATCGGGCCCCCAAAGACCACGCATCCGCACAAGCGAGAGTCCAAACACTTTCGCAGTTCTTTTTTTTGCCCTTTTTTCGGCATCTGCACTTCCCCCCCCCCCTTCGTTCTAACCGAGCATTTTTTTTCCATAGTTTTTGTCGAAGGACAACCGGGTCAAGAGGTCGTTCTTTTGGCCTTAGCCTGGGTAGTGGACCCCCCTTTTTAACAGATTTTCCTGAGCCCAAGTCCTGTGGTCCCGCGCTAGGGAAACGGGGAGGGTCACCTGCCCCACCTAGTCCTTCCTCGTTTCTAAGCCCCCGCAATTTTTTTTTTTTTTTTCCAACCCCGACTGGCGGGTGGGGGGGGGGGGGGGGGGATGCTTTTCCGTACCCCCCTTCGACTTTGCCTTTCCAGTTTTTTTTTTCTTTATTTCCCATTAGTTTTTTCCTCTGGCGTATTCCACCCGTGCAAAACTCATCCGCAATGTATGGGCCCGACTCGTTCAGGCAGGTTCCCCCCCCCGGTCCCCGCGCGTTTTTCCCATCCTTTTTTTCCCCCAGCACAACCCAGCCCCGCGTTGTTAAACCCTCGCCTTTCCCCCCCTGCTGTGTGGGGGGTGAATTTTTCCCCCCGCGACTCCCTTTTTTGACATTCTGGGATAGTCGCGGTACCTGCGTTGTCTTTTAATCCTCCGCCCTGGGTCTTTTTTTCTTTACCCTTTTTTTTCTTTGACCGCCAGCTAGGCAGAATGTTTTGTCTACTCTACCCCGACCCCACCCCCCAATGTCCGGCCCGTTTTCCTTCTTCTTCCCCCCCCACTAAGACTTTTTCCCCTTTCTACCGCGGCTCCCTCACACTTTCGCGCTAGAATCCACCGACGTAACTGATTTACCGTCTACACGACTCTTTCCCCTTGGAATGCCTCTTTTTTTGTTTGGTCGTCCCCGTGTCTCTCCCCAGTTAACTGTGCGCCCCCCATGGTCCTAGCCTCTCCCCCCAGCCGTTGCCGTTTTCTTCTCCCCTACCTTTTCTCTTGACCGCCGGCTGTGAGGCTTGGCTGCCGCGCCGGTAAGACGGGCCGGCTAATCCACGGACCATTGTTTTCCCCCCCCCCCCTTGTGTTCTTGTTTTCCCCTGCCCAGGTTTTTTCTTTCCAACTCATGGGGCGCTCCCCCCCCGCGATGGGCTAGCCCCCTTGTCTAGTCCCCCCGGAGCCCCCTTTGTTCTTCACGAAAGTGCCCCCCCAATTTTTCTCCATTCGCTCCTTTTTTTTCACACCTCCTCGTTCGTCCTTTCGCTGCAAGCGTGGCCGTTCGAGGCTGTCTTCTGTAACGCTTAGTCCCCCCCTGCTTTTTTTTTGCTGGACCTTCCCTCGTTTCCCTTCCCCATTTTTCGTTTGCCTTTGCCGCATTTTCGGGTCAGCTAAGGGCGGAGAGGGTTTTCCTCCACAAGGAGTTCAATCCCCCTTTTGCTCTCCCCCTCTTTAACCTCCTTTTTCCCCCCCGCCCTCCCCTTTTTTGTCGTCCTTCCGAACAATATATAAATGACTTTGTTGGGGACCTGTTTCGCCCCATTGTTCGGTCCCCTTTTTAGGTAGTCAGTCTCCCCTTGTCCCCCTCCCCCTCTTTCATCAATTTTTTTTTTCCCCCCTTACACCATGCCAGTCATGGCGCTCAGTTCCCTGACGTGGCGTTTTTCTCAACCCGCCACTTTTCCCCATTTTTTGATGGTCCTGATTACCGTTCCCACCGCTCTTTTTACTTCTTCCTTGGTTTTGAAACTTTTTCCCTTCCCCCCCCTCTGTGTGCTTGGCCAGGCCGATGATGCTTGAAACCCAGTCTATTTCTTTGCCGAGCGCCAGCCACCCTCACTCCTGGACTCCCTTTTTCGGTTTCTAGCCTACTATTCTTTTCGAAGAAAAGCGCTTCTTTAAGCTGATCGTTCTTCTGGTGGTATGCCCCTTGCTCCGGGGGCGCGTTCCTTTTTTTCACCCCCACTTCCTTTCGCATGTTCCACCCACAGCGCGCTTTTCAGGGCCGGTTTCCTTCTGGTTTTTTGTACGATGAGACCCTTTTCGCCTCCTGTTTTCTTTCCTTTTCGATTTCCCCCTCTGATTTTTGTGGGGGGGGTGACGGAGGAGAGGATCTGGTGCTCTTGGTTTTTTTGCCCTGGGAGTTGGAGCTCCCTTCCTTCGGCTTCTCTTCCTTCCCTAGCTTTTTTTTTTTCAGTTTTTTCGAGGGAGGTTGGAGAGGAGGCCCCCCCTTTCCAAAATTCCGTTCCTGTTTTCCCAGGATTCCCCAACCTTCAGCTCTTTCCTTTTTTCCCCTCAAGACCCTTTCCTTTCCTCCGTTCCGTTTCCAGGAGAACCTAGACGGACAGTTTTTTTTCGTGGTGTCTTTAGTTTTCTCCCCAGTGCCCACTCCGCTTTTGGACGTCCTTTTTCTTTTGCTTCCTCCGAGTTTCCGTGGAAGAAAGATTCATGTGGCCTTGCTGCGATGCCGGGGTTCCCGGATTCCCCCCTCTTTCTACGAAAGAATTTTTGCTGGTTCGGACTCTCCCTTTTTTCTTTTCCCCTTTTTTTTTTTCATTTTTCCGTCCCCCTCCACAACCACTTAACCCAGAAGGCCCTCCTTTTTTGTTGTTTTTTTGGAGAGTCTTTCTTTTCTGTGGTGCCCCCCGTTTGGTCCTTTTTTTCCCACCTCCTCTATGGAAGCCCCTCGCATTGAAATAACGCGAGTTTCCATGCCCCTTCCCTTCCCCCCTGTTTTTCGGATTCTTTATCCCCTTTTTGTAGTTTCGTGTTCGTTCACAGGAAACCCCCTTTTTTAGTTCCATGGTTTCCCCCAATTTTTTTTTACCTAGTTCCCCCCTTTTTTGAATTGGAGCCCCCATGGAGAACTGCGCCCCCCCCCATAGTAGTTTGGTCTCCTTTTTTTTCCTACTTTCTTGGGAATGCCAGGGCGTGTCCGCTATTTTCTCGCCTTTTTTGACCCTTTCTTGGCTCTTTCTTCTTTGAGCATAGACAGAAAGTATGTAAGGCATTTGCTTTTTCTCCGTCCTTTTGGGGATTTTTGCCCCCCTACCCTCTCCCCCCCCTTTCTTTTTGACCCCCCCCCCAAAGTGAGGGGCTCCGGCGCAAACACCATTTGTACCGTAGTTATTTTTTTGCATTTGCATACCGTCTCTTTCCCTTTCCCTTTTTTGGCCTCCTTTTTTCAAGCCCAGAGCACCCAGTTGGCCCTTACTCAGAGACTTTTCTCTCTGTTCTTCCCCCTTTCCTTCCCTCTTCCCCCTTTCCTCTTTCCCCCCGTCCGTTTTGACCAACGGGGGCGTTTTTATTTTTGCCCGTCTTTTTTTAACCTATGCGCCCTGCCCTTTTTATTTCCTCTTTTTGCCTTTCCTTGACCCGCGCCCGGTCTGTAATGAACCGGCAGAGATACTTTTTTGTTTCCAGGGGATACACTTTTCCTTTTTGCCTCCTTCCTATTTTTCCCTCTAAACACGCCCTGTTGGCAGGCGTGGGCTTCGACGTCGGCGTTCCTGTTTTTAACTTCACACCCTAGTATGGATCCGGTACAAGCCTTCTTTGTCCCTCAGACTTTTCTTTTCTTTGCATTCCCCTCGGTCTCCTCTTTTTCGGCCCCACGGAGTTTTACTACTGGTCCCTTCCCCAACATCCTCCTTTTTTATTTCCTTGTCCCCCAATCTCCTTTTCCCTAATTCCCCATTGGGTTTCTCCCTTTCACGCCCTGGTCCTCGTGAGCGCCTGACTGTTATTTCAGTCGAGGTTTTTTCTTATGGGTTTTCTTTGCCTTTTTTGCCCTCTGTGGAACTGTCTTGCCGGCCTTTTTCGAGGTTTTTGTTTTTTTTTTGGTCGGATTTTCCTGTCGTATTTTAGGTTTTGCCCTCCCTTTTCCCTTCTTTTCCCCCTTTGTTCTCTGTGAGTGTTGGTGCCCCACTTCCTTTCGAGGCCCGGTCCGATTTGTTCTCCCCACCGCCTCCCTTCCCCCTTTTCAAATTCCCTTCCCCATCTCGGTGCATTTTCATAAGGGAAGGGGGTTTGCTTTTAGTTCTCCTGATTCTGGTCGGTCCCCAAATTTGAGGCGATGCGAAGGCCATCTTTTCGGTAATGTAGTGTCTCCTTGGTTGATACTCCTTTTGACCCCCTTCCTCTTAGAACTATGTGGTCTTCAAGCACACCCTTGGGCTTTTTTAGTCCGAAAGGTAGTGTGTGTTTTTCCCCAAGTTTGGGATTTTCTTTTTCTGGGCAGAAGGGGTCCCCTCCTTTTTTGGAAGTTGCCGTTGGCAAGGGCCCAGTTTTTTTCCGTTGGAAGCCCTGCTCCTCCCTCCTTTTTGGATCCTTTCCCCTCCTTCCTCCCCTTTCTTTCTGTGGCAGTGGATTCCGGTTTTTTTTGTTTCCTCCAGTGCGAAGTTAGCTTGAAACCCCCTTTTCCTGCCCCCCCCGCTTCCTTTCGAAGACCTTCTTTTTTGTCACGTCTTCTCGGACGCTGGCTCTAGCGGCTCAACTTTTCGCGGATGCCGCTCGTTTTGACGTTGCGTCTGCCTTGCTTCCTGGCCTCTTTGTTGTTCTTTTTTTCTAGTTTTTTTCCCGTTCTGACTATCTGTGTATCTCCCTTCAATCAGTCCTTTCCCCCTTCTGTGGAGTATCAACGCAGTTAAAAAGCGAAGATTTGCCAATTCTTTTGGCCCTCTTATCGTCCCCCCCCGGTTTCCAACCTCCGTGTCGTCCGCCTGGGTAGAAATCTCGTGGAATCCGAACCAGAGGGTTATTGGTTGTTTGGGCTCGTTTTACCCGTCTCTTGAGCCATTCTTTACTTTTTCCTCCTTCCCTCTTTCCCCTACTCTCCTTCCCACTTTTCCTTGAGTCATGAATGTGTGCCGGGTGAATTCCCGTCCAGTTTTTTAATGTACGTCTTTCACTAATTTCCTCCTTTTGGGTTCCCCCCTCCCCCCTCCCCCTCCATTTTCGGTTTTCATGAACGGTAGGGATAATTTAAGGAAAGACCCTTTTCTGCTTGCCCCTAGTTACGAGATCTTACACTTCTTAGGGCTAACTGGCCCACCCCCGAATACTTTTTCCAAAAAGAGGCGTAAAGTTGGGTTTCCCGTCGTCCCCTTGCGGGGTTCTTTTGAAACTTTTTTTTTTCTTTTTTGAGATTTTTCTTGGCTTTATCTTGAGGAAGAAGGAGACACTTTTGAATATTATTTGGATTTTGGTTTTTGTGGGCATTGAGGATTTCCTTGACTCTTCCCAGGTTTTTTTGGGGTCGGGGATGGACTGGGTTGCCATTCATCATGACCCTTGACTTTCCAAAAAGAACTTCATGAGATTTTTCATCTGGCGTTTTTTTTGCATTGATGTCCCCCTTAGCTCCCTTCTTTTGCTCTGGGCGCGGTCTTTTTTATTAACCCTTGTCCCCTAGTAGTTTTTTTTTTTTTGCCTCTCTGGTCTGTCAGCCCAGGGGCTGAAACCAGGCGGAGGTTTCAATGGGTGGGGCGGTTGGCGGGTCCCGTGCTCCGCTTTTAGGAACCCCTTTTTCGGGTCTTTCGGTTTTTCTGGTGACCGGTCGGTTGCAAGGGTTACCTCTGCTAGGTCCTGGCCCCCTTCCTCGCGATTGTCTTTCTTCCCTTGAAGTTTTAGGAGAATGTTCCTTGCGGTTTTTTGATTTATGCCTGGACTCCTGCGCTTTTGATCGTCCCTCTTCTTTCCTGCGACCTTTCCTTTCCTAACTCCCTTCCTCAACGCAAAAGATGGTCTGTACTGAAAAGCCCCGTTTTTTGTACACGAGGGAATCGCCGTGGCGTTAACACTCCTCTTTTTCTGCTAAACCTTTTTTCCCGTCCCTTTTTTTTTTTTTTTTTTTCCAAGTTTTTCCTTGAGCCAACCCTAGATTTTTGTATTGTGATGTTTTTTCTTGGACAAAGTGTTTAAGAGTCCTCTGTCTTGTTTCCCTTTTCTTTCCCTTTTTTACCCCCCCCCTTTTTTTTCTGAGAGTATGGAAGTTCCTTTTTGATTGTACTAGTTGAAAAGGTGGACCAACCTTTCATTTGATTCAGTTTTTTTGAAGGAACCTTTTACCGCGGCGGGCGGGCCCTTTATTGAATCACCGTCTTGACTTTCTCCATTTTAAGATTTTCTTTCTTCTCAGGTACCCCCTTTTTCCCAAGGGAGGGCGTAAGGGGTACCCCATTCATTGTGACTGTTTTAAGTCAGTTTTCGTTTTTTTCCCCTTCTTAGCTGAGTCATCCGTCCAAGGGGTTACACCCCAAGAGAGGCGGAAAGGAGGATCCTGAGACATTCTACGTAGCTTCCCACCTGTCGTCTTTGTCTTCTCCCAGACACTCGGGCCCCCCCCGCTGGGTCATCGCCATACTTTTTTTTACCCAGTCTTTGGGAGGGACCCCGCTTCCTACCCACGTTTGAACCTTCCGACGCCCCGCAGGGTTCGCTTTTCTCCCGGTCCCTCCCTACTAGATTTTTGGAGAAGATTATCGGGGTGGAATTGGTTCCCCGTCACGGCGGCGAAAAGGAAGTTCGCCCACCCTTTCTCTCAGTTCTCCCCTGTCCCTTCGGACTGAAAAGTGGATGGAAGGGAGGGCGTTTTTCTGGCACCCCCTTTCGTACCTTCGGGAGGGTGACCCCCCCCCCCACTCCCCTCCTTCGACCCTCAAACACGGGCTCCGGCTAATAGGGAAAGGTGCCTTGGCCCACGCCCCTTCTTTTCCCAATCGGTACCAACCCTTCTTACAAGTCTTCTTCGGACGCTTGGGCGGAGAACCTTTGCAGCGTTTTCCGTCTGATTAGTCCTAGTTTGACTCCGTCCGGCCCCTTTTTTGGTCCTGCTCGAGTCTTTAGGTTTTCCCGGATCTCTCAGGAGTGCAGCGGTGTCGCGCATCGAATTGATGGCCCCACCCTTAAAGGTCTTTTCTTTTCACCTCATTAAGTTACTTTCAATTCTTTTTTTTTTTTTTGTGGCTGCGGGGCCGCACACCCGGTTCGCTGACGTCCTGGTCCCTTCGTGATCCGATTTCCCGCGCACCCCCTCCCACTCCCCTTTTTCCCTGGCTTGGGGGCAAGTCCCTTTTTAAGTAGTATTGATGGTAGAGTTAATGCAGAATGATTTCCCCTCCGAACCTCACAGTTTTTGACCACCAGGCCTTCGCCCCTCCGGACTTCCCTTCGCTCGACGCGGCCACCCCGTACGAGCCTTTGGACCCCTGGCCCTTTTCCTCCCGTTCGCTTTTTAACTTGTTACTCTTCCCCCCCCCCTAGTGTTCGCGGGATCACTCTTTTAGGTGGGACGTTGTCAGTATAGGCAGTGCATTTCTTCCTCTCCCGTCCCATATCCCGCTTCTCTTCAAAATTTGGTTTTCTTTTTTTTTTTTTTATGGTTTTTTTTATTTTTTTTTTTTTTTTTTCTTTTTTTTTTTTTTGCAACTTTCCACCCGCTGTACTCCCCCCCCCTTTTTTTTTCCCTATTCCTCGCGTAGATGAAGGGGTGTTCAGACCGTCTTCGGCCCGGGGTCTTTTTGCGGCGGTCACGGCACCGGCCCTTTTTTTTTCCTTTGCACGAAGGCACCCCTTTAAGTCTCCCCGGGTTTTTTCCTCCACCCTTTTTCCTCTGGAAGGCCCACCGCCGAGGTCGGAGGCGGTTTACGAGGCAGGTTTCTCTTAGGTTGGACGGCTTCGGGCCACTTCTTTGGTCCTGCCCTTTCTCTCAACGCCCCCTTTTTTTTAGTTCTTAGTTCCCCTTACCTGGCGCCCAAGCGATGGGCTGCACACGTTTTTGATTTAAAATCGGGTTAACCATCCATTCATGTTCTTGCCTCCCTCCGGAAGTTCATTCGGCCTGGGTGCCGTGGACGACATTTTTGGTCCTTTTTCTGCTCGCTTTTTCCCGCTCTCTCCCCCCGTCTTTTGCGACGATTCTTTTCCTTTGAACTATGGCGATGGACCACTTCTGCGTTGGAGCCTTTTCCCGTTGGGGTTACTTGCAAGGTGTTACCCCGTTTTTTTCCCCCCCCCCCAATCTGCTCCTTACACGTAGGGCACCGAAAAAAGTTCCCTAAGGTTTTGGATGAGGTTCTTTGAAACTCTACGCCCTCCTGGTTTTACTCCCTGTTTGTTTCATCGTCGTTTATGTGCCGGACTCGTCATCATCATCCGCCCCCCCCCGTCTTTCCCTTTTCTTACCCCACATGAAACTTTCAGGCGCTCCCCGCTTTCCTGTATGGTCACGGCCCTCCTTTCCCGCCATCAACTCCTTTTTTTTTTTTTCAATGAACCTTTTTCCTTTTTGGAGCGGGCCGACCATCAATTACCTCGGGCGTTTGCTATTTTGATGAACCCCGTAGTGAGGTACCCGATACAATTTTTTTTTTTTTCCCCTCCCCCTTTTCTACCTTTTCAGGTAGATTCCGAGCTGCACGAGGCTTTTTTCGAGACCGCGCCTGTTTACTCTGATTATATTCCTGGGCCCCTTTTTTTAGAGCGGTTTTTCTTTTTTTCCCACGATGTACGAGACCTGGCGGCATGGTACCCACCATGACTGAATTATGGTCCTGAGTTCGTCTTGCTTTTTTTCTTTTTCCCCGTCTTCTTGAAAAGTTGAGGTGGACCGAGGAGGGCCGGTCGCGCTTGTGAGGCTGGGCGTCTTTTGGCCTTTTCCGCTCCCCCCCGGGTTTATTTAGCCCTTTTCTATCTTCCCGTGTTTTTCCGTTTTTGTGGACCGAATGTTGTTGGTTTTTTTTTTTTGGGTCCCCATTCCCCCCCCCACCCACACCCCCCGGAGGATTTTGCGACAGACCTCGCCCTATGTTCTTTTCTCTTCTCTTCACGAATTCACTTTTTAAATTAAGCCGTCTGAAGCCACCCATCAGGAATTTTTCGGAGGTCGAGTGTCCGATCCCCTGTCCCGACGACTTTTTCCTTTTTTGGTTTTCCTTCCCTTTTTCTCAGTCCAACAGGACGAGGTTTGGAAAAGTTTCCAGTCTCCCTGGGTTGTTGCCGATTGCAGGGGCCGGGCGACCCTCCCCCGCTCTGTCCCCTTTACTGGGCCCTTGCGGTATTTCATTTGCGCCGGGGCTTATCCTTTTTTCCTTCATTTCCACAAACGTGCCCAGGATCTTTCCCCCTTTTTGTTTTTGATCCCCTTTTTTCCCCCCCCTTTTTTTTTTCCCCTTTGTTTGCAGGTAGGGGACGAAAGTTTGATGAAGTTTTTTGCGTCTTGAATTTTTTTTGTTTCTCCCTCCCCCCTTTTCGAACCCCCCCCAAAAATTTTGGTCGGCCGAAGGAAGCGTTTTTCGGAAGTGCCCCAAGGAATCGTTGCCACGGAATGGTCATTATTATTTAAATGACCCTAGCCTCTTTTTTTACTCCCTTCACCTTCCTCCACCCCCCCCTTGTGAAACTAGAGTTGGGACTGTTTTGACAAGAATTCCGTCTCCCCTCTTCCGCGTCTTTCTCCGCCCGGGCCCCTTCTGAGTATTTTTGCATTCGGGACTTTCTCTTCTTCCAATTCCCTTAACTCTTTAAGGCAGAGAAGTATAGAGTTGCTTCGACTTTTTGCGGTTCCCAAGGAATCGCAGTTGAAAACAGACGCACCGAGTCCAAAAAAATTCCCCCGCCCACCAGGATTAGGACCTCCCGATATGCCTCCACTCTTCCCGCATTCCCTTGGGCTTTTTTTTGGACCAAAGTTTTTTGAAAGGACCCCCTCTTCGTCCTTTCCACCCCTTCCTCCCCCGCCCGAGGAAAATCTCTTAATAAATTTCTTTTCCCGGCAATTCTGGGCTCCGAAGGCCCCGCAGACACGGCCCTTGCATTCCCCAGGGGTTCGGAGACTTGTGGGGGACCCCTGTCTCTGTTGGTAAATTACGCCCCGCGCTTACTGTACCATTCTCTCCCCCCCGAGGCACGGCCGAAGCCTTACCGAAAGTCTTCTTCAGGCTTCTACCCCCTAGGCGCCTGGAAGTTTTAAACCCCCCGTTTTTTTCGCCCCTCCTTCCCGGGGTCCTTTTTTTTTTTCCATGCATGTTCTCGGCAGTTTCCCTGACGTCGGTTTACTGCACGCTGTGGGCCCTTGCTATTCTTCCACCCTTTTTTGGATGGGCTTTTTAAGAGATCCTGTTGCAGTTGTTCTTCGATCAGGCAACTTTTGCCGGGTTAGTTCCTTTAAGCCCCGTCGTCTGAGGCCCGGACGTTCCTGTGGTCTAGGGGGCCCTTTCGTGTTGGTCGGATGAGGGTTGATTCGACCCTTGGATCCGATTCGGGCAGGGTCACTATGCCGTTTCCCCCACATGTTGTAGCGTTTTAACCCTGGGCGGATTGGTAGTACTCTTTTTTTTTTTCGGACGCAGTTTCGTTCGTGCCCTCATGTAGAGGTAAGGCTTGGCACTCCCCGAGGGGTCAAGGCTCCCCGTTTTTCGCCTCCTTGCCCGATTTTGCCTTTTCTGGCACGGGCGTCAACTTCCCCTCCCCGCATTAAAGGGGCACTTCAGCGGCCCTTGTCTTACGCCCGTTTTCGCGCGATTCACAAAGACTCCCGGGCAAAGGGGGCGGTGTTTTTTTTCTTCTACGGGTCCTCTCGTTTTTCTCTGTCCGAATTGTTATTAACTTTCGTCTTGCCGGTTGCTTATGATTCGTCCGATGCTGCCCGGCGCGTTTTCCTCTGCTTTTAGTTGGGGGTCCCAGAAGAACTCAGGGGCTCGAGCAGCTTTCATCCGGCAGGGCTTGGATTGGGACTTCCTTCCAGTACAAGGAGTCCGCCCTGCCGCTCGACCTTTTTCCTCCGGGGTCTTGCTGGGGTATTGTATCGAAGCCGGCTTGGCCGGTGCGGGCCTTTGCACTTCTTGCGAACAGGAAGGGGCGTTTCCGTTCTTTTCCAGCGGCTTCCCCTTCGAAGTTTTACTTTTCTAGACCCCCTGACGATGATGCTTCTTGAGAATAAGGGTTCGGGCCTGCGCGGTTTCCCCCCTTCTTTTCCTTTGCTGATTTGTTTCCCTTCAGGATCGTTGAGGGCCCTATGTTTTGTTCTGAGGAGGTCTCTTTCCAATGAGGTTGTTCCGATCGTGCCCCCCCCGTTACCTCGGAGGATTTCCACGAGAACCGTGTGTACGTTACCGGCACGAAGGTACCCCACCCTTTTTTGAGCCTTTCTATTTTTTCGCCTCCTTGGGGCGGGTTTTTCCGCTTCACTTTCGCAGACTGGAATTCCGTCCCCCGACATTTCCGGCTTTTTTTTGATGGCGTTCTTTCCCCGTGGAGCTGCGTATTGGGTTTTTCAAGGACTTTCTTCTTTGAAGTGTGGTGACGGTCCTATGTCTTTCCCTTTTGGTGCTGGAGCCCCCTTACGAAAGCCGTCTTTTTTTTTGAGCGCCCACCCTTTCTGCAATTTTTTTTTCCTGTCCTCCCCGCGAACTGGAAAGTTTGTCTGTCCCGCGTTCGATCTCGACCCCCCCCCCCTTGCTGGTCGTCTCTTTCCTGCTTCTTTCCCTTTTCCGGGACCCCCTTTCCGTTTTGGACAGTCGACACCTTCGTGAAGCCGTCCTCCGGATGTCTTTTTGACGGGGCGGTTTGTTGGAAAGTTTTTGTTCTCTAGCGGGCGGAGCCTTTTTTTGCTTCATGAGCGCCTGATTTAACGCGCGTTTTGTCTGACCTTTTTCCCTTTCCCCGTGGTTGAATTTTCTGGGCCCAGTGCCAGGTTAAACAACTCCGTCGTTGTTCGAGAGGGATGGCTTTTCCTCTTTGGAACACGTTCTTCCCCCATGTCGGCCTTTTCGTGATAAGTGGATCGTTGGTATCTTAAAAAGGCAATTTCCCCTTCCCAAGTAGGAGTCCTAGGGACCTTATGCGCGTTCCTTTACCTAGTCGCGCACCAAGAGGGTTGCGGATTTAGGGTTTTGTGAGGGGAATTTGCCCCGAGATTCATCATGAGGAGCTGAGATGTTTGAAGCTCTGACCCGTTCAGATGGTGGGATGTCGGGTACGCCGACGTTGTGTGGCGCTCGAACGTTGGAGTAGCTTTTTTTTTTTTTTCTTTTTTAGCTCTTTTCGTGTTTTGATCGTCCATTCCCTTCGGCAAGCCAAGGAAACTGCCTACCACCCACCCCCCGACGAATATTCACAAAGACCCCGAGCGGATTAAACTTTTCCCCGCTTCCCCCTCCCCCTTTTGAACCTTCCTCCGCAAAGCGGACTTCCCCCCTTTTCTCGTTGGGTATGACTCTCGCACTGGCCCCCGCGCCGCTGGTCCCTCGCCTCCCTTTTTTTTCTTGAAGTGGCTGGGCACGGACGAGACATCCCCCTCTTTTTCATATTTCATCTTTCCTCCCCTCCGTTTTTGAGATTTTTTCTTTTTGCCAATCTTTGATTTTACTCGTCCTTTCCACGTGGACCAGGCCGCTTTCGTTTTGCTCCCTTGACATGGAACAAGCGCTTGTTTTCCCACAGTGAGTTTCAGCAGCCACCTCGTCCTGGCATTTTTTTTTTTGGCGGTCTGCGTCAGCGGGCGTCGGAACTACGAGCCCCGTGAATTCGTTCTTCGTGGTTGTTCGGATTTCCCCTGTGGCCGTCTCCGGTGAACCCTTGATTTTTTCTCGCCTCCCTTCCCCTTTCCAGAATTTCCCCCTTTTTTTTTTCACGTCCGAGCAACAGTCCCCGTCGTTCTTTTTGACGGGCCATAATGGGCGTTTCGGTTTTCCCGCACGTCCCATGCCACCCTTTTCTGAAGCGCCCCCAGGCGCCCCCCCTTTTTTGACCCGGCACCACCCGCGGGGTGAAGGGCCACGAGGGCTGCTCGCCCTGCCTCGTTTCTCCGGTCGGGCCCTTTTTTTTTTTGACGTTAGCCAGGCAACGCACCCCCTGGCAGCCGACATCGGCGGTTCGTTGCCCCCAGCAGTCCGCCCAGCGAACATTTTTTTTTTGGAGGTGGTAAAGGCCCTGGACGCAAGGCCCGTTTTTTTACGCGTGACCCTCGTCAAGCTCCCCCCACCCTTTGTCCGGCGGCCCTTTTGGCCCCCCCAAGCGGCCCCAGGACAAATGGCTGCCCCCCGCGGAGAGTTCCCCACCAACCTTTCGGGCGGGCTTTAACTTTTTTTTTGCCTTTCCCCGGCCCCCCCCATGCGTTTTTTCCGCCATTAGTGTCGCCTGGTCCCCCCTGTTTCGGTTTCTGCGGGATGAGCGGTAGTGCCGGGAAACGTATGCGTTGGAGGCAGCGTTTTTTTTGTCTGACTCCACGGGGTACTGGGCCAAGTGCAGGGTGTCCCGTGCGGTCGTGCCGGAAGGGGCCGTTCAGGAACACACGATGTTTTGGTGTCCCTTTTTCGCTGACTTTCGTAGTACCAGTCCAGGCCTTTCCCCGATGGCGGTTTCCCTGTACCCCCTTCCCTTAATTTTTGCTGTAGTTTTTTTTCTTTCCCAGCGGACGCCGCCCTGTGCCCCCAATAGACAGGGGATTCAATACCACCACTTTAGGGATTCCCCCCTTCTCCCTAAGTGCGCCCCACATTCCGTCGTCCCTTTTCCTATAGGTGCGGGCCAACCCCTGGGCTTGGCATACCTGGTACCTGCTGTACTCATCGCCGGCTTTTTCTTTCCTTTTTCATGGTTGGAGATATGAAGAATGGGCGTTCCCTTCTTTTTTTTTTTTTTAAGACCCCCCCCCCTAAAGGTGTTTTTGCCATCGGCTTTTTTTTCAACGTTTGCCCGGCGGGCTGGGCGTTCACAGCCCCCGCATACGAATCAGGGCTCGATGAAGTTACCTATAACTTTCTCTTCTTTGTTCCTTTTTTTCTTTTTGGCGAACAGGGCCACGCCTTAATGTTTTTTTGGGAAACAGAAGGCCTCCGCAGCCAATACCAGCCGTTGCTTTCGAGTACCCTTTACTTTCTTTCTTTTCCCCCCCCCCCCCCCCCCCCTGTTTTTTTTTTTTTCTTCGGAGACGTTTTGGTACGCCAGTTTTTTTCCGGATAACTGGTCTTGACCCCTGCGTGGCCCTGCTGCTCTGGAGAACCCCCGTGAGTTCTTCCCTCAATGGTCATGGCTGCAGCCCTTTCGTGGCAGTCAATACGGCTCCAACCGGCCGATAAGTTTTACAATATGACAGCACTCGGGACCTCCTCCACCTCCTTTCCGTATCGTTTTGCCTCAGTGTTCTTTTTTTTTTTTGAGAACTCGAGCACAAAGTCGTGCTGAATGCCGAGGCCGTTTCGCTTGCCCTTGCAGTGACCTGAGGAAGCTTTCCGGCGTCCTCTTCCCCTTTTTTTATACAGGTTGCAGACATTCCAACGTCGGTTGGCCGACTTCCCCCAGATGTTGGCGTCCTGAAGTTACTACTACATGAACTTTCCCCCCCCTGCGTCTTTTTAACCCTTGTCCTGTCTCGTTAGGAGGCACGAGATTGTCCTACCCACTTCTGCCCCCTCTACCCCACTTGTGAAAAGTTCAGGCCTTTCCCTTTTTTTTTTCGTTTTTTTTTCTCTCACCGTCTTTGCCTGATCCTGTCCTTCTCGCTTCATTAACGCGCGGATGGTGCCACCCCTGTTTGGTGGCGGACCCGCTGCCCCTGGGTCCGTTTTTTTTATTCTTGATTTTTTTTTTTTCTTGAACCAGCCCTCGTTGCCTTTTAAGAGGGCGGCCATGTTTTCCGTTTGCGGATCGGCTCCCGTCGAGCCTGCCCAGTTTTTCCGGCGAACTTCTTTTTTTTCGGTATGTTTCTCGAAGGGCAGGGGGGCATGGACGACGGGTCGAGTCACCTTTTTTTTTCAAACCCCCAGAGTTTTCGTCCACTTTTTTTTTCGGACTCCGTTCGTTTGGCTTCGCTTATTTTCGAAGGAATCTTTTTTTTCAACCGTCCCGAGGTTGCCCCTCAGCTTTTTTTTTTTTTTTGGTCTGGGTGGCTTTTGGGCGGGGTTTCCGGGGAGGGCCTGCACGCTCTTTTTCCTGGCCAGGATATTCCCTTGTCCTCGGTTTTTTTGCCCCTTGAGGTCGTTTTTTTCCACCACCGGGACAGTTCGCCAGGGCCCGACCTGCCTCCTTACTTACTCTTCTTGTCCTTCCCCCCCCCCCGCCTTTCCCGTGCAGAACATCGAGGCGCGGAGGTCTTCCCGGTGATTCATTCCCGGTTCCTTGGATTTGCGCAGGGCCCTTCTTGTAGAAGTGAAGTTCATTGGGCCTGAGTTCCGAATGGCCGGGGATTTTGGAACGCCACTCTCTTCCGCCGAAGAATTTTCCTGGCCGGTCCCCCTTTTTCGACGCCTTTATTCCCACGGGTCCTGTGGGGCTAATACCTTTAGTTAACCCTACCCACACGGGCAAACAGACTTTCTTCTCTCTCTTTTCCCCCCTCTCCCTTTTTGTTTTTCTCTCCTCCTTTTGCCCCGGTGGGTGGGGCATGGAGGGGACGAAGAGTCTGGAAGCCCTGCCTTGAAAAACCCTCTTTTTCTGCCCCTTCTTCGTCGTGAGCGCTGTTTGTCGCCGTGATACCCGTTCATCTTCCCGTCCATTGGGACTTCCTTGTGGTTCGTTTTTTTCTTGGATCCCCCTGCCGACCTTTCCACCTCGTCGTGTTCCTGATAACCCCCCGCCCTCGACCTCCGGTCCCGGCCCCCCTTCTCTTTTTCCAGCCCTTTTCAAAGTCGTTTCTTCGTTGTCGTTCGTCCTACACCCAAGTCGAGGGGCCCATGCTTTTTTCCGAAAGTTTCCTTTGGCGCACTTTTTGTTCCTTTTTTTTTCCCTCGCCCCCCGTCCACACCTCTGTTCGCCCGCTTTAGTATAGGCCGGGCTAAGACTTACTTCATTTTGTTTCCCTCCCCGCCCCCCCGAGAAACCCCCCAAGCAGATAGCCCCTTCCTACCTTTCTTCGTGAACCCTCGCTGGTCTCCTCTTTTCCCCTTCCTTTTCCTTTCTTTTTCTACTCTTTCCCCGGCTGGAAGGCCGCTTGTTTGAAAACGTTCGTATCCTCCCTTCACCGCCTCCAGGTCTTTCATGACCAATTCTCTTGTCTGGAAAGCCGACTCTTCTTCTAGACACTTCCCCAGTGCAGATGGATCTTTCTTCTTTCCCGGCGCCCTCTTTTTTCCTGAACAATTTTACAAGTGTGGCTTCCGTTGGATCTGCGGATGGTTTCTGGTTCAGCCCCCCCCCTGCATAGGTTTCCCTGACTTCGGGTAATGTCCTTCTTTTTCGGGGCCTTTCGCCAACGAGGGCATTCCCCACCATTAGGCGTCTTTTTCTGAAGCGTGCGGGCAGTTCCTTTGCCTTTTTTTTTTCCCATTGTGAGTTTTTTCTTGACCATTGTCATTGTTGTTTTTTCTTTCCCAGGCGTTGGTGATTTATGCGCGTGATCGTGCGCCGATCCCCGTCTGACCGGATCCCCGCCCCCCCCGACCAGGGTCTCTGTGGATTCTTTCGGAGACAGAGTTCGTCAGTAACGCAGTGCACCTTTTTTTTTGGGCCCCCCGGTTTGTGCCTTTTTTTTTTTTTTTCTTGTTTTCGTCTTGAGGCAGGCTGACAAATTTGAGTTCCGGGGTCTACTCCCACTTCCCCCGGGAACCTTTCTTTCCCAGGAAGGAGGAATTAACTTCTTTCCAGATTTTCAGGAGGTTAGTGCTTTTTCTCGTTTTCAGTTTCTGACTAACAATTAATTAGATTTTTTCAGTCCCCCGTTTCCCTCTTCCACTTCCCCCCTATTTCCTGGCTGTACGACGTGCTGAACAATGGTTCTATCAATTTGTCCGTTCCCGGTTCTACGTGATTGTGCAAACGATTGCTGAGGGAAAAGGCTCGTTTTCTTGACTTCCTTGTTCCCCCTTTTTTAAGACCCCCCCTTTTTCAAGGTTTCTCTGGGTGGACTCCTTTTCTAGTCCCGTTTTGTGCTTTCTGGACGTACTTCCCTTCTGGATGTTCTTTTCCCCTGATCTCCTCTTTTCATGCCTGTAAGTTCACTCACTCACCTTCTTTTTCGTGGGTTAAATGTTTCCTGGCAGAGGTTCCAGGCCCTTTTCTTTCAACTATCCTTCCGGCATTCTTTTCCCCCCACGGAGAAGTCCATGGTGAGTAGACTCCTTCATCGCCGTTCTTTTTTGCTTCTAGAGCTCAAGGTTCGTCCTGTATTTCCTTTTGACTGCTGTTTAAGCACCGTTGCCTGCTGATTTTTTTTCCTTCTTTTCTTTTCACTTATGTTCTTTTTTTTCGGAGGTCTTTCGGGACGTTTTTACCCTCTTTCCGCCCAACGTCAACCGGCTTTTTTCTACAGAGACCCGGACTTACACTCCCCCCCCCCTCATTACAACGAGGTTCCCCGATATTAAGATTTGGGTTCCCCCCTTCCCTTTTCGGTTTTCCGAGAGCGGCCGTCCTTCTCGTTTTTGGAACCTCCCCCGCTTGATTTTTTTGTGTGTTTTTTTTTTTTGTTTACCGGTCTTATTGGGAGGTGGCGTCCTTTTCTTGGTACCCTCCCCCCCCCCGAAGAACCCCCCTCCTTTCGTTCCAATTTTGTGCCCCCTTGCTGATGAAAGTGTGGAAGGGTTTGTTTGACTTTCCTCCGTCTGGTGTTCCCCATTTTCAAGTTCGTTATAATAATCTCCTGAGACGTTCAGGGTGTGTGAGGCGCCTTTTTTCAAACCGCATCGTCGGAATGTCTCTTCTGCTTTTTCCCTGAGTTCCCACTGTTAGTGGAAGGGCTCCCCCCCTCCTGAGGAGCGTAGAGACCCACCTGCTCCCCCTTTTGCTTGTCGCTCGATTTTTAGCGGGGACCTTTGTGTGAAAATGATGGTGGCCTTCCACGCCGCCCCCCGGACGCGCCTCTTTTTCTGCCTCAGCAATTCTTTTTTTTTTTTTAAATTTTTCTTATGGTTTTTTTCCCTGGCCTTGGTCCCTTTCCCCATTTGTTCGTGACTTCCCCAGGAACTTCTGTGTTCTTCCTTTTTTTAAGTCAAACCTTTTCTGGACCAAGCACTTTCCGCCCGCCGTTCCACACACCTCCCACTGTGGGGGTTCTAGCGAGGTTTTTGAAGGATGCTTTCCAACTTACCCCCCCGTGTGTCCGTTTTTTTCGTCTTTCTGTGCGGTTTTTCCCCCCCCAGGTTCCCTCTCAACGTACCGGAGATCTCCTTTTTGGCTTCCCGGAGGAGGACTGCTCCTCCTGCGGTTTTTTTTTTGCATCCTTTTTCACTGGGTTTTTTGCGTTGCGGGCTTTTGAGGCGACCCTAATTGTTCCTTTCCGGGCACGATTCTTTCCCGTCCCTTCTTTCAGTGGGCGCTATCACACTTCGACCGTTGGGCAGCTCGGGGGGACTTTAAGGAGTTCGCTCTGTTTGTTTTTTCCCCTTTTCGATGATACTTTTTCTGATTTTTTCCCCTAAGTTAGGGCCCCGTGGTTAGAACGCCGAACAACCACGGGGCCTCTTCAAAACCTCCCACGCTGTGTGCGCTTTTTTTCTCCCGTTTTTTTTGCCCCCTTTTCACTCCCTCCGGCTTTCCCCTTGGTGGACGAGAGTGGTTTCCTTCCACCTTTTCCCGCCCGCTGTTCAAGGTTATCCTGCGCCACACTCTCTTCCTTATATTTTTTGCCTTTCTTAACCTGGCACATCCTTTTCTCCATTTACACTCTTTTTGTGGAGTGTGGCCCAGTACCCTGTTTTGATGTACTCTTCCCTGCAGTGGACAGCCGCATTCCCCTGAGGCGTTGCGCAGTGGTCCCCAAATTTTCTTGTCCTGGCTCCACACTTCGGTTTTTTTTTCTCGGTAACGGTTTCATCTTGGGCGTCGGAACTTTCTGAAGCGTGCGTTAGGAGTTCGGGGGGTTTTACCCCCGGGCGTTCGTAGGAGTTTTTTGGTCCCCTTTTCTTCTTTCTGATTTCCTTCATGCATTTCCCCTTTTGGCCCCCCCCCCCTTCGACTAATTTTCCGTCGGTAAATGAGCCCCCGTCGGCGTCTTTCGGCGGCCCCGCCTCCACCAGCGTCGTTTTGGTCCTTGCCCCTTGTTCATCACCTTGTGCGCTCCTCCTTGCCCCCCCGAAGGTACGGCAGAACTGGTTAGTGGGGCGAGGGATTTCGCGCCTGGGTAGCCTCTTCCCTGAATCCCCCTTGGGAATTTCCCCCTAGAAACTCCTCCCCCCCCGAGCGCCTCAACTCGATCGGGCGCCGTGGGCCCCTCAGCGACAGCAGGCTAGACCCCCTGGTCGCCCCTTTTTTTTTCTCTCTTTTGGACTTCCAGGGCGAGGAGTGGGGTGCGCCCCGTGACCAAGATTAGGCGGACCCCCCCACGCTCTTCCCTTGCTTCGCCCTTTTTTTTCCCCCCTTTTCCCTCAAGTTTTCCCCCCCCCCAGACACCGCCAAGAGCTTATTCCCCAACGTTTACCTTTCTGGATAGGCCGAGGCGGCCCCCCAGGACATTGGGGGCTTTTTTTTTTTGCATTTTCCCAGACTTTCGTTCAGACGGGTCAAACCCCCCCCCCGGCGGGGCCGCGGGGTGAGGAGCGGTAGTTCTTTTGACTTTTTTCTCTTTTTTTCTCACAGTCGGTGGGCCTGGCTGCTGACCCGCTTTGAAATGCCCCCCTGTCCAGTAGTTTTTGCGCAGTATAGCCCCCTTTTCGGCCCTATGGAGGTTTTTCCCTCGGCTTTTTTTGCCCCCGGACCGCGAACTCATGAGTAGTATATTAAGGACCCTTATACTGGCTTGGGATTTTCCACATTCCCTTGGGACCCCCCCCCTTGGGTAAACGAACAGTGTATGGATTTTTAGTACTCCCGGACGCTCCTTCCCATAGCCGGGAAATCCCTTTTGCACCCACAGCCTCCCTTCAAGTTTGCCTGCGCGGCCCAATGACGGCCCTTCGATCGGACACCTGATTGGCGAGTCCCGCGCTTCTTTTAATACTAGAACTTTTTCCTCCTTTTTGGCGGTTGTTGATCAAAGTTCTCAGGCATTTGGTCTTTTTTCTCCTTCTTTATACTCGCCGTTTGCAGCTTTATACTATTCACTAGCCACCAAGTGCTCCAACTCGAGGATACCCAAAAAACTTTAGCTTAGAATCACCTTGGCCTTTACTCTTTCTTTTTTGGGAAGTTTCGAGTTTTGTGAAACTGTTTTCACAGCCTTTTTGTCGCCCCCGCTTCCCCCCTAAGAAGCCCCAGACGGGCCTTATTAGAGTTACCTCCGGCCCCCCTTTCGATCTTTTCTTTGCGGAGCATGAAGGAACAGTTGCGTCTTTCCCCGGGTCCCCCCCCCCTCGTGGTCTTCTTCTAGACACCTTCCGGGGAGTTCCCCACTACCCTTTGCTTTTTTTCAATCGTTTGAAGATCAATCCCTTTTTTTGTCCCCCCCCCCCTTTTTCCGACGACTTTTCCCATTGCAGCAAATCCGTTTTCCCGCCCCATCGCCGTTTCGTACCCTTTTCGCCGCCCGCTTGTTCTTTGACTTGTCGCGAAACACGCCCCCCCCCCCCTCTGCCCTTTGATTGCCGTTTTTTGTCAGGCGGGACGCTTTTTCATGCCCCGCGGCCTTCCCAGTCTCCGGGGCCTCGACCCTTTCTCTCTGTCCCCCCACGCTCTTGGCACTGAGGACGTTGAAGGGTCCTTTTCTCTTCCCAGAACTCCCTTGGCCTGTTTCCCCCCATGTTTTTTTCTTCCGTCACCTCCTTTTGCCGTCCGGCGGAGCATTTTCCCCCCCATCTTTCCCCCAAACCCCCCCCTTCTTCTCACGGAGACTTCTCTCCTACTTTCCTGTTCCTGCCCCCTAGCGAGTACTTCTACCAGGTGACTGGTGGAAGGCCCTTGTGCGAACAGCGGAACCTCGTTTTTCACAAATTTTCTTTTTGCCAGGGACCAGATTTTTTTCTTTGTTGACCCCTCCTTGCCGTTTTTCAATTTCCCGAAAGAACCCTGTGAAGTTCTTGCGCTTTTTTTCCCCTTCCCCCTGAGATCGACACAAGGTCTTTTTGGTTCTCTGAAGTATGCTTCAAGATGGTCTCGGGGCCCGTCCTTTTCCGTGCTTTAGCTTAAAAGGTCCCAACCCCGAGCCCATTTGCCAAACCAGCGAGAATGAGGGACGCAGTTCGGCGGTATATGCTCTGTTTTCTCCTCCCTGAGTCGGAGTTTTCCCCGCGTTTGGCTTTCCGTCTTTGAGATTGATGCGGCGATGGGGGTTTTGACGGGATTCTGCGCCCCTTTTTCTAAGGATATTAAAGTTTCTCTTTTTTTCCTGACGATGGATGGGGTTGTGGTTGCCTTGCGGCTTTTACCACCCCCTC
>Ga0179593_1290725_pt1 | contig 28784 bp, 51 predicted proteins | sample CZODoug2_1_08_16_FD_185931 | JGI IMG/M metagenome (GOLD analysis project Ga0179593, IMG submission 185931) | Vadose zone soil fungal communities from Angelo Coast Range Reserve, California, USA - CZODoug2_1_08_16fungal (PacBio error correction) | ecosystem: Environmental > Terrestrial > Soil >... | reverse complement strand
ATTTTATAACCTTCCTCCTTTCGGTTTTTTTTGCCTTGTGCTTTCTAGCCTCTCCGTGTGGCTGCAAAAAGGTCTTTGGCTTCGCCTGATGTTCATCTTTTCCCTCTCCAAGCCATCTCGATGGGGGGGCCCTGCCCAGAACTTTTTTAACACGAGGTTCCTGTTCCCCTTTTTTTTTTTTCTTTCTCTCTCCGGTTTTCCTCTTTTTAACCCAAAACCTGGTCACCCCTTACGCCTTACGTTTGGGGACCGTTTGACCTTCTAGTGTCCCAAGGACATCAAATTGTCCCTGCTTTTTCCTCTTTTTGCCTTCCATGCCGTGCGGGACTTTTATTGGCCCAGGAACCATTTTTTCGCCTTGGTCCGTGGAGCTCTACGGTGTTTTGCTTTTTGTTCTCCACTTCTTTGTGCCTGTTTGATTTTCTTTTTTTCCCCCCCGATGTCTCCATTCCTTGCTTTTTTTTCCTTCAACCAGTGATGTAGACACCTTTGCGAAGTATGTTTTTCTTGCTTTCCTCTTTTTTTTTTTTTTACCGCTCGTTACCTTGGCTTACTTAACTTTTCCTTCCTTGATTCCCTCCAGTTTACCCGTTTCGTAAGTTTTTACCCCCAACCCAAGATTAGGCTCTTCCTATCCAGGGTCTTTTAAAAAATGACCCTTCCAGTCCTTATTCCCTGCTTTCTTCTCTCAATGAGTGACGGTTTTTCCGTCCCTATTTTTTTTTCGGTCTTTTTTTTTGTCTTTCCCACTTTGATTTTTTTTTTCTTCTGTTTTTTTTTCTAAGGTTTTTCAGGCCCCCCCTTTTTTTCTTTCCCCGTTTTTTGAGGTGCAAACCCACCGTTTTTTTTTGTAACCCCTTAACGTCCCAGTGTAACTATCCCCCCTGGGACCGCTTTGTTTCTTTTCGTGCAACTCTTTGCCGATGTTTCCTAGAGTTCACTCGTTTTCCACCCCTGCCCCCCATGCTTCCTTCAACCCTCCAAAGACATTTGGTAACAAATACGGTTTTTTTGGATTTTATCGGTCATCCCCCCCCCACGCCTTTCTCATGTGCTCTATTGGTTATTCACTTTCTGGGTTTTGGTTCTTGTGACGAGGTTTTTCAGCACAGACCATTCTTTCTTCACGTATTTTTTTTTCAATTCCGGGTTTTTTCTCGTACCTTTCGCTTGGGCTTCCAAGTCGATCGATGTTTTTTTTTTTCTTTTTTTTTTTTCTCCCTTCGTTTTTTTGCGTCCTTTGTCACCGACCCGTGATGGTCTTATTGACCTCACCCCCCTCAACACCGTTCCTTTTTTCCCCGGTTCAACCCCAAAAACCCTTGGGTGATGGAAAACCACCTTTTTTGACTTCCCCAAAGGTCCTTTTTCTTCTCCTTTTGCCTTGCTGCCCCGATAGGTAGCTTAAATCCTTCTTCCCTTTTGCCGGGCTTTCTCCTGATTTAGTGTCCCTTTTTTGTCTTTTTTCAATGATGTTACTCCCATCTTCAGGGCCACAATCTCCCCCTCCCAACGTTAAGTTGCTTTTCAAGTACCAGCGTCCTGTCCTGTTTTGTCTGTTTCACCCCTTAAGTTGAGATTTCACCCATAACTATAACGATTATCCTTACCTTTACTTTTCTCTTTTGTCTTCCCTTCCCCCCCCCAGATAGATGTGGGTAGTTGATCGTTCCTTCAATACAGGTGATTAATTCCCCATCGCCTTTTACCCTCTTGGGTTTCGTTTTCACTTTCCCTCTCCTCTCTCGGTTTTTACGCCCTCACTCCCCCCCCCCAAGGAGCCTTTCACCCAGGTCTTCACTTTTCTGACCTTTCTTGTCCCTATGTCAGGTTTGTGAAAACAGTGCCCCAGTCGGCTTTTCTTCCCCCCAAACTCCCCGTCTTGCTTTTACCCTTTTCCTAGTCAGGCAAAGCACAACGTCTTTTGCGGTTGGTTTGCATACGCTTTGTGCAGTTTTCCCAACCCAATGTCCCAGGTCCAACTCCCCCCCCCCTTTCTTTGACTTGAACAGGTTGACCTCAACGTCATTTTTATTCCCCTTAATCAATCAGTTTCACTCATTCTTTGAGTCACCCCGTTTTGCTTTTTTTCTCCTAAGACCCACTGGCACGCCGTGCCTTCCCATTCCACCCCGCTTTTCTGTTTTTCTTCACCCCATGTCAAGACGCTTATTCAGGTCTCCAGTTGCTTTTTTTTCCGTCCCCCCCACGCATGTTTTTTCTGTGGCTTTGAAAAACACCCGGGATTTTTTTTCACCCCGTCTATTTGCGACCACACCAGGCTTTTCTTTTTTGCCTTCCCTTGGACCCCCAAGCACCTGTGTGTACCTGGCCTGATGACTTCATCCCTTTTTTTTTCCCGTCATTTTCTTGCTTTCCTGGCTTCCAGTAATCGATTTTCCTCTTACTTTTCGGTGCCCTCTCTAGTTTGAAAGATTTATACCTCATGCCAGGGGGCCTGCGCTTTTTCCAGCACCCTTGTTACTCTCTGTCTCCCTTTTTCTCTACAGCGAATGGCCGTTGTTTAGGTTCCGTTTTTCGCACTCTTTTTTCGTCTATGAGGAGCTGAACCCTCTTTGGGCTTTCCTTTCCTAACTCCCTGGGTTATCTATACCCCCCACCACGGACTTTTTTCTTTTTTCTGACGACTTATGTCTGTTTAGTGAGATTTCCCCACCACCAAATTCTCTCTTTCCCTTTTGCTTCCACTGACGTTTTTGTTTTTTTGCTCATAGATTCCATTTTTTTTTTTTGAACTGCCCTTTTCTTTTCCTTTGCATTTTTTTCTCCCGTGTGTTCGTGAGTGCCCACCCCCCAAATGAAGATTCTTTTTTTGTTACGTTTTTTCTTTACCTTCTTTCTGGTTTGATTAATTTTTTCTTTCTGAAATCGTTTTCGTGGACCTTGCTCTCCCGTGTTGTTTTCAGTCCCCAGTATTGCCCTTTTGCGCATATTTCGTCCCTTTCGTAACCATCGATGGGACCTGGTTTTTCATCCAGCATAGGAACTTATAGTGATGTTGTCCTTTCAGGTCTAATGTACGTTTTTCTTAAGAGATCCCCTTTTGTCTCGGGGCTGGTGGGGTGACCCATTCCCCTTGCCACTTCCCTCTTTTTTCACGTGTCTTCCGTTTTTTGCCGTATTGATCGGTGTCCATTTCCAACTTGTTTGACGTTTTCTCTTTTTTTTTTTTTTTCGGTTGGTGGGCACGTCCCTAGCAAAAAGGAAGTTACTGTCCCATTCTTGATCCCTTTTCCTTGCAAGCCCTTGTTCCTTTCGTCCTTTTCTTTCCACAATGGTGGTTCATTACCCATCCTTCGCTTTTTATTCGATTTTAGGACCCTTGTTTGTTTCATTCGGATTCCATAGTCGTGACCACTTTTGACTCCCCTATTCTGTTCTCTTTTCAAGTCAGGTTTCTTCTTCCATGATCTTGTTTTTTTCTGCTTCTTGTTGTTTTCCGTTGTCAAATTCCCATTAGGTTGGGCAGATCTTCTCGCTTTTTCTTTATTTTTTTTACATATGTTGTTTCCTTTATTGCTTCTGCATCGGGCGTGTCCCCTTTTGATTTTTTTTGATCTTTGTCAGTTTTACATTTTCAATCATTGTTTCTTCTTTTCTGCTGGAACCCTCTACCTGGCTTGGGGGGTTTCTGAAACCGTCTACCTCGAGTCACCGCGTGTAAAGTACCATTCTTGAGGGGCCCTGGCTTCGGCTGGGTTTTGGGGTTTTGTGGTCGTTTCAATACTATTTTTTAGGACGTTTTTTTATAGGACAAGTCCCAACACAAAATCAAAACAACAAACATCTTTGACACACCCCCATGGACCCTTGTCAGATTGGCTCTTTGTTTTTTCCTGCATTTTCTTTTTTGCGTAGATTTTCCTCAGTTTAGGCATATTTTAAAGTTCTCCCCCGCTCCATTTTCCCCTGTGAGTTGTTATTTATTTTTTCGTGTTCTCGTGATCGGCTTCTTTACCCCATTTCGTCCTCGTTCCTTTCCCTTCAAAAGTTGGCCCCGAATTTTTTGACAGGAGTTTGATTTTAATATTCTCTTTTTTTCTCCATCTTGCTGTTTGTTTCTTTAGGCTTGCATCCGTTAATCATTCAAGGTCCTGTGACTACCGGGTTAGTTATTACAAAAATGGTGACTCTTGTTTTTTTTTCCATAGTTCCCCCCCTTTGTTGTGGAGTTGCTTTTTTTTCTATGATCCAGTTTTTTCCTTTTCCCTTCCCCAAACACCTCTCCCCGTTTTTTTCTTGGAAAAATATTTTTTCTTCTGCCAGTCTTTTACGTTTTTTTCCCCAGTGACTTACTTTTATTTTTTTTGATGTTCCTTTTTCCCAGTACCCCTTTTTTGACCGATAAGGACACTCACCTACGAGGAAACTGGAGTTTTAGGAGAAAGGGGTTTTTTTTTTTTTTTTTTGGGGTCCTTACTCCCAGTCGACCCGTTTTGCTTCGATGAGGGGCCAACCGTTACTACTGCGTCGTCTAGATTCTGTTCTGGTTTTGACCTTTTTCTCTTTTTTTCCCCCCACTTTTGGCCTATGAACTTTCAGTCTCCTGTTATCCAACTCCTCCTTGTTTCGTCCTCTTTCCCCAAGCACTTCCAAACCCACATCCCTGGGTCATTTTATTTGTTCTTGGTGCATCTAACTTCTTCCCCCCGCCGTTTCTTTTTTTTTAGGTCGGTCTCCCCTTTTACTCTGGCGCTTTCCCCAAAAGAACGGGTTCCCTCTTCGGTAGTCTGGCCTTGTTCTTCCTTCCCTGTTTTTTTCAACTTTGTTTTTCCCCCCTTCCTGTTCAGACCCCCACTTTTCCCGTCTCAGAACCCCCAGCACCTTTTCCCCCTCGGTCTTTTCCTTTCCCTTTCAAAAATGGTCGGGTACCATTTCCGACCGGAAGGCGTGCTGGCCCCCCTCTTTTCCTTAGGTTTTGGCCTCCCGTTCATAGGCTAGTCTTTCTCCCTGCTTTCATCCTGACCTTTTCCCTTTTTTTTTTCGTCCCCAACGCTGTTTTGTTTGGTTTTTTCTTTTCCGGCACTCTTTTTTTTTTTAACGGTTTTATTGGTTAACTCTTCTTCTTTTCCTCCCTTTCCCAAGGAAGTCCTCGGACCTTCTGGTTCCTGTTTTTTGGTATCCGTAAAAGTTTGGGGGACACCAAACTTTTCTCCCTGTCATACCTTTTCTTTTTCTCATACGTCCTTTTTGTCTAAACCTTCTATTTCAACCGTTATTTTGCGTCATGCCGCCAGGAGTTACTATCCTCCGCCGCCTTCCTTCTTTTTTTTTTGCCACTATTTTTTTTGACTCCTTGGCCCTTCTCAACAATTAGTCGGCCTCAATTTTACCACGTCGCTGGTTGTTTAGAGCTTTACTCTGTCATTTGACATTGTCTTCCCCGTTTCCCTTGTTTGGTTCTTTTTCCTTTTCACTTTTTTACTGCTTTTTTCCGTGAAAAGTTCATTTTCCTCAAAACATGCACTTTTACTGTGGAAGGTCACATACGGAGTTTATCTATAGTTTCGTTTGTTGCACCGCTTTTCCCCTATTTTTACTAGGCTTTATTTTGATTCTCCTTGGGTCTTTTTTTCCCTCCATTTTATGTGGTCATTTGAGAGTGGTCTCACTTCGTGAAACCTGTCAAACATTTCTCCTTCGGATCTTTTATCTTTCCCCCCCCCTCCGGTTGTCTTTTTTTTTAGATTTTTGTCTCCCACTTCTCTACCTGTATTCTTTTGCCCTCGTATCCCCGTACTCCCCCGTATGTCCCCCCTGGGACCTTCTTGGCGGGAATTCTGGACCCCCACGGCCCTCCAAGCCCCGATTTACTTTTGTTCCTTCTTTCAACCTGTGCCCTATGCTGTTTTTCTACCTGGTTTTACCGAGGCCACCCCTTTTTACACATTTTCTTGGCTTCCCCTCCCTTTGCCTGGCAAAAAATCTTGGTGTTGGTTTTCCCCCAATTGGTCTTTTCCCTTTTTTTAAATCAGGATTGTTGTTTTCCCACGTTTTGTTTTGACTCATGTCCTTTACCCTTATCTTTCTTTTTAGAAGGTCACCGGTGGATCGTTTCCCCATGTTTTTTTTTTTTGATCTTTTTTTTTATTCTTCTTAAGGGTCCTGCTTTTTCCGTTCCTGCCCCGTGTTTAATTTCGGTTGTTAGTCTCCCTTTCCCCTTTGGGGGATATTTGGTCCTATTTCTCAACTTTGGCATTATTCTCAATCTTTTTCTTGTGTTTTTTAATTGGGGCGTTAGTGTTTTGTTTTTGAATTCTACTTTCTGCTATGTCCTCTTTACTTGCCCCGTTTTTTTGGTGAACCCTGCCCACCCCTCCTTTCCTAATCGGGACACTTTTTTAGCCGTTTCCTCCTAACCCTACCCCCCCGTTTTTGTCGCCTAGTATTAACGGGTCAACCTTATAGTAAATTGCTCTCCTTGTGCCTTTTTCATGTTGGAACTTTGATGATTTTTGCGTTTCATCAGTTGCCGCAATTTCTGGATCTGTCCCCCTCCCTTCCTTTGGTTCCCCTTTTTTTCCCACATTTTTCTTTTTATTGCCCAAGCGGTTAGGGTTGCGAGGGAAAGCCCCAGTGCTGATCGGACAACTACCACTTTCCCTGTTTTGATATTTTTCCCCTTTTTAATTTACCCCGACGGACTCCAGGTTTTTTGGTCTTTTACGTGATGTTTTCCTCGTTAAGTTTCCTGGGGCATCGAACACGCCGGCCGCTGGTTGTTTCCAACCATGTTTCCCCCGAAAAAACTGTCCCTTTCATTGTTTTTGGTCAAGAAACTTCACTACAGGTCTTGCATGGGCATCTGCCCTGTTTGATTTTTTTCCTTCCAGGGTTTTTTGGGCCTAGGTTTCCGGGTACCGACCCCTTTCCCAATAGCCCCTTCCTGCTCATTGTGGTTGTTCCTCCTTTTTTGCTCGCAGTTTTTTTTGGGGGACTTTCTTTCCCGCCCCCCCCCCCCCCACAGTCTTAATTAAGCTTGTCCTTTTGTTTCTCGTCCTTTTTTAGTATTTTTTTTGCCCACTTACTTTATTTTTGTCCCTGTTTTATCCCCCTCCCCCTTCAACTTTTACAGGGCACACAGGTTACCCCCACAATTGTTGTCTGTTCAAAACCCCCTTTGGGTCACCACCGGTTCAGTGTTTCCTGATTAAGGGGACCCCCTTTTTTTTTTCGCTCCCGTCCGGTTTTTTCAGCTTTTTTCTATGAACCCCCTCTATTACCCCTTTTTTTTTGTGCCCCTTTGGCGAGTTTCTTTTTGCTTGTATTTAGTGGACTTGGATGTATACGTGCATTTTCTTTTTTTTCCGGAAACGCCCTTCCTCTCTGTACTTTAGTTCCTGTGGTTTGGGTTCTTTTTCAGCTTTTCTTTGTTTACCGCGGCTCTTGAACTAGGACGATTGTTTGGCATGCTCTCTCTTACCGCTTTTTTTTTTCATTGCTCCTGTTACTGGAGGGATCCCATGACTTTCCTCTGGTAATACTTCGTCCCCCTTTTTCCACTTAATTAGTGAATCCAATGCCTCTGTTGGTCCCCCTTACTGTAACCGCTTCTGCTTTTCCTTTTTTTTCTAGCACTCTTTTTTTTCTTTTTTCCCTTTTGATTTTTTACTCATCCTTTTCCCCCACAGACCCCACACTTCAGCAATCTTTTCAGCTTTTTTTATTAGTTTTTTTCTTCTTTTTGGAACTTACAAGGTTTTGGGTTCCCTTGTTTCTCACCAAACTGAAACTTGTTATTCTTTGGTTTTTCACCCCCGAAATGGTTGCCTCATTCTCTTGTCCTGTTTTACCCACTTTGCACCTTCTTTCTTGGCCACATCCCACCCCCCTCCTTGGGCGGGATTACTTTCTCTTTCCCCAAAACCCGCTTAACAAAATCAATTCCCACCTTGAGTTTGTTCCCCCCCGTCACCGACCTTCCTTCCCTGCCCAATTTCCTGTCTCATTGTTCCCACTTTTCCGTGTCTGCAGCCCCCCCCACTTATGTTCCCATCTTTCTGCCGACCCCTTGACCTCCCCCCTTTAACCGGTGCCCACCTCTGATTTTGGTCCACCCCCGTTCGTCCGCTCCTGATATCCCCGCTTTTCTGTGGTGTTTTGTTCGGGGGTGTTGGGTGGGTGGGGGGTGGGTGTTGTTGACCGACTGGGATCTGTTCCTTTTGGTGACCTTTTTTATTTTTTGTCTCTAACCCCCCCCCAAGGGGGTTTTTTTTGGCTTCCTCCTTTTTTCTCTTGGTTCCACAAAAGTCCTTTTCCGTCCTCTGTCCGTATGCCCGCCCCCCTCCCCATTGGCTTCCTCTTTCCCCCAGGTTCCACTTTCTCTGACTGCTGGTGGTTTGCCCTCTTTTTCCCTGACTTCTTCCCTTGTTTATTGAGTGACGCTAGGTTCAAACGCACTTGTCCATTTTCCTCGGCCTCCCTCTTTTTTACCCAGCGCTCAATTGAAAAACCAGTTTTTCTTTTCTTCCGTCTCTTGCATGATTTTCTTGTACGCATGTGGGCCTACTTCCCTATCTCTTGAATCCCAGAGCAATTAGTTTTTCGGATCCTTCCGCCACCTCCTTCTTTACTCCAGTTCCCTAGATGTTTCAAACCCCTGCTTTTTTTTTTTCCTTGTTCTTTTTTCGGTGGCGACGTGTTTTTCCCTTTCCAGGATTCTTTTTTCCACACCCCTTTCTTTCTTTCCTTCTTTTTCCTCCCTTTTTTTTGTTTTTGAGATGCTTATGGTTTCTCCCTTCGTTTTTCCTGCTCTTTTTTCAGGGGCTCCGAAAGAACCCCTTTTCTGCATTTTTTTTTTTTTCTCCCTCTAGGGTGTCGTTTTTTACCGGATGTCCCTAGATCTAGCCCAGAGTCTGGACTTTTTGTTTCCCCCTTCCCTGTGTCCGCCTAGATGGTGCCCTGGTTGTCCCTCTTCTTCCCTTGTCTTCCATCCCTTTTTTTTTATGTTTTTCCTCAGAGGGAACCAGGATATGTAGTTTTGATCTTTTGTCCCTCTTCGGGATTTTCCCTGCTGAACTTTTTTTGCCCTTTTTCTCGCTACATTGTGGTCCCTACCCCCCCTCCTCCCCCGACAGTTTACGTTAACAACGGTTTCTTTCCCTGCCGATTAAATGATTTCCCTCCCCAGTTTTGACCCCTTGTTACCGGGTTCCTTCCTGGCGGACTCGTTTTTCCTCCCTTTGGCTCTTCTTCATCAATGTTCCCTCACCTTCTTTTAACTTCCCCAGAACCTTAACTCCATTCTCCATTCTCCGATTATTGAATGTTGTTTTTTTTTTGAAAATTTCCCTACTCACCTGGCTCTTCGGTTCATACTGCGTCCCACTCTCTCTTTGCTTGCGATCTAATTTTCCCGGGAGCCATTAATGATTTAAACCGCGCGCTTGTCTTTTTGTTCCCCTGTGCCTTTTAAACGTTTTCTTTTGTGATCTCTTGGGATTTTTTCTTTCTGATTTTTCTTTTCATCTTTTTCATCTCCTTAATTCTCCTCCTTTTGTTTTTTTTGTAATTCACAGGTTGCGTTCTCAAGACGGTAGTTTGACCCTCTTGAATGTTCTTTTTTTTTGTAGTCCAAAATTTTTTCTTTTTCGCCCCGTTTTTATGAGAGCCCCGTTGAAATTTTTTCTTTTTCCCTTTTCCTGTTTTCCCTTTTTTTGAGTTATTTCGTGTTTGCGTAAATACCGCTTTTTTTAGCTGCTTCCGTTTTCGATCCCCAACCCCCAACCCCAACCTGGGCCACCCTCCCCTCAAGGCTGGAGTAGGGCTTTTTTTTTCACTTAATTTCCCGTTAATTTAGACTCTTCCCTTCCCTTCTGATTGGTTTCTCTCTCTTCAAAAACTTCGTCTTTAAGCTATTTTCGACTGAATGACATTTCCGGTTCCTTGTGCAAGCCCAGTCCCCAGGCGTCCCCCTTCCTGGTTTTTCCCAGGGGATTTTACTTCCAGTCTGTGATTCCACCTTGATTTTTCCTCTCCTCCCCCTCGTGTTTTCCCTTCGTCTTTTTCTTTTCCTCCCTTTAATCCCCTTTTTCCCTGAGCCGAATTTTGTGACACGTGTTTTTTGAACGATCTCCCCCCACCCTTTTTGACTTTTTTCTTTTCATGGGGCCCCCACGCGGCTTCGGTGGTTGTATTTTTTTTAAGCTCTTTTTTTCCCACGGGGCCTGATCAGACCACCCCCCTGTTTTGTTGGTTCCCCCTTGGTCGGGCCCCCCTTTTCTCGTGCAAGGTGGTTCCTGTGCTGGTTGTTTCTTTGGTGCGGGGCGTTTCCCCCCCTCCATTAAAGTTTTTCGGGTTCCCCTCCTCTTTACCGCCCCTCCCCCGTAGGTGTCCCCCCCCCCCACAACCTCACACATAACCCTCTTTGTATTTAGGACCTGGGTTGTTTTTTTTTGGGGGTTAGCTTCCCTCCCCCCTTTTACGGCCGTGTTTCTGTCCCCCACCTCTTTTTCTTTTGTTCTCTTATTTCTTTCTTCCACGGAACCATATGGGAACCCCAACCGGCAAATGTTCCTCCCCGCATCCCATTCCCCTCCCCCCCTTTGTCCGACGTTTTTTTCTTCTTTTTTTTTCCTTTTTTGCTCACAACAATCCATTTCACCCTTTTTTTGATTGTGACTATCTCCTTTCCTTGTTCCATATGGATCGTAATCTTTTCCTTTTCTTCATGGCACCCCAGCTTCCAGTGTTTTTTCCCCCCCCTTTCGCTTGGGACACTTGGGGGACTGTCGGTTTCCCGTTTTTTTCCATTTGTGGTAATCAACATTTTTCTTTTTTTTTTTTTTTTTCCCCTTTTCCCTCCCCCAACCACCCCCCAGTTGACCATTTTTTCCTCTTTTTGTTTTTAAAAAGTAGGAAATGGCCCCCCTTCCTCCTTTTAGTCGGTTTTTGCCCACCCCTTCCCCTGTTGAATGGAAAATTTTCCCCCAGGTCCTTTTTTCTTCTTCTACATTCCCCGTCTCATTTTTCCTTCCTTTCCACCTACAGAGTTTTGTTTTTTGTTTTTGTTCCTTTCCCCGTTTCTCCATTTTTTTTCACACCTGCCTCTTTCCCTTTTCCTTCTGCCTTTTTGTCGTGACAGGGTCCTGCGTGATGACGCTTTCCCCCCACATGGGAACCCTTCTTCCCCCTTGCTTTTTTTAAATTAGTGCTTCAAGCTCCTTCTTTTTTCCGTAAATTGATTCCCCGAGAAGATTAGCAATTTCCTTCTCTTTCCCAATATCCCCCTGTTTTTTCCTCGCTCTTTTCCCCTGACAGCAAAATTAGGCTTCCAAATGTCCCCTCTCTCTTCTTCTATGGAAGGGTTTTTCGCTTGATTATTTGTAGATTAAACTTTTCCCCTTCTTCCTTTCTTTCACTCTTTGACCCCTTTTTTCCCTCTTCTTTTACATGAACAGGTGCCAATTTTTTTTTCCCTTTTTTCTCGGATACCTTCTCTTTCCGGTCATCCGCTTTGATTTTTGGAATCTTTTCTTTTTGCCTTTACCAGTCCTCCTGACGCCTCTCTCCCTCTGCCTTGCAAAGGGATCGGAGGGACTGCAGTTGGCGTCTTCATCCTACCAAGTTGGTTTTTTTTATTCTGATATATATTTCCCCTTTCCTATATTGTTTTTCTCTTAGTGTTTTTTATAGCCGCGCCCTTTTTGATTTTGCCTCTTTTTTTCTCTTCCAGGGTTAGCAAGAGTTTTTTTGAGTCCCCCTCCTCTCTCCGATTTTTTCCCCCTTTCCCGACTTTTTATATAAGCTGCACTAAATGTAAATTTTTTTTTTTTTGAAAACTCCCTTTTTTGTTGGTTTTAATCCTTTTTTTCCTTTTTGCAAACTTTTCCCCCCCACCCCCCAGGGAAAAGGAAAGTCAATAAACTGCCCCCCTTTTACCGAGGGCCTCATCTTCTCCTTTCCCGTGATCAGGCTTTCGAGGACCCTTTATTTTTGGCCCTTTCCCTTTTTTTTTGGGCATGTTCCCCTGGTCAGTTCTAGCCTTTTGGGTTTTTTCTTGACGCGCCTTTTTCCCCTTTTAGGTATTTTTTTTTGTAGATCTTTTCATCCCACGGATAGTTTTTTTTTCTCACTCAATTTCGCCTTTCTCCAAAGTTTTTCCTTTTGGCCTTTTGACTCCACTTCGACGCTTTTGACCTTCTCCTTCTCGAGTCGGTCACACGATCTCCCAACGTAAAATTTTTTTTCTTCAACGGTCAAAGGTTTTTTAACCTTCTTTTCCTAAGGGGCGAGCAGCAGGTTTCCTGCCAACATCGATCTATTTTTGCAGCCCGTTTCTTTTCCGGGGTTTCGGGAATTTTGTTTTCTCCCCCCCATTGTTACCATCCTTTACCGTTTCGTTTCTTAGTTTTTTTTTTTTCTTCTTTGTCCCTGGTGCCCAACCTGTTTCCCCTTTGCCGGCTTTCAAAACACGTTTTCCCTTCCAAATTTTAACACAAGTTTTTTTTGTTCATCTCCCCCTTCCGCTTTGGCTGGGTAATTGCCTTCCGTTCTCGTCTCCCGACAACCCCGCAAGCTGATTTCTTTTTTTTTTTCCCATGCAAGAACCTTTTTTTTACTTTTTTCCTTCGGGGCCAAATAAGTCCCCCTGCTTTGTCCTTGGTTTTGATATCCTTTTTTTCAATCTAATTCTTTTTTTTCCCCCCCTCTTACTTTGTCAGACCGGTCCCCACATTTCGCCCACAAGATGGAAGTTTTTTTTTTTTTCGTTCGTCTCGTTTCTTTTGCTTTTTGCGCAACCCAGTCGCTAGCTGGTTCCCTTTGTTTTTCCTCTTTTTTTCTGTCGTTATCCTTTCCCCAATGGGGGGTCAACGTATGGGTTGTTACGGGCCCGTCCTCCAAATTTTTCCCCAACCCGTATGGTCCCCACCGGTGAAAAACTGAGAGCCCCAACCCCCCTTTTTTGCCCGCGTTCCCCCCGGTCAGTTTTTTTATTTGTATTCAGTCCTTTGATGTTACCTTCCCTTAATGTTCCGTGCCACCCCCCCTCCTGTTGTCACGAGATCGTTCTTCGTTTCCCTTTGATGTTTCTTTTTCCTCTTGATAGCTCAGTACCCCATGGAAATGAGTATTTTGCTTTACTCCTTCTGTTTTGCCCGCCCGCATTGTTTTTTGTGTGCGCTCCCCTCTTCCCCTGATGCCGTTAGGATTCTTCGACCTTCTAATTGACCAATGTGGCCCTACGCTTTTCCCCCGTCTCGTTCTCCTCTCGTCAAGGTGCACTACCCGGAGTTACCACCTTCCTCTCCCCGCTCTTGCTCGGTTCTTTTTTTCCTATCCCTTTATAGGTACACTCCAACCGACACTTTAAAAAAAAACCCGGGCAGGCCCCTTTCCTCTGCCCTTATTTGAGTCGGCCGGTCAATTTCTTGTTTCTACCAACTCCCCCCTTTCTCGGGTTCCTAAGGAGGTTGCCTTGCTGGTCTTTTCCCCCCCTGCAATTTCCGTTTTGTCGCTCCCACCCCTCTTGCTATTCGTGATTTGCATATTCACCAAATTTCCCCCCTGGCCAAGCACAACATGCGAGAACCCGGGTTGGAAGTTTTTTTTTTTCAATTCCCTTTTTCCCCTCCCTGATTTTCCCAGTGTTGGGATGACTGACCCTTTATTTGTATCTCTAAGTTGCCCCCCCCGGAACTCAGGGCCTTCCAGGTAACTTGCTCCTTACACCATGGGGCGTTCATGTCCGATCCCTCTTTTCACAAGTTTGTTTGGAGTTACCCTTGTTGCCCCGCTCCCTTCTGCACCAAAGGTTTTTCCCCCGTAAGTCGATCCCGTTCAGCCCTCGTCGGGAGTGGGCCTTCACCCTCCCCTTTTTTCCCCTTCGATCAGGGGGATGGACCCTTTTCCTGGCAGGCTCGGAATTTTTTTTTGCTCGTCCACCCTTTGAAGTTTTGGTTTTTTCTCTTTCCACGTGTTCCCTTTTCCAGTCCCCCCTTCTCCCCAATAGTAGTTTTTTCTCTTAACCTTGGGCTCCTCTTCCCCTGTCCACGTTTGCCCTATTTTCTTTTGCACATTATCCCAGTTTTGCTCCTGCCGGCTTTTTTTTGAAATATAGACACTCTTTGCGCTTGTCTGTTTGCGCACCCTCCCCTTCTACTTCCCCCTTACATGGTGCTGATCCGAAACACCGATTATCTTTTCTGTGTTTTTTTCGTATCCCCCCCTTTTTGAGCGAGTTGGGACTAGTTTACTCCCCCACCAAAATATATCTCACCCCTTTTCCCCTCCGTGTTTGGTTTTCTATCGAGTTTCTTTTCTGTTTGAAGCTCGCCTTGTGTCCCGATTCCCATTTTTTCAGCCCAAACCCCTCCTTTGAGATCCCCCAGTTCTTTCAGCTTCCTTCCTTCTGACTTCTTTTGATGATTTTACTTTTTCTGACCAGAGTTGGTGCCCTTGGGCGGACTTTTTTCCTTCCCCTTAACTTTCTGCTTAGTCATTTTTCCCCATGGTTTTTTCCGGTGTTTGCTTGCCCCTTTGACAGGGACTTTTCTTCCCCCCGATTCCCGAAACTTAGTTTTTTCGCGTGTAGGTTTCTAATTTTTGATGTAAGCTTTTGATTTTCTCTCCCCCCCTTTGAAGTTTTGGGCCCTATTCCCCCCCTCCAAGTACTGGCCACCCAACTTTTTTATTGTCAAGATTCAACTGACGAAAAGACAATGTCTGTGTTTATGTGGGGATTTACTTTTCCCCCGAACTTAGTTCGACGAGTCTTGCTTTCCATCCCTTTGGTTTCTCCCTGACCAGTTTTTCCATGGGCAAGTCAACTCTGAAAATACTTTCGCAGGCCTTTTTTTTTTGGGGAAATCTCTGTCATTTTCCTTCGTCCCCCTTGCTTTTTCCTTTCTTGGGGGCGTGCGGACGACCCCCTCCTTTTATGCATCTATTTTCCACCAGCTTCTTTTCTGCCAAGGGGCCCCTTCGTGCCATAGTTTTTTTAGTTGCTTTTTCTTCTTTTACTTCCCCTTTATTTTTTTTGTTATGATATCAGTGCCTTTTCTGTGTCTTTGCTCCACATTTCCCCCATTCGCCTTGGCCCGGCGATGCGTCTTGAGGGGGGGTCCATTTCTTTTTTTCAGCCCTTGTTTGTTTTGTCGTGTGGTAGTTCCCCCGTTTAGTGCGCGAAGAGTCCATGACCTTTTCTTTTTGGGCCGCCTTTTTTTTTGGGATTTTCCTTGTTCCCGCGTTCACGGGTGATTCCCCTCCCCCCCCCCGATCGCTCTCCGGAAACAAAAGCCCCAAAACCCACCCACCCCCAAAACATTTGTTGACCCCGCTGCCTTTTGGCTCTGGTCGACATTATTTTTAGTTTGAAGATTTATTCTGGGTTGTAAGGCTGCCCTTTTTTTTTCCCCCGTCGGTTTCCCCTTGATAGGCGCTCGATTCCTTTTTCAGATTTTTATAGGGATGGCTGTTCCCATCCTACTCTTTCCATTCGAGCGACAGGTTGGACTTTTCCCCACTGGACCCTGCGTGGAGCTCCCGCTTGAGTTTTCTGATTGATGGATTCAAGCCGTATCCTTCCCCCTTCCCTGTCTACTCCCCGTTGGATGCGAGTTGCCCCCCTGGTACCCTGGAATTTTTTGATGTTTTTTTATACTTTTTACCCGGCGGTCCTTTTCCGTTTGGTTGGTGTTTTCAGTGTTTTTTTTTTCCCCCGGGGGGCCCCCCCGTATTACCCCTCCCCCCTTTTTGAACCGTTGGTCCCCGGCCCCCCAGGTTGTCCTTTTGGTTTTTTTTCAAATTGCGTACAGCAGGTTTCCCCCTTTTTGATTTGGCATCCTTAGTCCATAAACGTTCTTGTCCCCCCTATACCGACCCCCGAAACTTTCTCCGAAACCCCATCCCCCCCTCTTCAAGTTAGGTCAACGGGTTTCGCCGCGGACTTTCTTTTCAAAACTTCAATAGGCTTTCCGTATTTTGGTTTCGTCCTTTCTCGGTTCCACACAACACGCCCTTCATTCCTTTTCTTTTTTCAGGTGCATAATCCCCAGGGGCCTTTTCGTGCTTACTTTTTGACGTTTCAAAACCCCCCATTGCCAGGATTTTTCTTGTCCCTTGAACTCGCCGTCTTGTCCCTGATTGCCGTTATGACTCCCTGCATTCGTATTCAAACCCAGTCCCCTTTACCAGCGCGTCATTTGGAGATGGGCCTTTTTTTTTTCCCTCTTTTTCCCAGGTTCTTTTTTCCGTGAAGCCCCCCGGTTTTTTTTCTCGCCAAACCCTCAACTTGCCGTGTCATACTGGAACCCCCAAGTTTCCCCAGGTCCTTTGTCTTTCCTGGGTTAGTGGCTGGGATGACGATCGCGGCCTTCCCCAACGGCCCCTTTTTTTTATTCGCAGTTTTACCCGCGTTGTCCTTTTTCGGTATTTTCTTTTTCCCTTACTAACAAGGAGGGATTGTGTTTTTGTTGCTTTGGGGTTTCTGGTCTTTTTCTCTCCGGACTTTTCCTTCCCTTTTTTGTCAGACACAGGTGCCTGAATTGCTTTTTCTCTAGGGCGGCCACCCCCTGGCCAAACTTTTGAACCGGAGACAATTTGTAGCTTCCACATTTTTGTGGTTCCCCAAATCGCTACCAGTTTCAGCCAGACCTGGTGCTGTCCCTTTCCTTCTCTCCCAGGAGAAAGGGATTATTTCGGGAGAGGGAATGAAGAACACAGGTTTAAAGCCCTTGTCCCTTCCCGCGGCCCATTTCGCTGCCTCTTCCATTTGATGTTTCCTTGACAGATTTTTTTGTTTCGGCATTTTTTTGGTGTCCTTTTGGGCAGGTTTCAAGATTATTCCCCCACCACACCCCCGGCCAAGGTTTACTGGTCCCTTTAAAACTTTCTGGTCCCTTGCATCGACGATTAGTTGGTGTTATTTTTTTTTTTTTACAATACTGGCAGGTATGTTGGAGTTTTGGTTCTAGCACGTTTTTTTTTTTGAGAGCCCTTTTCCCCCCCTCGGGGTCAAGTATTTTCTGTTGTCCCTTCTTTTTCTTTCCTCCTTCTCCGTTTTTGTTTTAGGGTTTTCTGATAGCTGGTCGGTCTGGCCTTGTCCTGATTGGCCCCGTTTTCTTTTTCCTTCCTAGGTTTTTTTTTTGCGGACTTTTTTCTTCTGTTCTGCCTTTCCACTTAGGGCTGTTTTTCCAGGAAATTCTTCCTTTTTCTTTGCCGAAGTTATCTTCCCCCATGTTCACCTTTTCTGCTGGGTGTTCTTGGAATATTCTTTTCCAGCTGCCCACCCCTTCAACTGCACGCAGTTCAAGTTTCCGTCTTCCCCCGACACTCCTGTTTTTCGCTGAGGGTTCGTTTCTTCCCTATGTCCCTCCCTATTGGTTGCCGGGGTCCCCCGCGTGCGGTCCGAGCTTTTTGTTTGAGGGTGTTTAAATTGCGACAGGGCGTTTTCTCTGGAGTTTTTTCTGCAGTTCGGATGTCCACTCTTTTCTCCCGGGTCAGACCCTTTTTTTTTGCTTGCAAATGTGCGATTTTTGGCAGCTCTGGAAGGTTTTTCTTTTTTAAGTCCCCCCTCTTTTCGTGTTGGTTTGGTTTTGGTTCCTTGTATGGTCCGTTTTTTTTCCTACCAACCCACATTTTTTTAAGTGGGAATTTCCCCTCTTCCCCCTTTACAATTTGCCTTCCTCAAGATGTTTTTTGTGGCAACCGCTTCGCCTTTTGCTCTTTGGCGTTCCTCTGTTCTACTGTTTGGGTTTGTTCATGCCCTAAGGATGTTAGTTGGTCTCACCCCTTTCAATTAGACTTTTTTTGAGTTTCTTTTTTATGGTTTTTCGAAGAAGTTCCAATTTCGGTTTCTTGCGGGACCCCCCCCCCCCCCACGGTGGTTGACCCCGGCCCTTTCCGTGTGCACCCCTTCTTGACCGGTGTTTTTTTCGTTCCCGTCTTTGCAGGCTGAACGTCTTTTCGTTTTTTGCTGCCGGTAACCCCTTTTCACGGGTTGTCCGATTTCCCCCCCCCCCGCAAGAAAAAGGTACCTGGAATTTTTTTTCGAGCTGTGTTTTTTACGTTTTTTTTTTTTTTTTTGACCTTCCTAACTTGGGTCACATTTTGCTTTGGCCTCTTTGAAATTTCGTGGCTTTTTTTTTTCGAGGTGACGTTGGACGATTGTCACCCCTTCTCTCCCCACCTGCTAGTTCCCTCTGGTTTGTTTCCCGTTTCCTCTTTTTTTTTTCTGCCTCCCAAACCAACACGCGATAGTTTGTCTTTGTCTCGTTTTTGGATGGGTGGATCTTTTTTTTTTTTCCACCCCCCTCCCCCTGGGGGCTGCATTTCAACTTCCCGCCCCCCCCCGGCAAACTCCTTTCCCAAGGGACCCCAATGGTTTTTTTTTCTTCCCCAACAAATTTGTCCGAACCCCTTTTTCCTGTTTATTGGATACTTGTTTTGTTCCCGCTACCTCCCCCTTGGCGAGGTACGTGAAAGTTCTACCATTTTTTTTTTGCCGTCTGGCTAGTATTCTTCTCTGGATTTTCTAGTGATTCCAGTCTTCAGGGCCCCCCCCTAGCTAAGAGGTGCAGACAGCCGGTTTTTTTCCCAGTGACCAGCCATTTCTTATCAGTATGTTTTTTTTCATTTTTCTTTTTTTTTTGAATTTGCCCTCCGCTTTTCCTCTCACAGCATTTTCCCTGGTGACCGGTCTTTTTTTTTCGATCTTTTTTCCCAAACCCATCTCGAGGCCTGATGTTTTTTCATAACACATTTTTTTAGGACTCTCCCTCCGGCGTCGGTTCATTTTTCCGATGATTCCGGTTATTTCTCCTCCACCATAACACCCCACTGGTTTCCCGTCCTGCGGCCCCCTTTTTTTTTTGTGGTGCAGACTGTTTCGGACCCCCCTTTCGTTTACGGGTCAACACTACGGTGTTTTCGCTGCGCGGGGACCTGGGTTTCAGTTAGATCCCCAAAACCAGCCCACCCTATGGCTTTTTTTCTGCCAGCTACCCCCAAAAATCCTTCAAAGTCAGCCCCCCACAATTCGCGAACCCGGGTTCCCTTTGGACTTACTGTAAATTCCCTCTTTCCTTGTTAAATTTTAAGCACTTTTTTTTCCGTCGATGGTTCTTTTCAAAATGTGCGTCGGTTTCCGGACAAACCGCGGTGAGGCCCCACAGTCCCCTCAGCGGATCTACTGCCCCGGTCTTTTCCCCTGCCCCTGTTCGCTTTGGCGCAAAACCAATTTCTTTCAGGCGGTTGCGGCGGTCTGTAACACCCCTTTTCGGTGGCTTGCGCCTCCATCCAAAATTTGTTTTGATTTCGGTTTTTTTCCATTTTCGTGCCTCGGCCCTGCCCGGTTTTACTGGCGGGGCTTCCGGTCCATTTTTCGGCGATAGGCTTTCCTTTTTATGCCCTTCCCTTCTTCCCGACAACTTTTATCTCTCCCTATGTGGAAGTTTTGCCTGCGATTTCCTCCCAGGGACGACATCTTCGTCGGGGCCTTCGCGACCTCCTGGAATCACTTTGCCACTACTTTTTTTTTTGTGTTTGTCCTCCCCTGACTTGTTTTTTTCCCAAAAGCCGTTTTTTTGACGAAATCTCTGGGGGGGGGGCGAACCTCTTATTTTTTTTTTCGGCCGCCCCTTTCTCGGGGCCCTGTTTTCACGAGGATTTGAAAAACATAACTACTTGGGGTTTTTTTTTTTTTTTTCTTTTTTTTTTTTTTGTCTTTTTTTTGTTTTTTTATTTTTTTTGCGTTTGAGGATGGTTTGATATGGTTTTATCCTAGTTTACTTTTTCTTCCTTTTTGCCCCACGGGTTTCGCGTTGTGCCACGACACCCTGGATGCTTCTTTTTTGTCCCCCGTCCGTTCCAGGCTTGCAGGACGGTTGCTTCGTTTCCTCGAACTTGCTTGCGACTTTCCTTTTTTGTCGGGCTCTGATGCTGAGTCAGGAGTTCTTTTTTGGTCTTTCCAGGCCTTTTTTCCCCTAGAAGGACGAAGATTTCCGTTTTTCGAGGTTTTTGGGGGACAAATGTCCCTTTTGAAGTGGCTATCGTTTATCCCAAATGGTTTTTTTTTTTTTGGCCCATGTGTTAGGTGTGATGTGTAACCGTAGTTCTTTTTTTTCCAGGGGCACAAAGGTTTTCTCGGACCCCGCCCTTGGCTCGAAGGTCCCCTTTGCCTTCTGATGCCGCGGCCTTTTTCCCAGTTATGTCTAAGCTTCCGGCGTTGTTTTTTTCTCATTGTTCTTTTCTACCTTTTCGGGGTTTTTCCCCATTGGATTTTTTTTTTCTTCTGCATGTTTTTGTTGTTGAATGGTGTTTTTTTTGTTTCCGCATTTTTTCCTTTCCTTAGTTCGCGTTAATTCCTGTTCATTTACTTTTTTTATGAAAAACCTTTTTTTTCCCTGTTCATTAGGGACTTACCCCCCCTTCGTTGGCCGTGTCCCGGGTTTTGGCTTTCTTTTAGTGTCGTCCTTTTTTTTTTGATGTTTTTCCATCCCCGATCGCGGTTCCTTCTTACTTCCCTTTTTTTCCCCACGAGTTTTCCCCGCGGCTGGTCGTTTTTTTTAAACCCTCTACTTTGGGCTTCAATGGTGATGTTATTCCAGTAGTAATGTGGCCCTGGCGCCTTTTTTTTTGAGGGGTTTGTGCGGTTTTTCCCCTTCCGATACTGCTTCCCTTGCAACCATTCAAATTAACCGACTCCGCCACGGCTTGCATCGATTGGTGCTTGATCTCCCTTTCATTGTTGTCCCCCTTTTCCCCAGCCTTATCCTCGTCAGTAGGCTCTGTTTTTTCTGGCCCCCTGTTTCTTTCAGGCCCCCCAAGTTCGTTAAGTTTTACTATTTCCCTCCTCTGGGTCACTCCCTTTGTTGAGTTTTCTTCAGCCCTTTCTCTTGCGCGCGGCCCGGTTGGTTCGCTCACTTCTTATGGTCTTTCTTTTTTGTCTGTGGCGTTGTTTTTTTCACTCGGGCGGGTTTTTTTTTTTACACAGTTATCATACAAAAGTCAAAGCTCTCTTTTGTTTTTCCAAATTGGTAACCGAGTTATGCAATCTGGATCACGTCTCGCGAGCCCCTCGTTGTGTATTCGTTTTTTCCTTTTCCAAGCTTCACCTTTCCGAAGTTTTCTTTTATAAAACTGACCATTTTCGGGTGCCAATGTTCTCCCTTCGTCCCCCGTTGTCTTCCCAGTGGGAATTAAGGTTACTTTCGCGTCTGACTCACACTCACCTTTTCTGTTTCCATGATCTCACCTTCCCTGCCCACTCCCTACCGAGCAATAACTCACAACCACTGGGTGCTCCGTTTCAGTGTCCGTTTTCCCCTTCGTCCGCGAGGCCCCCCTCCTTCCCCCTTCCAACCCTTTCTGAGTCCCCCCTTTACTTCCTTTAGGTGCAGATATTGCCCTGGTGCTTACCCCGGTTCCTTAAACCCCCACCTGTGTCCCCAGTCTATTTTTTAGTCTTTCCACACCAATCCCATCCACTTTTTTTGGTCCCCTCTTTGGTTTCACGGCAGCTTCGCTTCACACAACATTTCCTAATTTCTTTTTTGGACATCATCCTTGCCGTAGGTCCCGCATGTTCGTCCCCTCCCCAGATTTTATTTCCACTCTGTCTCGTAATTCGACTTTTCGAACCCCTATAACTGGCACTCTTTTCTAGGACCCTGGACATTGCCGGCACCTTTTTTGTTTTTCCTTCTGCATTTGTACAAATCCCCGTGGTGCCCCTTTTTCGACCCAGGAAAACCTCCAGCTGAACCACATGTCGTTCAAACCGGCCGAGACGTCTTTGGTCGCCCCACCTGTCTTCCGTTAGCCCCCCCTTCCAACAACAGTTTTGGTCTTTAGCGACTATTCCCTAACGTTCCCCTCATATTGCCCAGCGAATGCTTTTTGTGTTCTTCTTCTTTTTCGCCGTTTAACAGTTGTTTGTTCATTTTATGTTTTACTTTGTTTTAAGTTATCGCTTTTAGGGTTCCTCTGGCTCCTTTGCTTGATTCGCAGGGCAAACTTCAACAAAAGTGCCCCCCTTCGTCACTATTCCCCCGACTACCCTCTACTTTGCCGACACTTTTTTGCTCCATACAAACTCGCCCCCCTTTTTTCTGGCACTCCCGCAAAATTAGTCACCGATACCGTGAGCCCGGGTTTTTTGCCCACTGGCTACCGGACACATATCCTTCCCCATCCATAATTTCTGCGCTGCTGCTAGTATTACCTCTTCTCTTCTTGCGGACTCGTTTTTTCCCCCAGTTGAGTCAGTATTCCTTCCTGTTTTTTAGGCTCTCTCTTACCCTGATATTTCCCCTTTTCCGCACAGGGTTACATTTTTCCCTGTACTTTTTTCGTTGCGTCAGCATCGCTCTTTTTTTTTTTTTTACCCGATTGTGCGGATCAATCGGGGCTGCTCCGCGTCCCCCCCCCGCCCTGTTGGGTGATTTCGACTACATAGCCCGTTTCTGGGGCTCTCCCTTTTTTTCTTCTCCGGGGACCCTGCTTTTGGGATTCGTATTTTCTCTTCTCTTTTATCCCCTGTTGGTTGTTTTTTTATTTTTTCTGGATCATTTCTCTGCTTGTTAGGGATTTTGTATCCCTTTTCTGACGAAAACTTTTTTTCATAGTCCCCTTTTTTCTTTGCGCCTTCCCTGGGCACGCTACACCTCTTGACAATGCCTTCCGGTCGGATGCTTCCTATCCCACTGTACAATTTTCTTTTTTTTGAATTTCTTTTCCCTGGCCCACAGACATGCCCCACCTTTTTTTCAAAGGTGACAAAGAAGACCAGGCTCTTTCCCGGTTTCCCTTGGTGTTGCCCGACATTCATTTGCCAGGATCCAACGAGTCCCCTTCGGCGTGGCGACCCCCTTCCGGCTTTACTGTGGAGGCGTTGCTTAAGGCTTTGCTCTTCGTCGAAGCCCCGTTTTGCTGCGGTGGTTTCCTTCTTGGGGAGGAACTTGTCTCCTATCCTCTGAGACGACGTTCTCCCCTCTCCTCGGATGCAGCTATCTTTTTTTTCGCGGGCTTTCCCCGCCCTTCCTTCCCCCCCTTCCTTTCCCCCCCCCCCCCTCCCCCCCCCTGTACCCCCCTCCGCCCCCCCTCTCTTCACCCCCCTACTTACCCTCCCTTACTCCCCCCCCGACCCCATTCTCTTCCCCTTCTCCATCCCCGCCCCCCCTTCCCCCTCCCCTTCTCCTCCTCCCCCCTACTTTACCCCCCCCTCCATGCCCCCCCCTTCTCTCCCTTTCTCCCTTACTCCCCTTCCTCCCCCCCTCTTCTCTCTCTCCTCCCACCCCCCCCCCTCCCCTTCCCCCCCCGTCATCTCGCCTCTCCAGAAATTCCATCCCCCCTTACTTCTCACTATTCGCCACCTTACCCCTTCCCCCCTCCCACCCCCCCCCCCCTCCTCCCCTTCCACCCCCCCTCTTCCTCACCCCCTTCCCCTCTTACCTCCTTCCTCCCCGTCCCCCCCTCCTCTCCCCTCTCCCCCCTTCCTCATCCCTTTCCTCTCACTTCCCCCCTCCCCCCCCCCCCCCCCCCCCTCCTCCCTTTCCCTCTCCCACCACCCCTCCACTTCCCCCTCCCGCTTTCCCCCACTTCCCTCCCCCACTTTTTTTCACTCTACCCCCTCTTACCCTCCCCCCCCTTCATTTTCCCTTCCTCCTTCCTGTCCTCCCTCCCCCCCCCCCCCCCCCACCCCCCCCCTCCTTCCTTTTTTTTCTGCTCTCTCCGTCCGCCTGCCCTTTCCCCCCCCTCTCCACACACCCCCCCTCCCTCCACCACACCCCTTCCCATTCCTAACCCCCCCCTCGCCAGCTTCCTTCTCCATCCCCTACTTACCCCTCTCCCCACCCTCCTCTTCTCCCCCATCCCCCATTCTTCATTCGCACCTCCCTTTCTTCCCCCCCCCCCCCCCTTCCCAACTTTTCTCTCCAACCCCTCCCCCTCCCCTTTCCACTACCCCCCCCCCGCCTTTCCTCTCACTCCTCCTCTTCCTTTCCTCCCTCTTTCTCGTCTGTCTTTCCCGCCTTCCTCTCCCTCTCCCCTTAACCATCTCCCTTTCTTTCCTTCCTTCCTTTCCTCCCTCCCCACATCCCCCGCACCCCCATTCCCCCCCCCCCCCCTGTATCTTCCTTCCCCTCTTCGTCCTGCCCTTTCTTTCCCCTCTCCTCTCCTTACCCCCCCCCACTACCCTTATCCCATCCCCTCTCCCCCTTCCTTTCTTCAACTCTTCCCCCCTCTTCTCACCTACCCCCCCTCCCCCTACCACCTCCCCACCCCCTCTTTACTTTCTTCCCTTTCCTCCCCCCCTCCCCCCCTCCCTCCCCCTCCCCAATCCCCTTTTCTCCCCCTCCCTCCCCTCCCCTTTCCTTCCCCTTCCTCCTATCCTTCTTTCCTCCCTTCCTCCTCCCCATCTCTTCAACACCTCTCCCCTTCTATCCCCCCCCTCCACCTCTCCCTTCTCCTTTAACCATATACCCTTCCCCTTCCCTTCCTTTCCCCTCTCCCCCCTCTTCTTCTTCATTCTCCCCCTCCTTCCCTCCCCCTCCCCTTCCCTCTCCTTTCCCTTCTCCTCCTTCCCCCCCTTTTCCCCTCTTCCTTCTCTTTCCTCTTTCTTTCCCCACCCTTCACCCCCGTTCTCTTCCACCCCTTCTCTCCCTCTTCCCCCGCCCCTTTTCCCCCCCTCTTGGCTGTCATTGTCTCCTTCCCTCCTCCCTCCCTTTTCCGCTTCTCCCCCCCTCCCCCCCCCACCTCCCCTCTCCCCCTTTTTGCCCCGTTCTCCCCCTCTCCCTCCTCTCCGCCCCCCACCCTCCCCTCTACTCCTTTCCCCCCCCTGCCCCCTCTCTCCTACCTTTCCCCCGCCCTCCCAGCCTCCCTCCCTACCCCCGCCTCCCTCTCCCCCCTCTTCTTTACCTACCCTCTCCCCCTCCCTCCTCGACCTCCCCTTACCCCTACCCCCCCTACCACTCCCCCCACCCCTTTTCTTCTTCCCCCCCCTTCCTTCTCCCCCCACCCCCCCTCCTTCCCCCCCCCCTTTTTCCTCCCCCTCCCCCCTCCTTTCCACTTTTTCCTCTTTCCTCTCTTTTTTTTTTCCTTCCTTCCTCCCTTTCCCCCTCCCCTTTCCCCCCCCCCCCCTTCCCCCTCCACCTCTCTCTCCTTTCCTCTCCCCCCCCCCCTCCTCCCCCCTCTTCCCCCCCTCCCCTTGTTCCCCCACCCTTTCCCTCCCTCACTCCCCTTCTCTTGCTTTTCCACTTCTCCTTTCCCCTTCCCCTTCCCCCCCCAATGTTTTTTTTTCCCTCTCTTTTACGTTTTTATTTTCTCCCTTCATCCCCCCTTTCCCCCTCCCCTTCTGCTCCCCCTTTCTCCCCATACTCTCCCTCCCCCCCCCGTCTTCCCTCACCCTCACCCTTCTCCTCTAACTTCCCACACCCCCCCCCCCTCCCCTCCCCCTTCCATCCTGCCCCCCCCTTCTCCTTTCCACCTCTCCCCCCCCCCCCTTTACACCCTCCTCCTACCCCCTCCTACCCCTTCGCTCTCCCTTTCTTTCCTTTTCCCCCCCCTCCCCCGTCCCTCACCCCTCCCCTTTCCCCCTTACCCACCCCCCCCACCCCTTTTCTTCCTCCCATATCTTAATCCCCCCCTCTCCCTCCCCCCATTCGTCCACTCCACATGCTCCTCCCCTCATCCTTGCCTCTACCCACCATTATTACCCTCTCTCCTCTCCCTCCTCCCCCTCCCCCCTCCCCCTCCCACCCTTCACCCTCCCCTTTCCCATCTCCCTCCCCCCCCCCATGTCTCTCCCCCTTGCCCTTTCCCTTCCCCCCATTTCACTCTCCCCTTTCCTCTTTACCACCCCCTCCCCTCTCCCTCTCTCTCCCCGTTTCTCTCCTCCCTCCAACCCTTTTTTGTCTCGTGAGCCCTCCCTTTACCCCTTTCCTCTCCTCTCCCCCCCCACTTTCCTCTTTATCTCCTCTTTCTCCTCCTCTCCCCCCCCCTCCCACCCTTCCTTCTCTCCATCCCCTCTCTCTCCCTTCCCTACCCCCCCCCCATTTCATTCCCCCCTTGCCTCTCCCTCCACCCTCCCCCCCCCTCCCTCCCATCTTAATCACTTCGTTCTTCCCCCCCCTTTTTTCTCCCCTCCCTTATCCCTCCCCCCCCCCTTTGCCCCTCTCCTTCCCCCGCCTCCTTCCCTCCCCACCCCCCCCTCACTCCTCCCCCCCTCCCCCCTTCAGTTCACTCCCTTCCTCCTCTTCCCCCTCTTCTTCTCCCTTTCCTGCCCCTCCCCCCCCCACATCTCCTTGCTCTTCGCCTTTTCCTCTCTTCTCTTTCTCCCCCTTCTTCCCCCCTTTTTCTCCTTCTCTCCCCCCCACCTTCCCCTCTCCCCTTTTTTTTTACCTTCCCCCCTCTCTCCCTTTTCCCCTCGCTGTGTTGTCCTTTCTTTCCCCCTCTTGCTTCTCCTTTACGATTCCGTAAAGGCCTTTACGACCCCCCGACTAGTCCCATTTTGTTTCCAACTTCCCCGCTTTCTGTCCACTCAAAACTTCGGGCCAGCATTTGACAACTTTTTAACGTTTTTCTTCTCCACCGGTTCATGGACGTTAAGGCCCCGGCGGAGTATTCTCCCTCCACCGCTCCTTCACCCCTTCTCCATTTTCCCCCCCCCCACCCTCTCCTCCTTCCTTCCTTTTTCTGACCTTCTTCATTCCCTCTTCTCACGTTCCTTCCCTTTTCCTCCTTCTCTCCCCTTCTCCGCTATTCCTTCCCCTCTCTCTTTTTCTCCTTCCCCTTCTCTATCCTTCCCCCCCCCCCCCCCTTTCTCGCCCCTTGCGGTGTTCCTTTGCCTCTTTCCTTTTCGTTGGATAATACCTATTCCAGGATTCTTTTTTTTCTTGTTCGTTCGTACCACCTTTGTTTTTTTTCCCTGCCCCCCCTACGGTTGCCCCTTCCACCTCCCAACCGGGTTCCCTCGTGACTTTCTTTGTTCGCCAATTCTGTCACCCCTTTTTCCCCTCGTTTTGGGGATGCCTTCGACCTGACACGGTTTGCACCGTATTTTTTTCATACTTCACCTGGTCCCAATGTGCTCGTTGGCACACCCCCCCAACTGAATCTTTTAGGCAACCCTTTGTGCTTCTCATTTCTATTGTGGTCTCTTTTGCTTACCCCTCGGGGCTTGTTTGGCCGAAGAAGGTTTGCATCACCTTCTCTTCTGCCTTCATGCGAAACAAGGGTTTGCTTTTCCTGGCCCCCGTTTTCTCGGCGTGCTGCCAACCAACCTTTATAGGCCTTTCTTTTTCTGTTTAGTTTCCCTTCGGGGGGCCAAGGACGTATGTCTACCCCAGAGCTCCCGTTTCCCAAGATCCCCCCGTTACTGCTTCCCCCACCCCGTTGGACACATAGGACTTCCTTAAAACCCTTTACGGACCACCCGGTAGGTTTTATGATCTGGCCTTTTGTTTTGTGGCTTCTTTCTCCCCTGCGAGCTCTTTTAGTTCCCCTAACAGCTGGTGTTCCTTTGCGGTTAATTAGGCCCATGCTTTCCTTTTTCTGATTTACCTCCTCCTGCCCCCCAAATTCGTACCCCTGTGACACATTGGTATCGTGATGATTTGTTTCCGGTCCCTTTTGCCTGTTTTTTTTAATTCGGATATGGAAAAACTTCTGGGGAGTACTTTTTTCCCGTCCGCTCTCTACTCATCCACTCCTCGATCTTCCGCCGAACGTTCGTGAACGAGATTGGTGTTGTAACCGGCTTTTCTGCCTCGATCTCATACGTTTTAGTATTACAATTGCCCCCTCTGGTGTGCCTCCCTGTCTTTCGGTACCAATTTTCCTTGGCGCTAACTCTTTTTCCTTACGTCCACCAAGACTCCCACGTTTCCCCCTTTGGTGGGTGGGAGGACTTCAGGGTTTCTTTTTCACGGCGCAGCGACCGGGGTTTCCCCTCCCACCCCTGCACCTGGGCGTTTGCTTCAACCGACGCGGGGCCCCCCTGGCTCGGTTACCTTTGTCTCGCGCCAAACTCCAAAACGTTTAGGCTCACTCTAGCTCGGTATGTCCCATGACCACACTCCTCGTTCCAACCGTCGGAACCACCCCGGTCGTGGAAACCCCCCCCCTCCCCCCACAAGGCCCGCTACAAACCGTAACCGGTCTTTTTATCTGCCAACCCCCCCCTATTTAATTCTTTTTCTCTCTAGGATGCCGCAACCCTCCGTGGATTTGCCGACCGTCCTTCCGTTTCTTGGCACCCGGCCAGTCTGAAAGTTTGACACTACCCTATGCACAAACCATCACGGTTTCACCAGCCTTCTTCAGAGCCTTAGGGATTCCCCTGTGTCCGGGCACTTCGGAGAAACAACAAAACTTGGCTGTCATTTCCGAGGTGTCTTGTGCGGGAAACCATCTTGTTCTGGCTGTGGTCGCTTCCATCCCAACTCTGTACTCCTTTTGAAATCAATAAGAGCAATTTTTGTCTTTGACCTTGGCTGGCGCACCTCCCATTCTCATTTTTTCCCCCATGGGGAGCTCTACGGTTGGACTCACCTTTTTACGTTTCTTTCCTTACAATCCGGCTAGGACTGAAAACTTTTGGAGTCCCCCCTCCGGTCCCTCCCAGTGGACGGATATTTGACGCCCATGTTCCCACTCCCTTAGCTGAACGCTGCGATTCAAATTTCGGTCTGCACTTTCTTTTCTTTTTGATTTTCAGTCAAAAGCTTCGGACAGCCCTGTCCGAGCCTTTCCTCTCATCCAACACAGATCATTCGTCCTGTTTCTCTGCGTTAGAGGTCCTTTTTTTAACGAGGTCTCAACACCCA